>TARA_R110002050_G_scaffold110472_2_pt1 | contig 11866 bp, 8 predicted proteins | sample TARA_R110002050 | Tara Oceans TARA_R110002050 (sample SAMEA4396988) | marine metagenome | biome: Polar Biome; feature: [DCM] deep chlorophyll maximum layer (ENVO:01000326); material: water (ENVO:00002006), including particulate matter (ENVO:01000060) such as... | depth 25 m
TGTTAAGGTTCAAGAAAGCCTTATAAATAGAGTTTCGGGACTCAGTTTTTTTACACAGGATTTTAATTTCGATGCTTTTGAAGAACCTTTTTTTGCAGAAAGAGTACTTTCAGGCGTGATACGTTATGAGCTTGAAAATACGACAAGTAAACCGATAGAAATAAGCCTTGAATTTCTTGATGAAAATGAAAATATTTTAGATACGGAAGAATTTAGAATGGATGCTGCGCCTACTTCTACTTTAATAAGAGATGTTGCTTATGGCCCTACCGGTAAAAGTCTTGATATCATTAGAAATACTTCTAAAATAAGATTGGTTGCCTCTAATTTGGGAGATGGTAGTAGTACTTCAAGTTTTTTAAATCCCGCCATCGTGCTTCGTTCTAGCGCTAAATTTACATTAGAATTAAAATGAGGTTACCCCATTATTTACTGCTTGGGAGTCTAATACTTACCTTGGGTGTTTATGCCCAGAATAAGCAAATACTTTATGATTTTAATGAGATTCCTCAATCACTATCATTAAACCCTGGTATGGAAACAGATTTTAAATGGTATGTTGGAGTGCCACTATTATCGGGTGTTTCAGGATATGTGGGTGCAAATGGAATATCTGTGAACGATATTTTCGCTGAAGATGGTGTTGATATTAATATAAAAGTGCGAGAAAGAGCTTTAGATGTATTAGAGCCACGTGATGAATTTAGTTCTACTGTACAATTAGAATATTTTAATGGAGGATTTAGAAGTAACGATCCTAGTGTGTTTTATTCGTTTGGCGGTTATTTGGAAATAGATAATATTACTTTTTGGCCGCAAGATTATGCCTATTTAGTCTTTGATGGTAATGCAGACCAATTGAATAGAGAATTTGACCTGGGCGACTTAAAGTCTAGAGGTTCTATGGTAAATGTGTTTCATTTTGGAATTAATAAAAAAGTAGATAGAAATGTAACGGTAGGTGCTAGGGGAAAACTGTATTCTGGTATTGTAGATTATAGCACTACCTCGAATAAAGGTTATTTGGTAAATACGGAAGGACAAAATAATCGAATAGCAACAACATTAGATGCAGATTTAATGTTGCATACTTCTGGATTTCAAGCTTTAGATGAAGCCAGTGATTCTGATACGGCTGCAGGTCAATTTGTAAAAAGAGCTTTTTTCGGAGGTGATTTAGGTTTAGGAATTGATGTTGGTTTTACATATCATTTGAATGAAAGAACAACTATAACCGGCAGTGTTCTTGATTTAGGTTTTATATATCATGGTAACGATGCTAAAAGTTATAGTCTAAATGGAAAAGCAACTGTAGAAGGTATAGAGATTGATATTTTAGAAAATTTCGCAAATTTGAATAGAGATTTTTGGCAAGATTTAGTAGATGAGGTAGAAGGTTTAATTCCTTTTGAAACTGACACAGATAGTTATGTCACATTTAGGCCAACAAAGCTATACGCATCTATTCGAAACGATTTTGGAGAGCCTGTTGATAATAGCGGAGGGCAATTGGATTGTAATTGCACCGCAGGATCTTCTGGTGGCGGTGAACTTCGCGTAAAATATAGAAATTCTATCGGTGGACAGTTATATATGATTAATAGACCTAGAGGACCACAAATAGCTCTTACAGGTTTCTATACTCGTAGGTTGGGTAATTTTTTAGCATTAAAAGGAACATATACTATAGATAAATTCAGTTACACGAATTTAGGTCTGGGTATCAACTTACAAGCAGGTCCTGTAAATTTTTACGTAATGGCAGATAATTTGCTTTCTTATAAGAATATAGCTGCAACTAACTATGCTTCATTTCAACTTGGAATGAATATTATTTCTTGGGGACGCAACAAGTAGTTTACCTTCTTCCCTCAATTTTATTTTTTTGGCATGCTTTTTTCATATATTACCTCGAATTTAAAATTATACAAGTTTTGAAAACTATTATCGCATTATTATTTGTTTGTATAGGTTATTCCGCTAATGCTCAAACCAATTTAAATGATTATAAATATATTATCGTTCCTAAAAAGTTCGATTCATTTAAAGAAACGAATGAGTTTCAAACGAGTACATTAATAAAATATATTTTAAAAGGAAAAGGGTTCAATGTCGTTTATGATGATGCTTTGCCTAGCGATTTGAATTCAAATAGATGTTTAGGGCTAATGGTTAATTTGCAAGATGATAGTAGTTTGTTCACTACAAAGACAATCATAGTCTTAAAAGATTGTAATGATAATACCATTTTTACTTCAATGCAGGGTACCAGTAAAGCAAAACAATTTAAGGAGGCCTATACTGAGTCCATTAGAGAGGCAATGCGTTCTTTTAATGGCATTGATTATGCTTATAATGAAAAGAGTGAAAAGAACGAGACTGTTACGGTTAGTTTTAGAAATGATGTTAAAAAGCTTGATAAAGAAAAGATTGACGAAATAAGTAATGTAGAATCGGCAAAAGTGCAAGAAGAAAGTAATTCAAAAATCGTTTCAGAAGAAGCGACGGACACAACTCAATACTATAAAGATAATACGCCAGTAGATTCGAACATTAAAAAAGAGGAAAGGGAAACAACAACTTTTAAGAAGGTAGCATTGAAAAAGCTGAATGTAAATGATATCTGGTATGCCCAAGCAACCAATGTTGGCTTTCAATTGGTTGATAGTACACCTAAAGTAAGAATGAATTTATTAAGGAGCTCAGCCGATAATATATTTTTGGGTAAAACCGATACGAAAAACGGAATTGTATATCAAAAAGAGGGTAGCTGGATTTTTGAGTATTATGAGAACGATAAATTGGTTCAAGAAGAATTGAATATAAAATTCTAAAAATCATACTTCTCTTTCCATCTATTTTTTAAAAAATCGCTTAGTGCTTTTTCACGTGCATTACTGCCTGGTTTATAAAAACTAGTGCCCGAAAGTTCATCGGGTAGAAATTCTGCATCTACAAAATTGTTTTGAAAATCATGGGCATATTTATATTCTTGTCCGTACCCTAAGTCTTTCATTAATTTAGTCGGAGCATTTCGTAGTGGTAATGGTACAGGTAAATTGCCGGTCTGTTTTACAGCCTGCTGTGCTTTACCTATAGCAAGGTAGCTAGCATTGCTTTTGGCGGAAGTCGCTAAATAAATTGCGCATTGGCTAAGTACTATACGAGCTTCAGGATAACCGATGGTTGTCACAGCTTGAAAAGTAGTGTTTGCCATTACCAATGCCGTAGGGTTGGCCAAACCTATATCCTCAGAGGCAGATATTAACATTCTACGCGCAATAAATTTCACATCTTCTCCACCCTCTATCATTCTAGCTAACCAATAAACGGCACCATTGGGATCACTGCCACGTATAGATTTGATAAAGGCAGATATAATATCATAATGTTGCTCGCCTGTTTTGTCGTATAGAACGGTATTTTTTTGAACTTTAGAGTGTACTAGTTCATTGGTTATAACAACTTCATTCCCTTCTTCAGAATTGACCACAAGCTCAAAAATATTGAGCAATTTTCTACCATCACCGCCAGATAAGCGAAGTAAGGCTTCAGTTTCTTTAAGTTCAATGTTTTTAGATTGTAGCATACGGTCTTTCTCCATTGCTCTGGTAATAAGATTTTCTAAATCTTCCTTTCCAAAAGCATTTAAAACATAAACTTGGCAACGAGATAATAGTGCGGGTATAACTTCAAAACTTGGGTTTTCGGTGGTTGCACCGATTAAAGTTACCCATCCTTTTTCTACAGCGGCTAATAGTGAATCTTGTTGAGATTTACTGAACCGGTGAATCTCATCAATAAATAGAATAGGGTTTTTAGAAGTAAATAAGCCACCGGCCTGTTTTGCTTTATCAATTACTTCACGAATATCTTTAACACCACTATTAATAGCACTAAGAACGTAAAATGGGCGTTTGCTTTCTTCGGCGATGATATTGGCCAAGGTAGTTTTACCTGTTCCAGGTGGTCCCCAAAGAATGAGTGATGGAATTATTCCTTTTTTAATTTGATGTGTTAACGAGCCCTTTTCACCTACTAAATGGTGTTGACTAATATATTCGTCCAGTGTTTTAGGGCGTACACGTTCGGCTAAAGGTTCATTCATATTACAAAAGTATGATAATCTTAAAAGAGATGATAATACTAAGTTAGTCAATCGATAACTTTACAAAAGGTGGTGTGACAATATGACCCATTTCAATAATTTGGTCGCATAATTGTAAAATCAATTCAAAAGAAAGCTCATGTCAGAAATGGGACATTTTAAATTTTCAAATAGCGTATTGGTAATTCCACTATTGGCCATGATTATTATTTGGGCAGTATATTGGGTAGAATTGGCTTTGGGAATTAATTTCAATGAAATGGGTGTAATGCCAAGAACACTCCCCGGACTTAAAGGATTGATTTTAAGTCCTTTCATACATGGGTCATTAGGACATTTGTATAATAATACGATTCCGCTAGGCATTCTGCTTACGGCATTGTGGTATTTTTATAAGAATGTGGCATGGAAAATAGTGCTTTATGGAATACTAATATCGGGTTTTCTAACATGGTTAATTGGCCGAACTTCCTATCATATTGGTGCAAGCGGACTTATTTATGTACTCGCTAGTTTTATATTTTTCAAGGGTATTTTCAGTTCTTACTATAGACTTATTGCGCTTTCTTTAATTGTGGTCTTTATTTATGGTAGTTTACTTTGGTACATCTTTCCTGTTAAGGAAGGAATTTCTTGGGAAGGGCACTTAGCTGGTTTTCTTACTGGGTTATTGTTGGCAAGTGTTGTAAATGGGACCCTTCCAAAACCTAAAAAATATGAATGGGAGAAAGAAGATTTTAAAGAGGAGGATGATTTGTTCTTAAAACATTTTGATGAGAACGGGAATTTTAGGGAACTACCTACAATAGAGGAAGTGTCCCAAGATGATAATTTTAAGGTGAATTATATCTACAGGTCTACTGATCAAAATAAAAAGAAAGAATAATGTTTTACAAACGTTGACGTACAGCTTCGTATAGAAATACTGCACATGCGACCGATACATTCAATGATTCAATTTCTCCAAGTAAAGGTAATTTAGCGCGATAATCGGAAGCTTTCAAAATTGAAGGTGTAATGCCTCGGTCTTCAGCTCCCATAACTATTGCAATAGAATCGGTAAAAGGAACATCATAAACAGAATCCTCTGTTTTTTCTGTCGCAGAAACTATTTTAATACCTGAGGCCTGTAAGTAAAAAACGGCATCTTTTAAATGGTCTACTTTTGCAATAGGCACTCTATACGCGGCTCCGGCCGAAGTTTTTATAGTGTCGGCTGTTACTGGGGCGGCACCTTTCTTTTGTACAATAATACCGTCAACACCAGTGCATTCTGCAGTTCTGATTATGGCACCGAAATTACGAACATCAGATAGTTGGTCTAAAAGTAAGAATAGGGCAGGACCCCCTTTTTCGTTAGCTTTTTCAACAAGTTCTTCTAAGGTATGAAATGAAATAGGAGAGATGTTGGCAACAGCACCTTGGTGGTTACTTTTTGTTAAGCGGTTTAGTTTTTCAACTGGTACATACACCATGTTGATTTCATTTCTACGCAATAAACCTTCTAATTCTTTCATAAGGTCTCCTTTAAGACCTTTTTGTAAAAATACCTTATCTATTTCTTCATTTGAATTTACAGCTTCTATAATGGCTCTTAAGCCATAAATCTGAGTGGTTTTTTGCATGGGACAAAGGTAAATAAAAACAGCTCAACAATTGTTGAGCTGTTTTAATATTAAATGGTAAAATAATTTAACTATTTAAAAAATCGAAAACCTTTATTAAGTCTTTCTCGTTTTTAATATTTAGGTCATTATCCTTTAAAAACTGTTTTAGGTCAGCTTTTTTTGAATCATCAATTAGTTTAAGTAATTGACCGTTTTTCAATTTAATTTCGTCCATTCTATCAATACCATCTTTTTGAAAGTAGTATTCTGTAAATTGTGAAAATCTACTTGGTACAGCTTTAACAAAAGAATTCGTAGCAGCTTTCCCTTCTGTATATTTTACGTAATTTCTTTTGTACAAGTCATAATTTTTACCATTAATGATGGTAGTTAAATAGCCATTTACTGTATTGTTTTTAGAAGTGGTAAAAGTTTTAAAGCTCATTTTTTTACCATTGGCTACTATATTTATTTTTTTATCTCTAGATAAACTTTGAATTTGAGCTTCTTCTGAGTTGGATTTTTTGATTTCAATTTCTTCATTTAAAGCATTGTATCTGTAGAAGATGTTCCCCATGTTTTCATCTCCATAAAACATTGTCGTTGGTAAAAACGTATCAGATAAATATGGAGACCCTTGGAATTCTGAATACATATCCGCATTCTTTTTACTGCGCTCACTAATAGGGCCCATTAAATCATAAATTTGGCCTGTAGCACCACCACCACCACCTGCAGACATATTAGTCGATGCTTGACCAGCATATTGGGCATACCCTGATAAAGTTGTGCAAAATATTAGAAGCACATAAATATTCTTTTTCATAAAATAAAATTTTGGGATAAACATACTAAATATAAATTAATACCCCACTTAATGAAAGTTAATTTGATGTGAAATTAAAGGGCTGTAAATAAGTATTATTATTTGTGCAAATTAAGAGCGGCTTGTTTTGGAAATTCGTAATTATCAAATCTTTAGATTCATCAGATAAGTATAGTCCAGCTTTATCATAATCTATGGCCGTATACCCATTTTTATGGTCTGATATCATTACTAAGCCTGATACGGCATCTAATCTTGGTGTTTCTACTTCAGTGCCATAAATATTGCCTATTATGATACAATCTTCAAATCCATCCTTGTTTATGTCATAAAACGCAGTATTCATGATAGGAAATTGTTGAGCCTCGATAGGCAAGTTGCTAATTTTGAAATTACCATTACCTAAATTTATCAGAAGAATTGATTCAAAAACTGTAGCGTTTTTTTTGTAAGATTTCTCTAAATTTTCACCATAGATATCGTTCATGGTAGCATTGGCAAAAGAAGAGTAACTTCCAAATTTTTCTTTTATAAAGGGCATTTGTTGAGATGAACATTCTCTTCCTCTAACAGGAACGTAATTTCCTTTATATTCTTTACTTAAAATAATATCGTTAGTTCCGTTATTGTCAAAATCGTTGGAGTAAATTTTAAAAGGTTTCTTTGTACTAGCCTTAAATTTAATATTAAGACCTACATTGCCAACTATATAATCCTTTAAGCCATCATTATTAATATCGGTCTCATTAACAGAAAACCACCAGCCTTTTTCGTTTAACATACTTCTTTTGTCAAGTTCAAAAGTTCCTTTGTTGTTTTTAAAGAGCCCTATACCAGTCCATTCGCCAACGGCTATTATATCTTCCCACCCATCGTTGTCGTAATCAGTAGCTAGTATGCTATTGATAATGCCGAAATCATTTAAGTCGGGCGCATGTTGAGAAGTGATGTCTACTAATTTTCCATCTCTATTTTCATAAAGTACAGATGAACTATGTTGAGGGTATTTATTAGGTATAGACCTATTGCCAACCAAAATATCTAAGTCCCCATCTTTATCAAAATCTATAACATCTACTGATTTGCCATTCTGAGCAAATGAAACTAAGGCAGCGTCTTTTGATTTGGTGAATTTACCTTGCCCATTATTTAAATAAATACGATCTTGATAGTATGATGAATTCTCAGTATACTCGTTACCGCCACTTACAACATAAATGTCGAGATCATTGTCATTGTCAAAATCGAAAATAATGGACTCCATATCTTCAAAAGATTTATCGATTTCAAAAACTTTTGGAATTTCTTTTTTGTATCCATTTAAGGTTTGAAAATATAGATGGGCTGGTTGATTTGAACTTCCGCCAATGAATAAATCATCAAGCCCGTCACCATTCAAATCGCCTTTAGATATAAAAGGGCCAAATGTAGATTGCTTATATGGAAGTAAAATTTCTGTACTAAAATCGTTAAAATTATTTTCTGTATGTGTATAATCTAAACCTATCGAATTAGGGTTAATTGATTCGAAAAGTGGTCCTTTTATTTTGGTTTTTTTTACCGTTTTATGTGCATTTTTAATGTTAAACTCTACTGTGGTATTTGCTGCAACATTAAATTTTTGTTCGGTTTTACCATTTAGCCAAGTAATCGATACGGTATCTACTTTTAAATTCTCACCAAGTCCAAAATGAAGTTCATTTTCCTGTGATGACATATACCCTCGAACTCTTTTTTGTTCAGCATATTGAGTTTTTCCAGCATATTTTATTTCAACATTACAATAAGGCTCTGAAGTGGCACCTATTGTTTTAATATTTAGATAATTTCCGTTACGATTATCTGAAGTCAAATTTTTATAAAGGAAGGCGTTTTCATCCATATTATTGACGATCAAATCTATATCACCGTCGTTGTCTAAATCTCCTTGCGCTACCCCATTGCTATAAGAAAAATCTCCTAATCCCCAGATATCTGCTTTTTCATTAAAGACAAGTTTACCTTCATTTTCAAATAATACATTTTGTAATTTTTCGGTAGGCATTGTTTCATAAAGTTCTTTCTTTAATTCTATGGGTACATTACGACCAAATTTTTGTTGTGTTGCAAAAACTTTTTTTTGAAGGTCATTGTCTAGTGCATATTTTCTATAGCCATTACTTATGTAAATATCATTGTCCTCGTCATTGTCAAAATCTGACATTAGAACAGACCAGCTCCAATCTGTATTGGCCGTTTTGGTAAGTTGAGCAATGTTGTTATATTTATTATTCCCTAGATTTAGTTGTAAGGAATTAAACATATATTGATAGTGAAAACCTGCGGTGTTTACTAGATAATCAAATCGTTTTGTATTCATCGATGCCATTAGAGTTTTCGCTCTTACATGGTCACTTGAAGACATATCTAATGTAAAAATATCTTCCTTAGAATCTGAATTGATATCGGCAATATCTATGCCCATACCGTAATAAGATATCTGTTGGGTATAACTTTTAATTTTCTCTGAAAAGGTACCATCCTTCTGGTTAATGTATAATGCATCTGGTATATAATAGTCACTTGTAAAATATATATCAAGCCAACCATCTTTATTAATATCACTAATACAAAGGCCTAGGCCATAAATTGGATTTTGAATACCGGAAGTAATGGTTGCATCAACAAATTTGCCATGTTCATTATTGTAAATATGGGAGCTATTGAAATATTTAACTTCTGTATTGTTATCTACTATTTTGTAAAAATTTATAGGATCTACTCCATAAATTTCATTTTCATTCATTACAACGCAGTCTAAATCACCATCATTATCATAATCGAAAAATGCTGATTGAGTTGAAATGCCCATATCTGCTAAACCATATTCCTCTGCTTTTTCAGTAAATGTTAAATCTTTGTTGTTTATGTAAAGCAGATTTTTACGATCGTTTCTGTCTTTTGGTCCTCCTTGTGAAACATAAATATCTTGATAGCCATCATTATTTATATCAACGAAGGTGATACCGTTAGACCAGTTTTTGCCAATATTTATTCCTGAGGATTCTGAAATATCTGTAAATTTCAAATCTCCATTATTGAGATATAATCTATTGGGAACTTGGTTGCCACAGAAAAAAACATCGAGTAGACCATCATTGTTCAGATCTTCTACACCAACACCTGCACCATTATAGAAATAGTCGAAACTAAATAGATTTTCAAGTGTCTCTATATTTTCGGTTATGGTGTTTGAAAATTGTAAATTGCTATATCCGCTATCTACTTTCTTGAAAACTGGAGTAATTTTAAATTCGGTGTTTTCTACTGCCGTTTCTAATGGGGTTTTTGATTCAGTTTTGTTTTTCGAATCACACGATACGATTATAAGAAGAATTAGGAGTATATATTTTTTCATTTTTTTAAGCAAGAGTATTTTTAAAAATGTAAACCATGAGTATAGAGCAGGCTTTATGAAAAAGTTAACTGCGTAGTATTCTATTCCTCATTTAAAAAAAATTGGAATATTGTCATAGCCCCAATAATTTTATTTCAGGCGAGTTCTTAGAATAGCTATATCCTCTCCAAAAAAATCCTTCAGTATTAAATTTCCAAACTACTTCATTTTCACGAGTAACTTCCCAAAATCCAAAATCACCTTCTGTTATCAAAATATTCCCGTTTTCCAAAGGTACTGCACCTGATACTTTTCCGGAATAAAGATTAGGGTCGGTAAAACTCCATGTTACCGTTGGTTCATTGTTGAAATTAGTTTGTAATGAATATGTTGAAGGAAGTTCCAGTTCATAGACCGTAGATTGTTTTATGTCATTTCCATTTGAAAATATAAGTAATTTGCCTTGATTATTATCTTCGAGTAAATTAGGAAAATGGTTGTTGTGAAAAAGACGTGTTCCTTTTGGGTTTTGATACGTGTTTGGGTTACCGAAACGGTAAATCAAATCACCTCCTTTACCGTAATTTCCTCCACTATGAACCTTGGCTTCTTCGGTTGTAGTACTGTGGTCAATTACCCAAACTTCAGAGTAGGCATTTATACTAAGAAAAATAACGTCATTTACTTTATCATAGGCTATCGCATTTGCATGCATAATATCACCTTTTACACCTGGGAGAATCTCATTTTGTGGGGTGTAATTAAGATTTATTAAATTTGGATTTTCAGAAATAACCCCATAATTCGCTTTTGTCTGGTCATAATCCTGTATTATGTGGTCCATGGAATTCCATTCCCATACGATTTCATTAGTTGAAGGATTGATTTCTATTATAGACTCTGGGTAAATATCTTCCTCTAACATAAAACCTTCTGAGATTGCTATAGCGGAGTTTATTCTCTCCCAAACCATGGCAATTATATTACCGTTTGGTAGCATTTGTACATCATGGTGGGTTTCTCCACCTTCAGAAGAGTATATAAATTCCCAAATAGTAGTATTATCAGGTTCAATTATTTGGATTTTGCCTCCTTTTCCTCCTAATGGTATTTTTGGTTCATCAGCTTCTAGCGATGCAAGTAAATTTCCATTTGAAAGTAAATATACATCATTGCCTATATTATTGGAGAAAGACCATTCATAAAGGAGTTTGGCATGTTTATTCATTATATAAACTCGGTTGGCACCTGCATCGTTGACCAGAATAAAATTGTTATCTATTTTATCGATATTTAATATCTCGATAGTTCCAATAGGAGTAAAGTTATTTTCTTCTCCCGTTTGATTGGTAGTGTCTATTTGTACAGGAGTTTCGACAATGATGTCAGAGTTGTCATAACTAGTACATGAAGTAAAAGAATGTATTAAAAATAGTAATGTTATACTATTTTTAATTGGTATAAAATACTTATAACTCACGATTTTTCTTTTTTCAAAAATACAAATTAATACGTTTAAATTTCCCATAAGGATTTCTTATAATGTGAGTAAGTTGATTTAAAAAAGAAGGTTGAATTTTGCATTTTCAGAAAGTTATATAAAAGTAAGTTTATAGATATTGTTACATAAATTTTTATTCATTAAATTTTAATATTTGTTGATGTTATCAATGTAGAGTCATTTGAACATTTTTTTAATACGTTTTATTGCCATAAATAAAAAGCCACCTCTTTATAGAGGTGGCTTTAAATTATTATTAAAAGTTTAAAACTTTTTTATTTCACTTAGTCCTTACAGAAATCTATTGTGATAGCACCAGCATCTACTCCTTGGTAGCCACCAACAATGTTTCCGTTAGGAGTAACGATTTCGAAGTCGATTTCGCCATAGGCATCTCCAGGGAAGTACCAATCAGCAGTTAGTGTGCCAGCAGGTATTGTTATAGTGC
>TARA_R110002050_G_scaffold2016_11_pt1 | contig 11863 bp, 5 predicted proteins | sample TARA_R110002050 | Tara Oceans TARA_R110002050 (sample SAMEA4396988) | marine metagenome | biome: Polar Biome; feature: [DCM] deep chlorophyll maximum layer (ENVO:01000326); material: water (ENVO:00002006), including particulate matter (ENVO:01000060) such as... | depth 25 m
CGGTTTCAGTCAACGAACTACAAGTGTTGAAGCTCAGCCCGTTACCATTGGAACCATTTCTGAACAAGTTCGTTCTTATGGTAATATAAAAGCACAAAACATAGTTCAAGTCACTCCCCAAGTTAGTAATCGAATAGTTAGAATTTATGCAGATTTGGGCGATACGGTACGTGCTGGGCAAATTCTTGCTAAAATTTATGATGCTACATTTAAAGATCAGCTAAGCCAATCAAAATCTCAGTTAGAACAAAGTAAAGTAGCTTTAAGAAGAGATAGCACTCAATTTGCTCGCCAAAAATCATTGTACGACCGAGGTCTTAGCAGCGATGCTGAATACGACGTTGCTTTAGCTACTTACCGAAGCTCTAACGCTCAATACCTATCTTCTGTGGCTTCTCTTACACAAGCCCAAGAAAATTTTAATAATACACAAGTTAAATCACCTGTTAATGGTGTTGTTGTTTCTAGGAATTTTGAAGAAGGCGACCTTGCTAGTTCTGGGCAAGCTTTGTTTGAGATTGCAAACACCATTGGATATGAGTCGCGAATTTTTGTTCCTGTACAAGATTGGCGTGAAGTTACCATTGGCCAAGAAGTAAGCCTTCGTGTTTCTAACGAATCCGAAGCTACTGCATTTGGTGTTGTATCTAAGAAAAGCCCTCAGCTTGACGCTACTACAGGTCTTGGAGAAGTAGTTATTACTCTTAATATCGTTGGCTCTTCTATTTACCCAGGTGTTTTAGCAGAAAACGTAATTAATATTATTACAAAAAACCAAGCATTAACAGTTCCTAGAAGTGCGCTCGTAGAGAAGATTGAAACTGTTGTTAATCCAGAATCAAACACCATCGATTTAAACAAAAGCTATGCGGTGTTTGTATCTAGAGGAGATTCAATTGCTGAGCGTAGAGAGCTACAACTAGGAATTGAGCAAGGAGATAAAATTGAAGTGCTAAGTGGTTTACGTCCCAACGATAGAATCATCGTAATTGGACAACAAGGATTAGAAGATGGTGGAAGAATTGTAGTTGCAACAGGCGATCGTTTTTCAGCGCCAGCACAACAAACAATTGATGGTGCTAATGACTCTAACGCTAGAGTTCGTGGAGCAAGAAATGGCGGTGGCCAACCTGGAGGACCTAACCCCTTCGGAAACATGAGCGAGGAAGAACAAGCCAAAGTACGTAAACAAATGGAAGGTCTTTCTCCAGAGGAACGTCGTGCATTTATGCAAAAACTTCGCGAGCAACCAGCAGATTCAACTTCAAAAAACTAGGCGTTCGTAATGGGATCTTTATCCAAACTGGCGGTAGACCGCCCGATAACTTTTACGATGATTACCCTAATCCTTCTTGGATTTGGAATTTTCGGATTGCAAAATCTTCGACTTAACCTTTATCCTGACGTTTCTTTCCCAACGATTACGGTTTACACTAGTTACGAAGGTGTAGCCCCAGAGGATATAGAAACCCTAGTAACTCGTCCTATTGAAGAGTCTATTGGTAGTATTTCTGGGATTAGAAAAATCCGCTCGCTTTCTAGCCAAGGTGCTTCTGTTGTAAAGCTGAACTTCAATTGGGGAACAGATTTATATGAAGCCGAAAACGATGTTAGAAAGCAATTAGGCTTTGTAGAACGCTCTATTCCTGATGACGCAGAATCTCCACTTGTATTTTCTTACGATCCAAACCAGGAGCCGATTGTTGTACTAACGGTAACCTCTAATGCCAGAAGTGCACGTGAACTAAGAACGTATGCAAAGCAAGTTCTTGAGCAACGCTTGGAACGTGTAAACGGCATTGCCTCCGCAGAAACTTCAGGTGGATTAGATCGCCAGATTAATGTAACGATCAACAACGAGCAAATGAGGTTGTATAACCTCACAATATCTGATATTTCGAATAAGTTACGCCAAGAGAACATTCAAGTCCCTGCTGGTCAGCTTACTGAAGGGAATACTATTTATTCATTACGAACAATTGGTGAATTTAAGAATGTAGATCAAATCAGAAATACCATTGTAGCAGTTAGAAATGGCCAAGCTTTACTACTTAAAGATGTTGCTAATGTGGAAGATGGCATAGCCCAACCTATTGGTAACGTAAATATTGATGGAAAAAATGGCGTTGTTGTAAACGTATATCGCCAAAGTGATGCCAACGTAGTTTCGGCTGCTCGCGAAGTTATTGACGGTTTAGATGAAATCAAAAAAAGCCTTCCTAACGATGTTGAAATTAACGTTTTAACCAACAAAGCTGATTTTATTGAACAATCCATAGACAACTTATTGCTTACCGGACTTCAGGCCGTTGTTCTTGTAGTGCTTATTCTTTTAGCTTTTTTGAGAAGTGGACGCTCTGCTTTAATAATTGCGATCTCAATTCCTGTATCTATCATTACAACTTTTACAGTGATGGATTTCACCGATTTGAGTTTGAATATCATTTCCCTATCTGGTTTAACACTTGCCGTTGGTATGGTGGTAGATGATGCTGTAGTGGTGTTAGAAAATATATTCCGGTTCCGAGAACAAGGTGCTGATCGCTTATCAGCTTCTATTAAAGGTGCCAAAGAAGTAGCTGTTCCTGTTGTAATCTCTACGTTAACAACGCTAGTTGTATTCTTACCGATTTTATTTGTGCCCGGAATCGCCGGTTTTCTTTTCAGAGATTTGGCGCTAACTATTTCGTTTTCGCTATCTATCTCATCTCTAGTAGCGCTTACGTTAATCCCACTGATGACCTCTCAGTTTTTTAAAGATTCTACAGAAAGCTTTGAAGCAAAAAACAGTATCGCCAATTTCTTCAGTCGCTTACTCGACAATATGGAAGCATGGTACAGACGCAACCTAGACAAAGCTTTAAATAAAAGTGGGCTCATTGTAACGGCTTCAGTTATTCTGTTTGCAGCCTCGTTGCCTATTTTCTACTTACTTGGAGGAGAGTTTTTCCCTCGTGTTGACGAAAACGCATTTACTCTAGAAGTTCAACGTGAACCAGGAGTAAACCTATTCGAAATTGAACGCTCTATTTCGCAAGTAGAAGCAATTATCAAGCAAGAAGTTCCAGAAGCTCGTCTTGTGGTATCCGATTATGGCGACAAAGAAGGTATTGAAGGCGCTGATAGTCCAGGAGGATATCAAGGGACTGTTCGAGTAGAACTTATCCCTCAAGATGAACGCAGTCGAACTCAATTCGCAATCACCTCTGCACTTCTTAAAACACTGGAAATTGTACCTGGTGTAGAAATTAAAGAATTGATTATTGATCCACTAAGTCCTGATGGTGAGAATGGTTTAATTGTTCAAATTTTTGGCTACGATGCTGAGATTAAGAAAGGCCTCGCCGAAGGTGTAAAAGAAAAAATACTTTCTATTGAAGGTATCAATACTGTTTTTAGCACCTCAGATCAAGGCCGACCAGAACTTCGTTTAGTTATGGATCGTGAGCGAATTTCACGAGTGGGTATGACTACAAACCAAGTCGCTTCAGCTGTTAGTGATGCCGTACAGGGTAGTATTGCCACTACTTTTGTAGACCAAGGTGTAGAATTTGAAGTTCTTGTAGAGCTTGATCCTATGGATAAATCTCAATCGGTTGATTTAGCCAACATCCAAATTCAGACACCTGGTGGGAATTGGATGCCTCTTAAAAATCTTGCTCAACTTCAGCGTTATACTGGCCCAACAAATGTGCTCCGTATAAACCAAGAGCGAGTTGTAGAAATTACTGCCGATCTATCTGAAATGGATTTAAAATCTGCAACGGCACAAGCTCGCCTTTTACTAGACCAAGTTGAATGGCCCGACGGTTACAGATACGAAATGGCAGGAACCGCAGAAGAACAAGCGGAGTCATTCAACTTTTTAATGATTGCTTTTGCAATCGCTGGAATCTTAACATATATGGTGATGGCTTCTCAATTCGAAAGTTTAGTAGAGCCCTTCATTATCATTTTTACTATTCCTCTAGCGCTTACCGGTGTGTTACTCATTCTTTGGGCAACAAGCACATCCATTAGTGTTACTTCAATGGTAGGTTTAATACTTCTTACTGGGATTGTGGTAAATAACGGTATTGTGATGATTGATTACATCAAAATTCTACAAGCACGTGGAGTGGATAGACACTTAGCTATTGTTGATGGTGCTACTCGAAGACTACGCCCAATTTTAATGACTGCGTTCACCACTATCCTATCAATGGTGCCTCTTGCACTAGAAATTGGTTCTGGCTCAGAAACGTGGAGTCCAATGGCGCGAACTGTTATCGGTGGTTTAACAATGTCTACCGTACTCATGCTTTTTGTTGTGCCTTGTTTATACATGTTGATAAACTCTGGCGTAGAAAAACTTGGTTTCGACTCAATACATAAAATAGACCCTTTGGCAAATGAGGGCGAGGTAAACTCATGAAAAAATTCACGGTTGCTGATTCCATTTTAAAGCGCCCAATCACGGTTATTATGATAACCTTGATTGTGGTATTTTTTGGGCTCTTTGCGCTTACAAATTTACGTGTAACGCTATATCCTTCCATTAATATTCCGGTACTTGCTATTTCCTCTGGTTATGCAAATGTGGCGCCAGAAGATATCAACCGTATTATTGTAAACCCCATTGAGGGAGCTGTTTCTGCTATAGAAGGAATTGAATCATTGGAAGCGCGTGTTAGCCGCGGTAGTGCATTTGTTATGCTGCGTCTTAAAGACGGTACTGACATTCGAAAGACAGAGTTAAAAGTTCGCAAAGCCATTGATCAAATCAAAAATGAACTTCCTACTCAAGCTCGAGAACCGGTTCTCTTTCAGTTTGATCCTGAAAGTCGCCCAATCATGAAGCTGAGTATTTCTGCTCCTAACAGAGGGCTCGACGATCTTCGAAATATAGGGCTTGAAATAGTTGAACCTCGCTTAGAACGCATTGAAGGGCTTGCTTCAGCAGAAACCCAAGGTGGATTAGAACGTCGAATTTATATCGATATTTCACCGATGGCCCTCGCTCAGTATAAGCTAATGCCTTCTGAAATTGAAAATGCTCTAAGCTCAAATAACTCTCAACAACCTATAGGGAATATTGTTACAGATCGCCTTAGCTATAGTATTAGAGCCGAATCAACCTTTGAAAATGTTGAAGAGATAAAGAATACTATTATAAAAATCTCGGAAAACGGAATACCAATTCGAGTAAAAGATGTTGCTGATGTATCTGATGGCTTTACCGAAGTTACAAACTTAGTAAAAGTGAACGGTAATAATAGTGTCTCAGTAGATATTCAAAAAAACTCTGATGCAAATACACTAGATATCGTAAATGCTGTTAAAGACGCTATTCCTGGGCTTAACGATATATTACCTCCTGGCGTAACAATTCAAGTGCTTTCAGATGAAGGCCGCTCTATCGACGATTCCATCAACAACCTTTCTCAATCTGCTATAGGAGCTTTGGTGGTAGTTGTTATCGTTATTTTCATTTTTATGGGGGGATGGAGAATTTCATTAGTTGTTGCATGTTCTATTCCTGTTTCTATAGCGGCTAGTTTCGCGGCCATGTATTTTGCCGATTTAACCCTCAACATTCTTACCATATCAGCATTAGCCCTTGCCATTGGACTTTTAGTTGATAACTCAATTGTGGTAACTGAAAGTATTGCTCGAAAACTTGAGGAAGGTGCTACGCGGTTTGATGCCGCTTTACAAGGTACCAATGAAGTTATTGGTGCACTCCTTGGATCTACATTAACAACACTAGGAGTGTTCATTCCAATCATTATGCTTACCGGTACACAAGCAGCTTTTTATAAAGAGTTTGCTTATACCATCTGCTTTGCAATTGGCTTTTCCTTTTTATCATCCATCATTTTAGTTCCTGTAATTTCGCTTTTGGTACTCGATAGAAATCAATTTAACAGTAAAAACTTAGCTTTTAGAGGCATTGCCAAATTAGAACGTGGCTACACTAAAGCTCTTACATGGTTTCTATATCACAAATGGATCCCTTTTATTGTAATGATTGGCTTAATTGGTGGCTCTTATTACTTATACCAAAATATTACAAAAGAAGGTTTTCCTGATACAGATTCGGGACAAATTGACGTTAACATCACCCTTCCGCAAGGTAGTAAGTTGGTAAAAACGGTGGAGGTTATGGAAGCCTTTGCTGCTAGAATTGATTCTCTACCTGAATTGGAAACGTTGATTACATCTATTGGTAGAAGCAGATTCACTACCCAAAGTAACCGTGGCGAAATAAGCCTAACACTTGTGGGTGAAGAGGAAAGAAAGAGAAGCACTAATGACATCTCTGTTTGGTTACGTGAAAATATTACTTCTCCAGGGGTAACTGTACGTGTTTCTGTTGAAGGTGGTGGCTTGCAATTTGGACGAGGTTTTAGATCGGGCGGAGGTTCTATCAGACTTAGTTTAATTGGACCAGAGATTGATAAACTCGTTGCCATTTCTGATAAAATTGAAGCAAAACTTCTTGAAGATCCGAAAATTATTTCAGTTGATAATGGTCGAACCGATCCAACACCTGAACTACATTTCTATGCAGATAGAGAACGTTTAGGTTTACTCGGTACCAATTTAAACACCATTGCAAGTGCATTAAGAACTCAAACTCTTGGTAACCAAGCGGGCTTTTATATTGATGGCGGACGAGAAATTCCTATCGAAGTTAGAACTCGAAAGGAAGCACTTAAAAGTAGAGATGATTTGTTTGATGTTGAAGTGCTCGAAGTTAACGGCCAACGTATACCAATCGTTGCTGTTGGAGAGTTTATTCCCACAATGGGAGTTGATTCCTTTCAACGCCGAGACCGCGAAACTCTACTTGATGTAAATATTCAAGTTCAAGGCGATGCCATAGCCTACCGTGAACAGATTACAGAGTTCATAAAAAACGAAATCATCATGCCAGAAGGCTACCGTTATGAATTTACAGGAGCCACTAGAGAAAGCGAACAAGGTGCTGGTGAATTCTTTATAGCAATAATTACCGCCATTATTTTGATGTTTATGATTATGGCTTCTTTGTTTGAGAATTTCCGCGATCCATTAATTATCTGGCTATGTATATTTATGGCGGCATTTGGTGCTCTTATATTTTTAACCATTTTAGGCGACCCTCTTTCTACTACCGCTCAAATTGGACTATTAATGCTGGTAGGTATTATTGTAAACAACGGGATTGTACTCGTAGATTACATGCATCTTTATTCAAAAGGGAATGAATTTGATACACGACGAGACTCTCCATTTATGGTTCACATCATAGAAGCTTGTAGACGAAGAATGCGTCCAATCTTGTTAACTGCATTAACTACAATTTGCTCGATGATTCCACTTTCACTAGAACTTGGTGCTGGCTCCGAAGTTTGGTCGCCACTTGGTAAAGCTGTGATCGGAGGTTTATCTTTTGGTGCTGTACTTACATTGTTTATTACCCCTGCATTGTCAGTGGGTTTTAACCAAGTTATTAACTGGGTTAAAGATTTATTTACAAAAAAAGATGCTGTGGCTGAAGTTGATTCAATTCAAATTAGCGAATAAATATTCCTTCCTAAGTAGTGGTAATTGGGGCTCCAATTAGCTATTCTTGGAAAAGATTATTGATTCAAAAAAGGGATTATTATGAGTAAATCAGGAAATTTTTTAGCAGGTTTTATAAGTGGTGCATTGGCTGGTACTATTCTAGCTTTACTTTACGCCCCCGATACGGGTAAAAATACACGCGATCGCCTTTCATATCGTCTAAGTAATTACAAAGATGAGTTGACTGACTTAATCGATCAACTACGTGAAGAAAAGAGACATTTAGTTTCGGAAGCGAAAGATAAAGGCGATAAAGTTGTGCTGGAAGCAAAACAAAAAGCCGACGATTTAATTAAGGAAGCAGAAGGTTTATTAGCTACCATCGAGAAATCGAAATAACAGAAATTTACCTCTGTGCTTTTTAGAATCGCACTTTAAGAATTATAAAATCAGATTGGGCCTAACCTAGTCTGATTTTTTTTTGAGGATAATTCCCCACCCATCCTCACTTTTACATCATCTAAAACTACTGCACTTTAATTAATCAATTAAATTGATTAATATCGACTAGAAGCGCTTTCATGTCCCTTCATATAATATTCAGTACACATTCTAGTCTTATGTATTTACGCAAAATAATCCCATTCTTAGGAATAACATCTTTACTCCTACTTCTGACTGTTGCTACACAAGCTCAAATATCTGTATCTAAGATGTTTAATAATGGCATGGTTCTTCAGCGCGATATTGAAATACCAATTTGGGGTTGGGGTGAAGTCGGTACAGAAGTAAGTGTTACCTTTGCTGATTCAGTTCGAACCACCTCCGTTGACTCAAACGGTAAGTGGAAGGTTTACTTCCCTGCTAAAGTAGCTGGAGGCCCTTATACTATGCAAATTACGAGTGGTGCACAATCATATAGTTATTCAGACATTCTTATTGGTGATGTATTTTTAGTAACAGGCCAATCTAACATGGAGTGGAGATTAAGCAGTGCAACCGGTGGAAGCTCTGAAGCAACTACTGCAAATTTTCCTCAAATACGTCAGTTTAAAATCCCAAAAGCTACATCCACCCAAATCTCCGATAAACTTTCTTCTGGAACTTGGTCTAAAGCCAATTCTTATTCCTCTACTGCTGCATTCTCAGCAGTTGCCTATTATTTCGCCAAAGATATTTATGCACAAACAGGAATTCCAATTGGGCTCATTAACAATACTTACGGTGGCGCACGCATTGAAGCTTTTATGAGTGAACAAATGTTAGGTTATGACGAGACAGGACGTGTAATAGGAAGTGGCGTAACTGAACAACAGCCCACTTTGATTTATAATAAAATGGTTCATCCAATACTTCAGGCTCGGTATAAAGGGTGGTTATGGTATCAAGGTGAAACAAATGGTTATTATTCAGTTGATGCTCTTGCATACGAAGAACAATTTCAAACAATGATCACCGCTATTCGCGATAGTATTGGCTTGGGAGATTTACCAACTATATGGGTTCAAACTCAAAATTTTGATAGTCCTGCGGGAGATAAGCCATCAACTCGTTTAGGTTTTCCAGAACTCCGAGCATCTCTATCTGCAGCGCTCAAGCTACCAAACACAGGTGAAGCCCTGGCCATCGATCTTGGCACTGTTACGGTTCATCCTCCTGATAAAAAACCCGTGGGAGAACGTTTAGCTTTGGTTGCTCGTAAACTAATTTATGGAGAAGACATCGTAGCCTCTGGCCCTCGATACAGAAGTAATACATTAGCAGATAGTGGAAAAGTCATTATCTCTTTTGATGAAACTGGAAGTGGACTTGTTGCCCGTGACTCAGAAAATGATGAGCTTCATATGTTTGCAATAGCTGGCGAAGACGAAGACTTTGAATGGGCTAATGCAGTTCTAAATGGAGATAAAGTTACAATCTGGCATGATGACATTCCTGAACCTCTCTACATTCGTTTTGCATGGGAGTTCAACCCTCAAACACTCAATCTCTATAATGTTGAGGGTTTACCAACAGCTCCGTTTAAAGCAGAAATTAATCCTGGCTTCAAAATTGGCAAGTTTATAAGCGCTCGTACAGCTATAGAGGAAGGCCAAAGTACTTCCCTAAATTGGAAAGTTTACAATGCTTCTTCGATTACATTAGATGGAGAGCTTGTTGATAGCGTAGGAACTAAGCAGGTGTCACCAGACTCTACTACAACGTATAGCTTAATTGCCGTCAATAGAGATAATCCTGCCGAAACCGATACTGCTTTTGTTACGGTAGAAATTTTAGACCCAACACAAACGAATCGTGCTCTTGAACGACCTGTTACTTCTTCTACTTTTGAAAATTGTTGCAGTTTAGAACGTGTACCAGAATTTGCCGTTGATGGCGATTTAGAAACCCGGTGGAGTAGCGCTTGGAGTGACGGGACAGGAACTACGAAATTAGATCCTAACTATGATGGAAACGCTGATGACGAATGGATTTCCATTGACCTCGGAGCTTATTATGACTTGAACCGTGTTATTCTTCAATGGGAAGGTGCTTATGGCTCAGCCTATGATGTACAAGTTTCGTTAGATGGTTTTCTTTGGAAAACTGTATACGAGGAGCGCGGTGGAAATGGTGGTGAAGATAATATCATTTTAGATACACCAGCTACAGGCCGGTATCTTAAAATGCAGGGCATACAGAGAGCTACAAAGTTTGGTTACTCCCTATTTGAAATTGCAGCTTACGGTGCAATTTCAGCAATTGAACCTCCATCTATTTTATTAGATACCGACTTTGGAAACTTGGTTGGACTAGGAAGCACCTCCGCCACTGTAACTGCAGAGGTTGAAACTACAACTAGTCCAATTCAAAGTGTACAATTTTATACAAATGAAGAACTGATTGGAACTGACACAGAAGCACCCTACTCTGCCGATGTTACCATTGAGAATTTAGCAGAATATTCTATTTCTGCAATTGTTACTGACAATGATGACATCCAAGTAAAGTCAGCTCCTTTTATAATTTATGTAGACCAAGGAAATTTCACACGACTGGAAGCTGAAAATGCTGCACTCACAGATGGAGCAACTGTTGAGGATGATCCATCAACAAGTGGGGAAAAATATGTGAAATTAAAAAGCGGTTGGTCGATGACATTCCCTAAATTTACTGTGGATAAGCCGGGCAAGAAATTAGTTAATATTCGTTATCAGCTTACTTATGCTTCACCAAAGTATCAATACCTTGTAGTTAATGGTGATACTCTTCAGAACATCAAATTTACAGCACCTGATAAAACTAGCTGGCTAAATAAGGTTATTCTTGTAGAATTTGACGATAGTGAGTCTCATGAAATAGCAATACATACTAGTTGGGGATGGATGAGCATAGATTATATAGAAATCACTGATTTGGAAAGTATTGTTGCTAACGAAGAGAAATCGCACCTCCCTACTTATGTAGACTTGAAGCAAAATTATCCGAATCCCTTTAACCCAACAACACAAATATCATTCCAGTTACCCAGTAACCAATCTGTAGAATTGAATGTTTATGATTCTACGGGAAGACTGGTACAAAGATTATTGGATGGTGAAAAAACGGCTGGTTCTCACACTTTACAGTTTGATGCCAGCAATTTGGCTAGTGGCGTTTACTTTTATAGATTGATGGGGAATTTCGGAACCAAAACCAGACAAATGGTTTTGATAAAGTGACGTCATATTCACTCAATGATTTTTATTCCATCTGATAAATTCGATATTCAAGCGTGCAAGCAACTTGAAGTCACACCTCAAGATGAAGTCCGTCCGTTTATTCCGGATTTACTTGTGTGGCTTCAAGATTTTAATTGGCCAGTTGCTCCTTTTGTCAAACAAAAACTCATTCAATTTGATAAGGAACTTATCATACCATTGAAATTCATCCTAAGCGGTGATGATGTGGTATGGAAATATGTCGTACTCACAGAGCTAATTCCAGAAGTTAAAAGTAATGTCATAAATTCTTTACAACTTGAGCTAAAACGAATAGGTTATTCACCTTCTGAAGAGGAAATATCTGAAGAAGTTGACAAACACGCTATCAAATATATCAGAACGTAATTGGCGTATAACAAGTGCTTCAAGTTGGATGTAGATAAGGTTTTGCCAAGTTATTACCTGCATTTAAATAGTATGATTATAGTATTCGCATAATTTGAAACGGATCTCACAACAATCTATCAAAAACAGATTCCTTCAATATAAAATCATTGAATAGGAATGCCCCCTACTATATATAGACGTCCAGAAAAAAACACTTTGCATAAAAAAAGCCTCTTCTGTAAACAGAAGAGGCTTTTTAA
>TARA_R110002050_G_scaffold171474_1_pt1 | contig 11856 bp, 13 predicted proteins | sample TARA_R110002050 | Tara Oceans TARA_R110002050 (sample SAMEA4396988) | marine metagenome | biome: Polar Biome; feature: [DCM] deep chlorophyll maximum layer (ENVO:01000326); material: water (ENVO:00002006), including particulate matter (ENVO:01000060) such as... | depth 25 m
CTTGTACAAGTTTAAGAAACTTACTCATGTATATATTTATGGAAGTAGCGAAAGTTTTATATTTATATTACTTATAAACTCACTTTCAATTTGCTGTAATTCATACCTTCTAAGAAAAAGTCTAAATTTATAGAAAGAAACAGCTGATGTATCTTTTTTATTAAATGACATATAGTCTCTTTCTTCAAGAAATGTATCAAACCTTTCTTTACTATACGTAATATTGGTAGGAAGTGCATTAAAGATACGCTTAACAAGTGTATACTCAATAGTTTTATTGTCAGTCTTGTAGTAAAACCACTTTTTATTACCAGAAGTTGAACAGACTTTAACTAACTCCTTGATAATGAAGTGAATACCAAGCTTATTTTTGTCTTTTCTGGTTAATTTAAGCTCATTTTCTGTTATATACAACAGATATTGGTTAAAAGACCTTGCTAAGCACTTATTAAGGTTAATAAACTCAAAACCACGTATATTATCACTTACGCCTTCCAATTCTGACGTTAATAATTCCATTGTAGTAGTCATCTCTTAGCAATACTTCTTCTTCGAATTGTAGTTTAGTTTCGTGATAACTCAACTCCCACTTGGAATCACACCATCTTAGGATTTCGAACTTAAAATTACCTTTACCCAGTATTCTTATGTGTTCATTAAGCTGATTTGATGAAGAAGTATAACTCTTCCAGTCAGTTTCGACTTCATACCGCCGTTTATTCTTCTTTCCCTTTAAAGGTGGTCGCTTTCTAATAGACCTACACTGTTTTTTACCAATATACTTCTTATCATTAGTAAGATTTGTTATCTTATAAATGAAACCGTACGGTAAGTCCGTATTTTCTTCGAGGACTCCCTCCCAATGTCCTAAATTACTCAAATGACTTTATTGTTCATCTCCTGTTACAGTACGACCTCCAAATTTAGATGCTAAATATTGCTTAAGCTCGTTATTAATGTTCCAGTCACCTGGTATAGGACCGTCCTCACTTTCAATCTTCTTTTGTATATATGTTAAAAAGTTATCTTCTATCTTATCATCAACTATAGTTGCTAGTTGATCATCTACATCTAATTTATCGATAACAGAACCGGTCTGCGTATCAACTTCTTCATCTGGCCGATCACCTGCTGCTTTTAGAAGATCAAATAGTGTTGTAGCAGTATCAAACCCGGGAATTTCAGAGAGCGCTGTGTCGACCAACGTAGAGCTCATTTCACCTTGTTGTTTTTGTTTAATTATACCACCTATAACTGTCCTTAAATCTTCATATGTTTCAATTTTCTCAATACCCGCTACTTCATCCGTTGATACAGTATCTACCACACCCTTGGCACCCTTCTTAACACCACTAACCACATCTGATGCCACATCCGCACCGGCAGCTGCCCCGCCAACTATTTTTTTGAGACCTCCCTTGACCGCGCCCATCGCCCCAGCTAGTTTTGATGAGAAGCCTTCGAAAAAATACTGTTTAAAGGTTATCATATTACCACTTTTTACAACTCCAATAACCGGCAGAAAACTTATCCTTTTTCTGATCACACTTATGCCTTGCTCTGAAGGACTTTCTACGCTTAGGATTACTCTTCTTGATCCTCATGTTTGGATCACCGAAGCGAACAATCTTTTCTTTACCGTCTTTACAAGCTTTAACAACAAACTTTTTTGAACCACCAGATGTACGACGCGGACTGTTACATTTCATACGATCCTTATCGACCTTTTCGGCATCCTCTTCCGGAATTTCTTCATTTTCTTCGCCTGTTAAGTAGTTAACACCTTTATTCTTTTTCTTTTTCTTATTTTTACTTCCCGTGGTGCCTTTACGTGTTTGAACCTTACCAACAGGTGTTGGATTTCTAGCATCACCCGGTGCATACCAATCAGAGGAGCTTATTTCACCAGCCTCCGGATCAAACCCTGCTCCGGTACCAAGAGCACCACCAGCACCAGCAATATTATCCTCTTTTAATATCTTATAAAATAGTCTTTCAAATCTACCCGTTGATTCCATTATAACTATATTTATAATATAATGATGGAATTGCTAAGAAAGTATATTAATGATATCGGGCAGGATCTAGTACTCGACGACTTTAATCTTAAAGAAGCACAGATGAGACTACCAGCTCGTAAGCATTTTTGGGTCGCTAGACTCATGGAAGCAAAAATTAAACGCAACTCGCTTATTAGAGATAAGAAAACCATTAAAAAAGAACTCGTAAAAAAAGTAGTAGTTGATTCTCCCGTGCGTATAAGTCAATCTGCTGCTGAATCTGCAGCTGAAAAGCATGAATCAATAAATTCTCTTAATATTAACATTGCTGAGCAAGATGCAATTATTGAATATCTTGAAAAGGTGGAAAAAATCCTTGGTAATATGCATTGGGAGATAAAAAATATTATTGAAATTAACAAAATGGAGCAACTTTAATGCTTACCTTTGATTACAACCCCGGTAAAAGGAAGATTCAGTTAAAAACTGATGACCAAGACCTATTTAATAGGATTAGAGAGCACTTTAGTGTAGAAAATGAAGGCGCTAGGTTCGCTAGATATAGAGGTAGGTTCGCTGCACGACGTAAATATGCAATAACAGGTACTGGGGCATGTGAAGTAGGACTGTATTGGGAGATTAGACAGTATTTAATAAGCAATCAGATTAAAATTGACGTCGAGGTTACCGATAAACTACAGAAGGTGCTTAAAGTTGGTAGAGATGTCGATCTGTTTAAAGACTTTACCCTACCTTTAAGGGAATATCAAGAGGATGTTATTAAAAGAGCACTGAAACTCGGTAGAGGTACATGTGTTTTAGGTACCGGAGCTGGTAAAACACTTACAACCGCCGCTCTTATTGAGAATTACTTTAGAGACTGTCCGGATAAAGACACTTTTAAGTGTGTTGTATTGGTTCCTGACTTAGGACTAGTGACTCAAACGTATGATGAGTTCATAAACAGTGGTACTACCTTTAAACTCACTAAGTGGACAGGTAAAACAAAGCCCGATCTTACAGCAAACGTTGTTATATGTAATATAGGTATAGTTCAAAGTCAGTTTGATGCTAATGATTGGTTAAAGTATGTAGATTTATTAATAGTTGATGAGTGTCACAAGATAAAATCATCAAATAAGATTAGTAAAATAGTATCTAAGATCACAACACATAACAAATATGGATTTACCGGGACATTACCGGAGAACAATTTAGATAAATGGTCAATTATTGGTAAATTAGGACCAGTAATATACGAAAAATCGAGTTATGAGCTAAGATTAGAGGATTATCTTGCGAATGTCGATGTAAAAGTACTGAATCTTGAGTATAACACACCTCCTCGTTATATTTCTGATAATGCCTATAGAGAAGAGTTAGATTTTATATACGAAAGTGATTTTCGTAACACGTTTCTAACTAAATTATGCGGTAAATTAGAGAATAATACACTTATACTCGTTAATCATATTGCTCATGGGGTAAATCTTCAAGATTACCTTACTGATTGTAAAAATAAGCAAGTTTACTTTATTAGAGGTGAAGTTGAAGTGGAAGAACGCGACAAAATAAAGAAAATAATGGAAAAAGAAACTAATGTGATCTGTGTGGCCATAAGTGCCATATTTTCTACCGGTGTTAACATTAAAAACCTCCATAACATTGTTTTTGCATCTGGAGGTAAGTCTTTTATACGAACAGTACAGTCAATTGGTAGAGGCCTTCGTAAACATTCATCTAAAAACAAGTTAGTCATATTCGATATATGTGATCGACTGAGATACGGTATAAGACACTGTGAAAAACGTAAAGAGATTTACAATACTGAGAAGATAAACTATACTGAGACGAATATTGTTGAAAAATAATAAGTATATACTATAATTTAACAAATGGCCGGAAAAAAAGGAAAAAAAGAAAAGAAGCCTTATTATATTGAACCTAAAGTTTTTAAGGACTCACTAAGAAAGTATTATGCAAGTGATATCTTAACAGACGATCTAGCAGAAAATATTAAAAAAATCGCCTATGGATTAAGTTATAATGCATCGTTTATCAACTATACGTATAAAGATGATATGATTGGAGATGCTCTTATTAAAATGTATTCTGCATTAAAGCATAAAAAGTTTTGCTTCGACAAAGCTACTAACCCCTTTTCGTATTTTACTACTATAGCTTATCACGCGTTTATTAACCGAATAAAAAAGGAAAAAAAGCATCATGAAGCTGTTACAAAATATAGAGAACGGGTATATGAAGACTATATGTCAAATCCGGACAATACACACGGTCACGTGTATGTAAAACCACCTGACGAGGAAAATTCTTTTGAAGATTAATAAGCCTAGAGTTGCTATTTTTTCAGATCTTCATTTAGGCGTCCATTCCAATAGTTCAGACTGGCATAATTATGCCATTGAATGGGCACACTGGTTTAAAGAAGAGTGTAAACGGAAAAATATTAAAGATATAATCTTCTGTGGTGACTGGCATCACAATAGAAGTGAAATATCAGTCAATACATTGCAAATATCAGCTGATATATTTGATATACTTGCTGATTTTAATGTAATTGCAATAACCGGTAACCATGACATCTACTATAAACATAGAACCGATGTTAATTCCTTATCTATTTTTAAGAAAAGAAAAAATGTCACTATATTAGATAAATTTGACACGATAGAGGCGTTTGATCGGAGTATTACCTTCTGCCCATGGAATACAAACATAAAAGAAGTACCAGAAAGCGACGTTATATTTGGTCATTTCGAGATAGAGACCTTTAAAATGAACTCATATAAGGTATGTGAAGAAGGTCTCAAGGTTAAAGATCTACTTAAGAAGAGCTCATTAATTATTTCAGGTCATTTTCATACAAGACATGAAAAGAAGTTTGGAAAAGGTACTATATTATATGTCGGTAATCCATTTCAAATGGACTTCGGAGACACAGATAATGATAAGGGGTATTATATATTAGATCTAGATACCTTAGAGTATAACTTTACCCCTAATAATATTTCCCCTGTTTACAAAAAAATATCATTAAGTGAATTAGTAAGAGAGGGGTCTATTACTAAAAAAATACTCAATAATTTTGCCGGTAATATAGCACGTTTAAAGGTTGATATGAACATATCCCAATCCGACATGGATATACTTCTTAAGAAGTTAACGTTGCTGAAGCCTGAAGCATTGACCGTTGATTACGATATAAATTTTAATCGATTAATTGACGATACAGATAATAAGGAAGATCTTTCTGGTATTGATATACCTCAAGCGATAGAAGAGTTCGTAAATTTACTTGAAATTAAAAATAAAAAAGAGATAATAAAATATACTCTAGGTTTATATGAAAAAAGTAAACTTTAAAAAACTTAGTATAGTAAATTTTTTATCTGTAGGTGAAGAACCGGTAACCGTAGAGTTTAGTAAGGGTCTTCATGTTATTACAGGCAAAAATAAAGATAAACCTGACCGTAGAAACGCTATCGGTAAGAGCACTATAGCTGATGCTCTATATTTTGCAATATTTGGTGAAACGTTACGTGAACTTAAAAAGGATCTTGTACCAAATAACCTTACAAACGGTAAAACCCACGTAGAATTAGATTTTGAACTCGATTCCTCTAAGGGTAAAAACAATTATAAAATAATTCGTACTCTGTCACCATCTAAAGTTCTTATATTTAAAGACGGTGTTGATCGAACTAGAGATAGTATTAAAAATACAACCTCTTATATTAGCCGTGTATTAAGTGCTTCACCTTCAATATTTCAAAATTGTGTTATTATGACTGTTAATAATGCGGTTCCTTTTATGGCTAAAAATAAAATTGAAAAACGAAAGTTTATCGAAGATATTTTTGGTATGGAGGTGTTTAGCACTATGTTAGCTGCACTACGTAATGAATATAATGAAATATCACGTGAACACGACACACAGTTAACTAAACTAGAAGAAATAGAAAAAGCTTATAAAAATTATGAAGATCAAAAGCAGCGAATTCTCCAAACAAGGAAAGAAAAGAAAGAAAAATACCTTAATCGTCAAAAAAATAACACCAAAGAAAAGGAAGATCTTGAAAAGGAACTCGAAGGCATACAAGAAGTAAATATTAGTAAGATAGAAAAAGGTATATCTTCCCTAGAAGGAGGTTTAGAAGATCAAGATTTAAAGATTGAAGTTAATTTAGAGGCAGTAGCACGTAATAAGGCAGTAGCTTCTACTCGAAAAGAGACTTATAAAAAAATGGGTACGGATGAAGAGAAGTGTCCTGTATGTCTTAGAGGTATTGAAGAGCATGATTCAGAACATATAGCAAAAGAAAAGGAAAAACTTAAAACAAGTATTCATGAAGCAGTAGAACAAATTAAAGTTCTTTCTGAAGGCTTAAAGGCTTTAAGAGAAAAAAAGAACAAATTTCAACAAGTAATAACAGCGTGTCAAAATAAATTATCTGAAGCAAAGCTCCAAGAACAAAATAAAAAAAATATTATACAACGCGTAAATCAATTAGATAAGTGGCAACAAGAGTTAAAAAGTGATTTGGAAGCTATTCAATCTACTGAAACTGACTTTGACACGCTTATAATTGAAACAAAACAACGCGTTGATAAGCTAGAAAAAAAGGTTAAAAAATATAGAGCAGAATTAGCTAAGCTTGATATTGTTAAGTATGTTGTATCAGAAGAAGGAGTAAAGTCTTATATTGTAAACAAGTTGCTCGAGCTGTTAAATAGTAAGTTATTACATTACCTTAAACGATTAGATTCGAATTCTATTTGCATCTTTAATGAGTATTTTGAAGAAGAGATTTTAAATGAAAAAAACAAAGTCTGCTCATATTTTAATTTTTCAGGAGCCGAAAGAAAGTCAATTGACCTAGCATGTTTGTTTACTTTTTCAGATATAAGAAGACTACAAGGTGGGGTGCAATATAATATTGCAATTTACGATGAATTGTTTGATTCTTCTTTTGATGAAAAAGGGATAGAACTTATAACACAAATTTTACAAGATAGAGTTGAAGAGCTTGATGAATGCTCAATAGTAATATCACACCGGAAAGAATCTATTAAAGCTGTAACTGGAGATGTAATATATCTCGAAAAGGAAAACGGAATAACTACCCGGGTAGATTATACTGAACTTTAACCTATATATATATATATTATGATTGGCGCTTCTCCATATCCACAACCATTTGCTTCGCCAACAGTAGGAGCTAATATGCCGCAGGTACATACCCCGGTGGTACATAAGAACGAACCTCCACTTCCACGTGAAGCAACAATGCCAAGGTACGTTAACTATCTTGCAGATTATTCTGGTTGCGGTCATTGGAGGATTTTATGGCCAGAAGCAGTAATTAATGCTAGAGGTGATGGGATGTCACAATCAACTACTGCGATGGTTACTGAACCGAGATGGTATACTGGTGTTAAGTGTGTTAAAGTTCAACGACAAGCGTCATCACAACAAAAAGAGTTTATAAAATTCTTAAAAAAGGTTCAACAGGAACACGACTTTAAAATTATATATGAAGTTGATGATGTTGTATTTAGAGAATGTATACCTGATTATAATAAGTTTAAATTTGCGTTTGATACTGAAGAGGTTAGATCCAACTGCATTGATATTATTAACTTGGTAGATGAGGTTACAGTCACATGTGACTTTATGAGAAAGTTATATCAAGAAAAAACCGGACAAGAAAAAATTACCGTTATTCCAAATTTTGTTCCTAATGGGTGGATGGGTCAATTATATAACCCAGCTCAAATAAGAAAGGAATATGAAAACAACAAACGTAAGCCCCGAATTTTATATACAGGCTCCGGAGCACATTATGATGTAGATAATAAGGTAGGTGGTAACGATGACATGTTTGGGGTAAGGGACTTTATTAGAAAGACAGTTGATAAATATCAATGGATATTTGTAGGTGCCTTTCCCCCGCAACTACAGGATCTCGTACAACAGAAAAAAATTGAATTTTACCCATGGCAACCACTATTAAGATACCCGTTTTTTGTTGCTGGTCTTAACGCACAGTTAATGGTTGCTCCACTACAAGTTAACGACTTTAATAGAGCTAAATCTGATATTAAGTTTATCGAAGCTTGTGTATTAGGTATACCATGTTTATGTCAAGATATGGAAACCTATCAAGGCGCTCCAACTAATTTAAAGTTTAGTACAATTGAAGACTTTGAACATAAGATATCGAAAATATTAAACTATAAAAAGAAAAATAAATATTTTCAAAATATTGCTAAACTTCGTGACATTGGTCAGAGAAGAATTCTAGAACTTGATCACAATATAGGTGCTCATCTTGAAGCGCTTAATACCCCCTACGGTAGTTCAGAAAGAACCTTCCTAAAACAGTGGAATTAGGAACTATACTATAATAATAGTAGATGTCATATCGTAATGTTGTTTATAACGGTAGAAACCGTTGTATTAATTTGTTTACCTGGGATGAAGATGGTAACAGAGTAATGCATGAGTGTTCATTTGAACCGTATCTATATCTTGAAAATACATCAGGAGAGAAAACATCAATATATGGTACAAAATTAAAAAAGCGAAAATTTAATACCAGTTATGATCGGTCTAGATTTATTCGCGAATCAAATGTAAAGCGTGTTTTCGAGAATACCCCACCTGTCCAACAATTTTTATTAGACTTATATTGGCAAGAAAACGAAAAACCTGAGTTTAGTAATCAACCCTTAAAAACATGTTTATTAGATATTGAGACTTACTCACCGGACTCGTTTCCTGAACCAGAAAATCCTACACATATTGTAAATGTTATAACATGTTATGATAACTTTAGTAAGAAGTTTCATACCTTCGGTATTAAACCTTATACTGGAAAGGGTCGACCAGATCTAAATTATGTTCACTGTCAAGATGAACGTGATATGTTTATCAAGTTTATTGAATATTTAGAAAACGATTACCCAGATATATTAAGTGGTTGGAACTCAGAATTTTTTGATATACCTTATATTATTAATAGAATTGAACGGATACTCGGTCAAGAGTATGTAGATAGATTGTCACCTTTAGGTAGAGTACACTTTAGAGCCGTAAAGGGTAAGTTTGGTAGAGACCTTAAACGTTATTATATTGACGGGGTTGCGTGTTTAGATTATCTCGATGTATATAAACGCTTTTGTTTAAAGCTTAGGGAGTCATATAAACTTGATGCAATCGGTGAAATTGAACTAAGTCAACGAAAGATTGATTACGGAGACTCAAATCTCGCTACCCTATCTGATGAAGATTGGAATACATTTATAGATTACAACATTCAAGATGTTAACCTCCTTGTAAGACTAGAGCAAAAACTTCAGTATATTCCTTTATTACGAATGCTTTCTTACGTTGGGTTAACAACGCTTGAGGGGGCAATGGGAACTATCCAGGTAATCAATGGTGCACTTTGTATTAAAGCTAGACATCGCGGCGAAGTTATTTCTACATTCTTGAGAAATGCAGATACCGGTAAAAATCCAGGTGCGTATGTAGCAGAACCTAAGCAAGGATTTCAAAATCATGTTGTTTCTTTTGATGCTAATTCACTATATCCAAATGTGATGATATCTCTTAATACTTCTCCGGAGACTAAAGTAGGTAAAGTAGAAACAACAACAGATAATAAGGTTATTATACAGCACGTCACGGGTAAGGTATTTGAACTTGATAAGCCGGCATTTGTAAAATTTCTCAAAGAAGAAGAGTGCTCGTTATCAAAGGCCGGGTTTTTATTTACACAAAAGAAAAAAGGAATTATACCGGAATTTTTAGAGTATTATTATAACAAACGCGTTTTAATTAAAAAGGATCTATATAAAGCAAAAACTAAGCTTAAAAAACTTAAAAAGAATTCCTCTGAGTACATAGATGCGATGTATGAAGTTGAACGGCTTAATACATCGCAGATGGTTATAAAAATTCTTATTAATTCGTGTTATGGATACATGGGTAATAAGAATGCTCCCATCGGTGATGATGATATTGCATCTTCAGTTACGCTTACCGGTCAAGCAGTTATTAAATATTCAAATGAGCTCATCAAGGAATTTATCAAAAAAGAGATACCAGATATCTCTGATAGAGAACTTGAAGGCTGTATTGTTTATAACGATACGGACTCGTCATATGTTTCTATTACTCCTCTTGTTAGCAAGGGCTTAAACTTTTTTGATGGTAACGACATACATCAAGATACTCATGATAAGATTCAAGAGATTGAGGACTATTTAAACGCCGGTGTAAAGAAATGGGCTGATAAGTCTCTCTTATCCAAGGACAGTCGGTTTATATTTAAACGAGAGTGTATAGCTGATGTTGGGGTGTTTTTGCAGAAGAAAAGATATGTAATGCATATTTTGGATGACGAAGGAATTAAAGAAAATAAATTTAAATATACTGGCGTTGAGGTTGTTCGAACTACTATGCCTAATGCCATTAAACCATATGCTAAAAAAATAATAGAAACAATGCTCACCACACAGTCTCTATCAAAGACTAATGCATTATTAAATGAGACGTATGATATATTTAAAAATTTATTACCACAAGAGCTTGCTTTTGTAATGGGTATTAAAGGGTATGAAAAATATGCTGTTCAGTGTAATGAGTTCGCAACAACTAAAGGCATGCCTATACATGTTAAGTCAGCTTATTTTTATAATTTGATATTAGATAAAATAGGAACCGGAAATAAATATGAATCAATAGGCACCGGTGACAAAGTTAGGTATATGTATGTTGAACGGCCAAATAAATATGGTCTTGATAGTATCGGGTTTAAATACAACTACCCTACAGAGTTTAAAGACGTGTTTAAGGTAGACTATGATAAAATGTTTGAGAAAATTTTATTTCAGGGTATAGAGCGTTTTTATGTTTGTGTTGGTTGGAACATTAGAAAGCCAGCTGACAATGTAAGGGTTGAATTATTTGATTTGTTTAGTAAATAGATTTATGGCAATTCAACCCGGCGGATATACAGATAGACCAGAAGATGATAATACTCGAAACGCACACCCAGCGTTTAAAAGAGGTAAAGCAAAAGGTATTTTAGAAACATTAGCTATTTTAAAAAATATTATTACTGGAGAAGATAATGGTTCCGGAACTATTAACTCAGCAGAAATTGAAAAAATTAGACGGTCAGTATATATTATGAGAGACGCTCTTGTACATGCATCCGATAAATCTACATATCTATCTAAACAAGCTAAAGAAGCTCTTGAAGAAGCAAAAACTATAGCTAATACACTTACATATCAATAAAAATATAGTTGATTATTAAAATTTTTAATTAAAATATAATTATGGCAGATAAACCAAAAGAAAAAGCAATTAAAACTGTTATTGATCATATCGGGAGAACAGTTGTAGGTAGAGTTACTAAAGAAACAAAAGATGAGATTACTCTTTTTAACCCTGTAATTATTCATGTACAACCTGATCAACAATCCGGGCAACTTCAAGTACAATCCTTTCCATATATCTTTATGGAATTTCTTAAAGATAAGGATAAAAACAATTGGACGTTTGCAAAAGCTGCAATTAGTACTTCGGACGTCGAGCTTGATGAGCGTATTATTCAACAGTATGAAAATATTAATAACCCGACTCCACCAATTCAAGGACAAGGAACTGAAAGCGATCCTGAGGTTATTAAATTATTTGATGACGATGAAGAGGAAGAAAAAACTGAAAAAACTCTAGTTACTTCCACTTAAACAATATAAAGGGTGTATAAATATCTTTACTATGAAACTAACTAAATACACACACAACCCAATCGCAGAA
>TARA_R110002050_G_scaffold300827_1_pt1 | contig 11846 bp, 9 predicted proteins | sample TARA_R110002050 | Tara Oceans TARA_R110002050 (sample SAMEA4396988) | marine metagenome | biome: Polar Biome; feature: [DCM] deep chlorophyll maximum layer (ENVO:01000326); material: water (ENVO:00002006), including particulate matter (ENVO:01000060) such as... | depth 25 m
GATAAGAATGGATAATATCATCAATTAGAGTTTCATTTCAGGAATCTCTCCTTTAACAATTAGATTTCCTGAAGTTGCAGCTTTAATTTCTTCTACACTCACTCCTGGAGCTCTTTCTTTTAATACAAAGGCGCCGTTTTCTACTTCCAATACTGCGAGATTCGTAACTATTTTTGTAATGCAATTTACGCCTGTTAAAGGAAGTGTACATTTCTTTAACAGCTTTGAATCACCTCGGTTGTTGGTATGCATCATAGCAACAATGATGTTTTCAGCTGAAGCAACCAAGTCCATTGCGCCGCCCATGCCTTTTACCATTTTTCCAGGAATTTTCCAATTGGCAATGTTTCCCTCTTGGTCAACTTCCATGGCACCCAAGACAGTGAGCTGTACTTTTCCACCTCGAATCATAGCAAAACTATCTGCAGAGTCAAAAAAAGCTGAACCAGGGCGAGTTGTTATGGTTTGTTTGCCAGCATTAATTAAGTCGGCATCAACATTTTCTTCAGTTGGAAAGGGACCCATGCCCAATAGTCCGTTTTCAGATTGAAGTGTAACATCAATTCCTTCAGGGATGTAATTTGCTACTAAAGTAGGAATTCCAATTCCTAGGTTTACATAGTAACCGTCTTCTAGTTCTTGTGCAATTCTAGCAGCAATTTGATCTTTAGTAATGGGCATTTTTTTTAAGTTAAAACCAACTGATTGATTGAATAATTAAACAGCTGGAAGTTCTGTTTATTAGTATTCCAAATGTAAACTTTTAGTTCTTTACAATCCAGTTGTTTTAGTTTTTCTAAATTAATGAAAGAATAATAATTTTCCTTTTCAATAACTATTTTATCTCCTGTCCAATATGCCGCTTCTCCTTTACTGTTTTTTGAAGTATAAACAACAAGCAAACCTTCTTTAAATTGCTCTTTTGTATTGAATGACAGGTTTAATATGAAATTAGTATCAAAGTCATCAATATTTAAAGTAAAAACATCTAAGTATTCTTGTTTATCTTTTGTCCCATAGATATGTTTAAAAAATAAGGGGTTTATAATTAAGTTATTTGGGGTCATTTTTTTAAAAAAGTGCCCTAAAGAAACATTGTCTGTCTGAATATAATTTGGACTATAATTTATCGCGTTAATCATTTCATCAACTGAATTTGCTGTCCAAATTTGACTTTTATTTCCTATTGTTTGTTTGATTAATTCTGTGGACAATAAATTCAAATTATATGAGAAATTTAAATCTGGATTAGTTTGTTTTAAACCTTCCTTAGTCCTTATTAAAAGGTAAGGAGTAGAATTATTATTTTCTTTAAAATAATTATAATCCTCCATATTGGATACTTCAATTTGTAAAGTGATAAATGTTAATTGCTTAATTTCATTTATACTCTTATTGACTTTGGATAGAAATTCATTTCTATTTTTAAACAACTTTTCTGCTTCAGGATTTTCTAGTAGCTTCATGTCTAAAGAAAGTGTTTTAGAAGTATAATTCTCAGATTTTAATTTTGAAATAAAATTAGTTAGACTTATTATTTGACCACCATAAGTGCAGCTGCTAATTTTATTAACTTCTTCGTCATTTAAAGTGGAAATATTTACCTGATTGTTACTACAATCCATAACAGTAAAGTCGTGGTATAGCCAGAGGCTTAAGTCTTTGCTTATTTGTAAATCTATTTCTGAGCCATCTACAAGCTCAAAAGCGTTTTTAATACTTTCATATGAGTTACTTTTGTATTGAAGATACCCATGATTTGGAGGGTCTCCACTACCTTTATGTCCAATAATCTTAACATCTTCTATTAATTCAATTTTTAATTCGGGAATTAATAAAGAGTCACCTTTATTAGTTTTATCACAAGAAAAGAAAAGACTTATTATTAAAAAGAGAGTGGAAAATCTCATTTTTTTATTGTTTTAAGTTCAATGTTTCCTTTTTCAACTAAAAAGGTAGCATTACTTTTTTTATAATTCCAAAAGTATATTTTAATATTTGATTTTTCTTTAAGAGGCAGCATTGAATTACTTTTGAATAGGAGGCTTCTTTTTAATTGTAAGTTTCTTTTGTTGATCTGCCCAAAATTTTTAAAGTCAAATGAATTCCAATAGATAAGGTTGTTGTTTTCATCTTTTATTCTTATAACCAATGCTGGGAGACTATCAATATTTAGTTCTCCATATGTTTGTTTAATTACAATGTCAAAGTTTAAAGAAAGTTCAGAGTGGTTAGCTAAAAAGTTACGCTCTATTAAGTTTATATACTCTTCAGTTTGTTTAAATACTAATCCGTCAATTTGCTTTGCTTGCAACTTAATAAACGTATCATTATGCATGGCAATTTTATTATCTCTTATAATTATCTGATGCATTTGATTGATAGAATCTCTTTCATTGAGTATTTTTTCTATTAATAAAGGCTCTTCTAGTTCTTTTAAGGCAAAGTTTTCATCTAATTGGTACACTTCATCTCTATGCGTAAAATAGTTACCTGATTGATGATTAATCACATCTCGATTGTTTAACATCAATAACACTTTTTTTGCATTATTTTCATTCCACTCTATGTCAAAAGGCTCTCCTAGCCAATGAATTTTTTCCGGTACTTTAAAGTTGTATTTTTTACTCAAAAGGGCTAAAACACTTGGTGGTATATCTAAATGAGAGTTAATAGATTTGATAGTTTTTGGAGAATGTATTAAAGGAGAGTAGATATACAGCGGAACTAGAAATTTTTCTAAAGGATTGTTTTTTGGAATAGGGCCAAACATATGGTCTCCAAAAATGAAAAAAATTGTATTTTGAAATTCAGGTGAGTTTTGATAAGATTCAATGAGGTATTTTATTGATTCATCAGTGTAAATCGAAGTAGAAAACATGTTAGCTTGCTTTAAATACTTCTCTTTTTGAAGGCTTTCATTTTTGTTATTTTGTATAATGGAATGAAATTTATCAATGTATTTTTCTTGATTTTCGAATTTAAAAGGGTGGTGCATTGAAAGAGTTAGGTATATGTGAAAGTAAGGTGCTTTAAGTTCACTTGACCAGTCTTTCACCGCCTCTTCAAATAATATTTTATCATTAACTCCAAAAGGAACATCATCTACAGATAAAGTTTTCCCAGTACCTTCATAATTAAATTCTTTATGATCAACTATTTTTGAAACATCATTCAGTTCTAGAAACGTTTTCATGTGATCATACTTTGAATCACCTCCGTAAAAAAAGGTGTTTTGATAACCATTTGCAGCTAATATTTTAGGCAGTGAATTATGAAAAGGCATATTTAGTTGGTTATAACTAAATCCTTTTTGCCCATGAGGTAAAGAGGCTAAAGAGCTTGGTAATACGCCAAAAGTTCTTTCTGTTGTAGCTAAAAAATTGGGGAAGTATATAGAATGATTAGCTAATGAGTCTAAATAAGGAGTGAAACTTATTTCTTTAGCTTGAGGACCAGAATAAACAGATGAAAGACTTTCTACTATAATAAAAACAAAATTTGGTGGGTTTTCTTGTAAGTTAATTAAAGAGTCTAATGGATTTCTTTTCGACGGGGATTTTAATAATGGATATGAGGCATAAGTGTTATTTTCTGATTGTTTATTATTGCTTTTTATGAGTTTATTAAAAAGGTAATTTCCAGTCTCACTTAAAAAGAAATAGGTATTGTTTGAGGTGATTTTTTTATGAAGCGAAGATTTAGTAGAAAAGGAAGGGAAAAAGTAAAAAAACAGACCAATTAACGATAATAAACTCATAAAAAGGAAGGTAATTTTCTTGTGTTTTTTTAACCAAAGATTTAAGAAATAGATACAGGGTAATGGGATAAAAATCAATAAATAATACCACTCAAAATGTCCAAAACTCAGAATGATTTCCTTTAATTCACCAATAGAAAATTGAAATAAGACTTGATCTAGTTGTTGTAAGGTAATTGTAAAGTAGATTGACGAAACTAGTCCAAAAACTACAAAAATAGATAGTGCTGAGATTAGGATGTGCTTGATAGATTGTTTAATAGAAAAAACACCTAAGATCAACCAAAAAATAAAAGTTGATTTTATATCATTGATAATTCCGATTATGAATAACTTACTTAGACCTTCAATAAAATGATAGTAATTTAAAAGAAGTGCTTCTACAATTCTGTTTATTGTTAGCACTAAAAAATAAACTAAAAAAATAGCGCTTATCTCTTTAAGCCTCGTGAGGTAATTTAGCATAATCGAAGGGAAGTGAAAGTTTTAGGACCTATTCACAGTTCGTTGTTCAATCCGTTTTTCATAATCTTTTCCTTCAAAAATGCGGTGAACAAATATTCCTGGAGTGTGAATTTCGTTGGGGTCAAGTTCTCCGGGTTCTACTAAATGCTCTACTTCAGCAATGGTAATTTTACCTGCCATCGCCATAATTGGATTGAAGTTTCTAGCAGTTGCCTTAAAAATTAAATTTCCTTTGGTATCTCCTTTCCAAGCTTTCACAATGGAAAAATCAGAAACAAGGCTTTCTTCCAAGATGTACATTTTCCCGTTATACTCTCTTGTTTCTTTTCCTTCTGCTATTTCTGTTCCATAGCCTGTGGGAGTATAAAAAGCTGGAATTCCCGCACCACCTGCCCGGCATTTTTCAGCTAAAGTTCCTTGTGGGGTTAAATCAACTTCGAGTTCGCCACTAAGCATTTGTCTTTCAAATTCTTCGTTTTCACCAACATAAGAAGAAATCATTTTTTTGATTTGCTTGTTTTTTAATAAAAAGCCCAAGCCAAAATCATCCACACCTGCATTGTTTGAAATACAGGTTAAGTCAGTTATCTCAGGATGTTTTGCCAAAGCAGCGATACACTTTTCAGGAATGCCGCACAATCCAAAACCACCGAGCATAAGCGTCATTCCACTTTTTATTCCTTTAATAGCTTCTTCAGCGTCTTTTACAACTTTTTTCATGTGTCTACAATTGATTTTTAACGGTCACATAGAACGCCCAGTGATAGTCATACTGCTGTGTATAAATACTTTTAGATGGGCGTTTCATAGCTTATTATTCAAAATTTGGTTCTTTGTTGGAATCAAAGTTATTCGCTTTGCGATACTTTTCACAATCTAATTCAATATTTATTGGAGTTTCAGGTTTCTCAAAGTCACTTGTTGAAATTTTTAAGGTGGAGTCAGCATACACTTTATTCATGTAATAGCCCCAAATTGGTAAACCAGTATTTGCTCCTTGACCGTCAGTTGTGTATGTAAAACGGACACTTCGGTCTTCAGCACCGACCCAAACTCCGGTAACTAAATCAGGTGTAGCTCCCATAAACCATCCATCTGAATTGTTTTGGGTAGTTCCAGTTTTTCCAGCAATGGGGTAGTTTATTCCTGCATAAGGGCGTTGTTCAGACTTTGGGAAAGTAATTCGAATACCTGTTCCAGCAACGTTTTTATTTTTATAAGAATTATAATTATAACTAGTTACGCCTTTTAATAAATCAAGCATTACATAAGCTGTTTGCTCACTCATTGCTTCTCTATTTTCAGGAATAAACTCTACAATTACATTGCCTTCTTTATCGACAATACGGGTTAAAAATTGTGGCTTTGACCAAACGCCTTTATTGGCAAAAGTTGAAAAAGCACCTACCATTTCATACACTGAAACATCAGCAACTCCTAAAGCAATTGAAGGTACAGGTTCTAATTCAGCAGTAATTCCCATACTTCTAGCCATTTTAATCACTCTTTCCGGACCAAATTGTTTCATGATCCAAGTGGTGACAGTATTTAAAGAATTAGCCAAACCATATCTTAATGTGACATTGTAGCCATAATCGTCAGTGCTGTTTTTTGCAGTCCAATCTTTCAATAAGCCAAATTCTCCTTTTTTAAAAACTACCGGCACGTTGGGAACTTCATAGCAAGGAGATAGGCCTTCATCTACCGCTACAGCGTATACAAAAGGTTTAAACGTAGAACCTACTTGTCTTTTCCCCTGTCTCACATGGTCGTATGCAAAATGATCGTAATCAATTCCTCCAACCCAAGCTTTTATGTAACCAGTTTGTGGATCCATCGACATTAAACCAGCATGTAAAAAGCTTTTGTAATAGCGAATAGAATCAATAGGAGTCAACACAGTATCAATTTCTCCCTTCCATGAAAAAACCTTCATTTTTGCTGGTTTGTTAAATGAAGCAATGATTTCTTCTTCAGTAAAAATGGGTGTTTCATGTTCGCAATCTTCCGCTTTACAAACGGCAAACTCACGACCATTTATTTTGGTAATTTCTAAGAACCTACCTCTTCTGCCACAATTGGCACATTGTTTTCCAGAATTAATTAGGTAGCGCTCACTTCTTTTCATCGCTGAGCTGAGAATTTGATCAATTTCTTGTTGTGATAAGCGATGGTCGAAAGGGGCATTTTTTTTCTTACCCAAACTTTTAAAAAAATCATCTTGTAATTCTTTTCCAAGATGCTCTTTTACCGCCCATTCGGCGTATTCTTGCATTTTGTAATTTAGTGTAGTATATATTTTTAACCCATCTTTGTAGATATCATAGGGGTCACCATTTGCTTTTCGATATTTCGGAAGTCCGTCTTCGTCAGTTTCATTGAAAATATTTTTAAGTTCTGCCCTTAATACTTCTCTGAAATAAGGAGCAATCCCTTCTCGGTGATTTTCTTTTGAATGGGTAATTTCTAATGGAACGATTTTTAAACTATCAAATGCTGTTTTATCCAAAATCTCATTTCGATACATTTGAAATAACACCACATTTCTTCGATCTAAGGTTGTGTCAGGGCGACTTAAGGGATTGAATAAAGATGGGTTTTTAAGCATTCCAACTAAGGTAGCTGCTTCAGTTATGCTTAGGCTGTCGCTTGATTTGTTGAAATAGATTTGAGATGCCGATTTAATTCCAACGGCGTTGTTTATGAAATCAAAACGGTTGAAATACATGGCAATGATTTCTTCTTTTGTGTACCTCTTTTCAAGCTGAGCAGCAATGATCCATTCTTGCATTTTTTGCATGATTCGCTCAACTTTAGAGTCTGGGGTTTTTGAGAAAAGCATTTTTGCTAATTGTTGCGTAATGGTGCTTGCACCACCACTTTTTCCAAGCTTGAAGACTGCTCTAGCCAATCCTCTTAAATCTATCCCAGAATGATCGTAATAGCGCTCATCTTCTGTAGCCACTAAGGCATTGATTAAATTGTCGGATAGTTCGTTATAATCAACATTTACTCGGTTTTGATAGAAATACTTACCCAATATTTTTCCATCCTCAGTATAAACCTCTGATGCCAAATTGCTTTTAGGGTTTTCGAGTTCTTCAAAAGATGGAAGTGGATCAAAAGTCAACCAAGAATTGGCAGCAGCAAACATAAAAAAAACAAATAATCCAATTGGAAGTACAACGATCAACCAAAAGAGAAGGATGTATTTTGCAAAACTTCTTTTTTTCTTTTCTTCTTTCAAAGCGTTAAATTTCAATTTGTTTAATACTTACACCAACATTTGTGATTTCAGGTAAAGTTTGCTCTCTCATGGCTTGTTCTATAGTAAAAGAATAGGTCCCTTTCTCAGGGAAAAGAGGCCCTTCTTTAAACTTAAACTCATAATCAAACAGGTCTCCAATTCCTTTGCCCATCCATTTTCCTCTAGCATCTGCTAAAACCATTTGTGCTGTGTCAATGGCAATTTTTCCTTCAGGACTTTCAGTTCTTGTAAAAAGGTAAATGTTTCGATAAGGATAATTTCCGCCGTGTCTGAAATGTAAAAAAATGGCATAATTTAAACTGCTATCTTGAATTTCAAATTCAAACTGTGCCAACTCATCGCGATCCCATTTAGCATCCTCAAGTTTCAAATTTTCTTCAAAAACAATGTCTTGGTCACAAGCCAACAAAAAGCATGTGCAAATTAGTGCAATAAGAAGTGAAAATTTATTTTGCATTCGAAGAATTATTTGAAGGTCTAGGCTTTTTACGGTTTCTCGATTTATTTCTCCTCTTCTTGGGTTTTTTATTATCAAACCTCGTCAAATCATCTTGACCAACTACATTTTCGTATTCTTTTTTAACTTCAATTTCTCGGTAATCTTTATCTTTAAGTTGATCTACCTTGTTGTCTTTTTTGTTTTCTTCAATAATTTCTTTTACTCTTTCAATGCTTAATTCTACAAACTCAAAAGGCTGATCTTGGTAAGAATACCACATTTTATTGGCAAATATGTCCATTTTTTGAAAAAAGGCATTTCCCATTTTAGTTTTTAAAGTCAGTTTAGTGTTTGGAAACTTCTTCAACTCATCAAGATAAACATCTAATTCGTAGTTGAGGCAGCATTTCAATTTACCACATTGTCCGGCTAATTTCCCTGGATTTAATGATAATTGCTGGTACCTAGCAGCTGAGGTAGAAACAGAACGAAAGTCTGTCAACCAAGTAGAGCAGCACAACTCTCTACCGCAAGAACCAATTCCGCCCAATCTTCCTGCTTCTTGTCGCATTCCGATTTGTTTCATTTCAATTCTACTTTTGAACTTTTCTGCTAATTTTTTAACCAAGTCTCTAAAGTCAACACGCTCTTCAGCAGTATAATAGAAAATCACTTTCGATAAATCTCCTTGGTATTCTACATCAGAAATTTTCATTTTGAGGTTTAACTCATTGGCAATCGCTCTAGATTTATAGATGGCTTCGGCTTCTTTTGCCCTACCTTCTTGCCAAAGATCAACGTCTTTTTGTGTTGCTTTTCGAATGATTGAAAGCGTGTCTTTGCTTTTTAGAAAAATGTTTTTCTTTTGCATTTGCAAACGAACCAATTCGCCGCTAAGGCAAACTATTCCAACATCATTACCCTGTTCTGCTTCAACTACTACTACATCTCCTTCATAAAAAGTAGCCTCAGTTTCGTTGTTGTAAAATCCTTTTCTGCCGTTTTTAAAACGAACTTCTAAAACATTAAACGGTTTCACATTTGCAGGAAGGCTCATGTTTGAAAGCCAATTGAACACGGTTAGTTTAGAACAACCCCCGTTTCCACAATTTCCATTGCTTTTACATCCATTTGGAACACCACTTGAATTATTGCTGCAGCTTGAACAAGCCATATATTATCTATCTTAAACGATGATTTTTACCATCGGTACGGTTAAAAAATTGGGACAAACCCTTAACTCACAAATGTACGTTTTTTGACCCTTAACAAATTTGCAAATTTCATAGAAACATCGGTGAAGAGAATTTTTGCATAAGCATTTCTACTGATGTGATAGTGAGCCTCATTTAGGACTTCCACAATTTGGATTAGATTGTTTTCATGAATGAAAGGAGCAAAGTTGTTTAAAAACTTCTCTTCTTTTCCTCCCAATCGGCTTAGTAGCCCTTTTGTGTAATTTTTCATGGTCGCTTCGCGCATTAATTCAATGGCAAATTCCAAAAAACGTTTTTGGTTTTCTCGACCCATTTCTTTGGTAGAAATTTCTTCTACCCAATTAATTATTTTCACAACATCAGCTTCATAACAAGCTCTCATCCATTTTTTAAAAAGATCAAAAAATTGCTCATCCTCATCTGCCTTTTCTAAACGCTGAATCGCATTGATCCAATCTCCTTCTGAAAGAAGTGCAACGTTTGTCGATTTTTCTTGATCGGTAGCATATCTTTGAGTTAATGCTGATTGAATTTTTGACGATTCAATGGCGGTAATTTTAATAAGCTGAGTTCTGGAAGTAATGGTTTTTAAAAGTTTTTCTTCTTCTTCCGCTAGCAGCAATAAAATAGTTTTTGCCGTTGGTTCTTCAATTAGCTTCAACAATTTATTGGCAGCTTGATTATTTAACAATTCTGCCTTCCAAATAATCAAAATTTTATATTTCCCTTCATAGCTTTTTAAGCTGAGTTTTTTAATAATCTCCTGACTTTCATTCACATTAATAATGCTCTGTTTATTATCAATGTCAATTTTTTCTTGCCATTGATGCAGGTCAAAATAGGGATTATCTAAACTGATTTCTCTCCATTCTTTCGCAAAATCATTACAAATTGGATTTTTAGTAATGCTTTTGTTGGTGCTCACTGGGAAAGAAAAATGCAAGTCGGGGTGAGCAAGGTTATTTATTTTAATACATGAGGAGCAAGTTCCACAAGAATCTTTTTCTTGAGGATCTAAGCAATTTATGTATTGAGCATAAGCTAAAGCCAAGGGTAAACTTCCATAGCCCAATTTCCCTAAAAAAAGCTGAGCATGACTGATTCGTTGTTCTCTAACAGTGCCGATTAATTTATTTTTCAGGTATTCCTGACCAACGATCTCTTTGAATTGCATGTTTCAAAATTAGTTCAAAATATTGAAGCGGTTTGCAATTTTAGCTTTCAAATGTTTGGAGTAAATTTGACATCTTTTAAACATAATTCAATCTGAAAATTAAGATGGCGGTACTAAGTGATTATAATTTCAAGGGAAAGAAGGCTTTAATACGAGTTGATTTTAATGTGCCTTTAAATGAGCAATTTGAAATAACGGATGACAGTAGAATTAAAGCAGCTATACCAACAATTAAAAGCATTTTAAATCAGGGTGGTGCTGTGATTTTAATGTCGCACCTCGGTCGGCCAAAAGGAGAAAAAAGTGAGAAATATTCGTTGAAACACACGCTTGAAAATTTAAATAATCACTTGGCATGTAAGGTCACTTTTATGGATGATTGCATTGGAGAGAAAGTAGAAAAAGCTGCTAAAGAACTACAAGCTGGAGAAGTGCTTTTGCTTGAAAATTTGAGATTTTACAGAGAGGAGGAAGCAGGGGATCCTCATTTTTCAAAAAGATTGGCAGACTTAGGAGATGTATTTGTAAATGATGCGTTTGGAACTGCTCACCGTGCGCATGCTTCTACCACAATTGTTGCTTCTTTTTTTGATGATGAAAATAAAATGTTTGGAAAGCTTATTGAGCAAGAATTAGAAGCAGTTAGTAGAGTTATTGAAAACAATGCGCGTCCATTTACTGCTATTATGGGTGGAGCAAAAATCTCGGATAAGATTTTATTAATTGAAAAAATGCTTGATAAGGTCGACCATTTAATTATTGGTGGAGGGATGAGCTATACTTTTTTCAAAGCATTGGGAGGTAATGTCGGAAATTCCCTTGTTGAGGAAGACAAAGTGAGTTTAGCTAAAACCATTTTAGACTTAGCGAAAGAAAAAAATGTTCAATTGTTATTGCCAGAAGATTCAATTATCGCAGATTCTTTTAGCAATGAAGCGAACCTCAATGTTGCTAAGAATTTAACTATTTCTGAAGGTTGGATGGGCTTGGATATTGGCCCCAAAGCGATCAATGAATTTAGCGAGTTGATAAAAAAGTCAAAAACCATTTTATGGAATGGCCCAATGGGTGTTTTTGAGATGAGTAATTTCGAAAAAGGAACTAAGGGAGTTGCTGAAGCAATTGTTGAAGCAACAGAAAATGGAGCTTATTCATTGATTGGAGGGGGAGATTCTGCCGCTGCAATTCATCAATTTAACTTGGGAGAAAAAGTAAGTTATATTTCAACAGGAGGAGGAGCTTTGTTGGAATACTTGGAAGGAAAAACACTGCCGGGTATTAAGGCGATTCAAGGATAAACTCCTTGGCTTCGTTCGCTTTTTCTTCTAACTCATTAAATTCTAACTCTTCTAGAAAACTAGAAAAAGGAGCTTTTAGAAGCATCACAGGTTTATAAAGCAGCGATTTTTCTTGATAATCATTTGAAACAAACTCTAATTTTTGATTTAAGAAATTGAAAAAATAGAGTGCAAAACTAGTAATTAGCGCGTATTTTAAAAGGCCAAAAAGGGCGCCTAAAATTC
>TARA_R110002050_G_scaffold403_3_pt1 | contig 11829 bp, 9 predicted proteins | sample TARA_R110002050 | Tara Oceans TARA_R110002050 (sample SAMEA4396988) | marine metagenome | biome: Polar Biome; feature: [DCM] deep chlorophyll maximum layer (ENVO:01000326); material: water (ENVO:00002006), including particulate matter (ENVO:01000060) such as... | depth 25 m
CAACACCTGCAGCAAAGACATCATTAAAATCCACTTGAGCAGTTGCCGTTAAGCAGCTCCCGATAAAAACTAACACAAATAACTTCTTCATTTCTAAAATTTTACCTAAAAATAAAAAACCTGCGCTGTAGGCGCAGGTTTTTGTTGTGTAAGTAGTACTTTCTATGTGTCAATGTTTGCATAAACAGCATTCTTCTCAATAAATTCCCTTCTTGGCGGAACCTCATCACCCATTAACATTGAGAAAACACGGTCTGTTTCTGTTGCATTATCAATGACTATTTGTCTCAACGTTCTAAATTCTGGATTCATCGTGGTATCCCACAATTGTTCAGCATTCATCTCACCAAGACCTTTGTAGCGTTGAATACTAACGCCTCCACTATAACTTTCCGCAATAGCATCTCGTTCCTTATCACTCCATGCATACTGCTTTTTCTGTCCTTTTTTCACTAGATATAATGGTGGAGTTGCAATATAAACATGGCCACTTTCAACCAACTCTCTCATATAACGAAAGAAGAAGGTCAAAATAAGAGTTTCAATATGACTACCATCGACATCGGCATCACACATGATGACTACCTTATGATATCTTAATTTTGCAAGATTCAAAGCCTTACTATCTTCTTCGGTACCAATGGTAACCCCCAAAGCAGTATACATATTTTTTATTTCTTCGTTTTCAAAAACCTTATGTTGCATGGCTTTCTCAACATTCAAAATCTTACCTCTTAAAGGTAAAATAGCTTGAAAATTTCGATCACGACCCATTTTGGCCGTACCACCTGCCGAATCACCCTCAACAAGGAAAATTTCACATTTCTCAGGATCCTGTTCTGAACAATCCGATAGTTTGCCTGGCAAACCGCCACCGCTCATAACATTCTTACGCTGTACCATTTCACGGGCCTTAGAAGCCGCATGCCTTGCTTGCGCTGCAAGTATCACTTTTTGAACGATAATCTTAGCATCATCTGGATGTTCCTCCAAATAATTAGTCAACATTTCTGAAACCGCCTGGCTCACTGCAGCAGAAACCTCACGGTTACCTAATTTCGTCTTAGTCTGACCTTCGAACTGAGGCTCTTGAACTTTTACCGAAACAATAGCAGTTAATCCCTCACGGAAATCATCCCCTTGTATTTCAAACTTCAATTTATCCAACATACCCGAAGCATCGGCATATTTCTTTAAAGTAGAAGTAAGTCCTCTTCTAAATCCAGATAAATGTGTACCACCTTCATGGGTATTAATATTGTTCACATAAGAATGAAGATTCTCTGTGTAACTTGTATTATAAATCATAGCTACTTCCACAGGAATATCATTCTTCTCCCCTTCCATGGAGATAACATCTTGTATCAACGACTCACGATTACCGTCTAAAAACTTTACAAACTCCTTAAGTCCTTCGTCAGAGTAAAAAGTTTCATTTACATATTCTCCTTTATCGTCTTTTTGACGCATATCAGTAATAGAAATGGTCACACCTTTATTTAAAAAAGAAAGCTCACGCATTCTATTTGCTAAAGTCTCATAACTATACTCGATAGTTTGGGTGAAAATAGTTTCATCCGGATGAAAGGTTACCATGGTACCCCTCTCAGTAGTTTCTCCAACTCGTTTTACAGGATAAAGAGCCTTACCCCTTGAATATTCCTGTTGCCAAACAACACCTTCTCTATAAACTGTAGCCGTTAAGTGATCCGACAATGCATTAACACATGATACCCCTACGCCGTGTAGACCACCAGAAACTTTGTAAGAATCTTTATCGAACTTACCACCTGCACCTATTTTGGTCATTACTACCTGTAACGCAGAAACACCTTCCTTTTTATGCAAATCTACAGGAATACCCCTGCCGTTATCTTTTGTGGTTATTGAGTTATCCTCATTTATGACAACACTAATAGTATCACAATGGCCTCCCATTGCTTCATCTATAGAGTTATCTACCACTTCATATACCAAATGGTGCAAACCACGCACCCCAACATCACCGATATACATGGATGGACGCATACGCACATGCTCCATACCCTCTAAGGCCTGAATACTATCTGCTGAATAATTTTTCTTATTTGCTTCTTCGCTCATAAAATTAAGGTTGTTTTACTTCAAATTTTGCAATCTTACAAATATACGCAATACCCCATGAAATATGATATTTCTAGCAATTAGGCTATAGCAAGTTATCAACAATTATTGTGGAAAATTATCGGTTAAAAGACAAATCATATAAAAGAAATCATAATCGCCGCTTCGCTTCTCTTTTTATAGATATAAATGAAATCTTAGTATTAATCGACTTAAAATATAGAAGTCCTTAATTGATATTGAAAACTCCATATTTATTAATAAATCCTTCTTATATTTTAATCTTTCATTAACAAAATTGGTCGGAAATTAATCTGATTAAAACTAATCTGTGCGCTATCGATTAAACTTAGTAGATATTAAGAATTCCTTTACATATCGCTATTAACTTAGCTTTATAATCTTAAAATAAGTTATCATGAATGAAGAGCAATTTAAAGGAAAATGGAGCATAGCAAAGGGTACGCTTAAACAAAAATATGCTGACCTAACAGACGATGACCTTAAGTACGCTGAAGGTAAATCAGATGAACTTTTAGGAAGAATACAAGAGAAGACTGGTGAGTCTAAAGAAAAATTAAAGAAAATGATTAATGATCTGTAGTCTATCTAAAATTAAAAAAGTAAACCCGTCTAAATAAATAGACGGGTTTTTTACAATAGATACTGTGACTAATTCAAACTCTATTGCTTAACATATGCATCGGAATGCACGTTTGCTACAGCTCTACCAGATGGATCGTTCATATTTTTAAATGCCTCATCCCATTCTAAAGCTATTTGAGTGCTACACGCTACAGAAGCTTCTTGTGGCACACATAATGCAGCCGCATCTGATGGAAAATGCTCTTCGAATATAGAACGATAGTAAAATTCTTCTTTTGAAGTCGGGGTTTGAAGCGGGAACCTGAATTTGGCATTTGCCAATTGCTCGTCACTTACCTCTTCGTTCACAACCACTTTCAAGGTATCGATCCAGCTATACCCTACCCCATCAGAGAATTGTTCTTTTTGTCTCCATGCTACACTCTCTGGCAACATATCTTCAAAGGCTTTTCTAACCACCCATTTCTCCATACGCTCGCCATTAATCATCTTATCTTGTGGGTTTATACGCATAGCGACGTCCATAAATTCTTTATCCAGAAATGGAACTCTACCTTCTATTCCCCATGATGCCAATGATTTGTTAGCTCTTAAACAATCATACATATGTAGCTTGCTCAATTTACGAACGGTCTCTTCATGAAATTCTTTAGCGTTAGGTGCTTTATGAAAATATAAATACCCGCCGAACAACTCATCTGCACCTTCACCGGACAATACCATCTTTATTCCCATTGACTTAATAACACGAGCCATTAAATACATTGGGGTAGATGCGCGAATTGTAGTTATATCGTAAGTTTCTAAATTGTATACTACATCTTTAATAGCATCTAAACCTTCTTGAATAGTGAACTTGATTTCATGATGAACCGTACCAATATGCTTAGCAACTTTTTGAGCTGCAGCTAAATCTGGCGAACCTTCTAGACCCACAGAAAAAGAATGCAATTGTGGGTACCAAGCATCAGTAGTATCACCACTTTCAACACGTTTTTGAGCGTATTTTTTAGCAATTGCAGATGTTACGGAAGAATCTAATCCACCTGATAACAAAACACCATAAGGTACATCGGACATTAATTGTCGGTGCACGGCAGCCTCTAATGCTTCTTTAATTTCCTGAATGCTTGTAGCATTATCTTTTACTGCATCATACTCCATCCAATCTCTAGAATACCATCTTTTCAACTGCCCATCTGAACTATGTAAATAATGGCCCGGAGGAAATAACTCGATTTTAGTACATGTACCTTCTAAAGCTTTTAATTCTGAAGCTACATAGAATGTACCGTTTTTGTCCCAACCCATGTATAAAGGAATGATTCCCATATGATCACGTGCGACAAAATACTCATCTTTCTCAGCATCATAAATAGTGAAACCAAAAATACCGTTCATTTGATCTAAAAAGTCAACTCCTTTTTCTTGATACAAAGCTAAAATAACCTCACAGTCAGACGCTGTCTTAAAGTCATATTTACCTTCAAATTGCTTTCGTAATTCTCTATGATTATATATTTCGCCATTGGCAGCTAACACTAATTTACCATTCGGACTCAGTAATGGTTGTTTACCAGAAGCTGGATCAACAATTGCCAATCTCTCATGCGCCAAGATTGCTTTATCATCTGCATAGATGCCACTCCAATCTGGACCCCTATGTCTTATTTTCTTCGACATTTCTAAAAGTTGAGGCCTTAGTACCTCAGTACTTTCCTTAACATCAAATGCACATACTATTCCACACATAATCTTATTATTATATCATTTCGAATACAAATATCTATTTATAGTTTCAATTAAGAAACACTAACATCAATTTTAATTACATATTATAATAATATTTGATTTATTTAATTGAATTTAAAATATATTCAATCATAATAATCCAAAGAACCTAAAATAATGTAATGAATCAAAATTTAACTTCTTTTTATCAATAAGACTGTAAGGAACTGTTTAGTTTTATGACCTAGTTAACCAAAACAATTATTATGAAAAAAACATTTACACTTGCTACTTTAATTTTAGCTTTAGTTTTAACGACTGCTGTATCGGCTCAAGAATTTTCGGGTATCGATAAAAGCCCTATGGATATGGCTGCTTACCCAACAGATTATAAAGTTTCTGAAAAAGCGGTTCGTATTATATATGGTAGACCTCAATTGAAAGGACGCTCTATGGAAGAACTGGCTCCTACTGGTAAAGTATGGAGAACTGGAGCAAATGAGGCTCCTGAAATTACATTTTATAAAGATGTAAAATTCGGAGGAAAAGATATTAAAGCGGGCACCTATTCTTTATTTACTATACCTGGTGAATCAGAATGGACTGTTATTTTAAATAAAAATCTAAATCAATGGGGTTCTTACTTCTATGATGAGGCTTCCGATGTTGCCCGTATAACAGTGCCTAATGGTTCTGACGCCGCTTCTTTAGAAGAATTTTCCATTGCTTTTAAAGATGTTGACGGTGGAGTACATTTAGTAATGGGTTGGGACAAAACAAGAGTTGCCGTACCAATTACCATGTAAGTTTAAAAACAACATTAATTAAAAAACCTCGGTCTAAGACCGAGGTTTTTGTTTTTAACGAACCATACCATTTATAAATGTTTGCTCTGCGCGTATCGTCGGTATTTCCTCTAAGGGAGCGGTCATCATATCTTTATCGTAGATAACAAAATCTGCAAATTTACCGGGCTCGATACTTCCTTTTTCATCTTCCTCAAAATTTGAATAGGCAGCCCAAATTGTCATTCCTTTTAGTGTTTCTTCTCTACTCAAAGCCTCTTCTACTTGAAACCCTTTTTTAGGAAAACCGCTAATATCTTTTCGTGATACCGCAGCATAAAAAGTTAAAAATGGGCTGACATCTTCTACCGGAAAATCGGTGCCTAGTGCAACAATTCCTGCTTTATTCAATAAAGTCTTATACGCATATGCACCTTTAATTCTTTCACCCAAACGATCCTCGGCCCAATACATATCACTGGTTGCATGGGTTGGCTGTACTGAAGGTATTATCCCATCTTCAAAATAATCAAAATCACCCTCTGTTAAAATTTGGGCATGTTCAATTTTCCAGCGTCTATCTTCTTTTCCTTCCAAAACCTTTTTATACGCCCTCAATACAGCAATATTTGCAGAATCGCCAATGGCATGTGTATTCATTTGATATTCCGAAAGCGCTAAGCGATTAGCAAGATTTTCTATTTCAGCAACAGGGGTTACCATTGCTCCAAAATGACTTGGCAAATCGCTATATGGTTCTTTTAATGCTGCCCCCCTAGACCCTAAAGCACCATCACCATATACCTTTACAGACCTAACATTAAGTCGGTTAGTCTTAATAGGCCCATTATTAATAAAGTAATCTACATCTTCTTTATTATTACTAACCATTGCATAAACTCTTATTGATAACTCACCGACTTGTTGTAAACTATCGATGAGTTCAATAGTATTTCTATCGATACCAGCATCGTTTACAGTGGTAAGTCCGTGATTTAAACAAATACGTTCAGCATCTTTTAAGGCCTTAATTTTATCTTCTAAAGTTGGCGATGGCATAATACTATCTATCAACGCCATAGGATTATCAATAAGTATTCCTGTAATTCCAGAAAATCCACCTTTCCATTTTTTTTCAATTTCGCCACCTTCAACTTTGGTACTCCAATCTATACCTGCCATATCTAAGGCTTTCTGGTTAACCAAATAAGCATGACCATCAACTCGCTCTAAAGCAACGGGAATATCTGGAAAAAGAGTATCTAATTCTGCCTTTGTCGGAAATTCTTTGATCTCCCAGTCATTTTGGTCCCAACCTCTACCTCTTAAAAATGTTTTCGGATTCGTAGCATGAAACTCATTAACCCGCTCTAGTACTTCTTCAAAACTAGTGGTGCCAACAAGATTTACTAATTGCTGGTTTAATCCCAAGCCATAAAAATGACAATGAGCATCAATTAAACCTGGCGTAATAGCTCTACCGTCAGCGTCAATAACTTGATCAGAGGTATACTTATCACGAATTTCATCGGTTGTACCAACCGCTAGAAATTTACCGTCCTGTACCGCAAAAGCTTGAACTTTTGAAAACTCATCATTTACAGTATATACATTGGCGTTTACAATAATTAGGTCGACTTTCTCTTTCATGAGTTCGCAACCAGATAATAAAACGAGTAGAATAGGTAGTAGTTTTTTCAAAACACAAAAATTAGTTCACCAATAATTACCAAAGCAAACCAACTAGGTCGGCTTCAAATAATATTGAAAACTAAGTATTTTTTTGGTGATATCTAAATCTTTAACGCACAGGAAATTGACGTGCGCCTAATATTCGACTAGAACCAGCATGAGAATAGCTCTCCCCAATGATTCGGTCTCCTTCTACCATCAATACAAATGAAACACGATCTAAACCAGCGATATTTACATTAAAATTAATGCGATCATTTTCTATAATAACATCTTGACAGGTATATATACCTTCTGGATATTTAATGGCTACATCGTAAATATTTTCGTTTTTAGAAATGAACAATATACCTTTCTCATAAGGAGACTCTACATCAGACATGGCATATTTCCAAACACCTAGAACAGCTCCTTTAGAAATCCTCCTATCTTGAAAAGCATCGTTTGTACTTTCAAAATTCAGCACATTTATTGCCGAATAGGCATATAATATTTGAATCAAAAAAAAACTTTTAACTATAATCTGAGTAATGTTCATTCGAGGAAGGGTTAAACTATAAATCTCAAACGTGCATATTCTTTTAATATTTTATTTTTTGTAAGTTTTTTACTACACTATTTACTTTGGCTCGCTATCCAACCATCTAATTTCTCCTCTAGCAGAACCAGTGGCAAACTACCTGAATTCAAAATTTGACTATGAAACTCTCGAATGTTAAAATTAGCGCCAAGTGCTTTCTCTGCTTTTGTTCGCAATTCCCTGATTTTTAATTGACCTAGTTTATATGAAAGTGCCTGACCAGGTGTTGCCATATAACGTTCTACTTCCGCAATTATACTTTCTTCTGACTCTGCTTCATTATCCAATGAATATCGTATCGCTTGTTCTCTCGACCAGCCTTTGGCATGCAATCCGGTATCAACGACCAAACGTATAGCTCTGTGCATCTCCATACTCAACATTCCAAAATATTGATAAGGGTCTGTATAGACCCCTAATTCTTTACCTAGAGATTCTGCATAAAGCGCCCAACCTTCCACAAAAACACCCATACTTTCTGGATGTAGAAATTCTGGAAGATCTTTATTCTCTTGCTGTAATGATAATTGAAAATGATGCCCAGGTATTGCTTCATGCAAAAACAGAGCTTCGTCATGAACAGTATTATATGTTTTTACATCTGGAATCGGGACGTAAAAAATGCCCGCCCTTGATCCATCTTTTGAACCCGGTGTATATTCTGCACTTGCCGATGCTTCTCTAAAAGCTTCTGTTCTACGAACATTAAATCCCGCTTTTGGTGTTAGTTCGAATAAAGAATCAATTCTTAAAGCAATGCGGTCATTGATGGCATTAAAATTAGCAATTACCTCCTCTGGATTATTGAAAGGCATTAACTCCTTTTTAGTCCTAAGTGAATTGAAAAAAGATTTCAAGTTACCTTTAAATCCAATTTGATTTTTAACAATTTCCATTTCACTTGAAATACGCGCCACCTCTGACAGCCCTAATTCATGAATTTCATCAGCATTCATGGTTGTTGTCGTATGTAATTTAATTAAATACTGATATGTTTCTTTTCCATTAGGTAAATCTAAAAGTCCACTTGTTTCTCTACATTTCGGTAAATATTCTTCCGTCAAGAATTTATTTAACTCCACATATTTAGGAGTCAGTTTATCTTTAATAAAAGCAGCATAATTACTTTCTAATATATCCTTATCAACATCTGATATTCCATCAGGAAAATTCAATATAGGTTGATAGAAAAGATTCTCTTTAAGTGGAATATCAATAAAAGCACGTACCTGAGGTAACATTTTAAGGGTCAATACCCTAGGCAAAACAACGCTTTTTTCCATACCCACTTTCATTTTATCTATTGAGGTATCTAAAAAAATCAGGTAATCATCTAATCTACTCAGCCAATTGTTATAGTCTTCTATAGCTTTAAAAGGCTGTACACTAGTACCACCTGCTAATTGAGCAACATACAAATGCAACGATTGTATCTGAAAAAGCGGCATTAATTCAAAACTAGGAAGATCATAAATTGGGGACGCCACTGTAACAATGGGGTTCATCACCCCCTGTAACTTCACAGAACAATCCCACTTCATTACGCGTAAACTCATCCAATCGGCCGTACTTACCTTTGTAGAATCGTACTTATCCAATTCTTCTAAAAAATAGGTATACCTGTCTTTTAGATGAAATATATAATCGTCTGAGATATAATTGGCTATTGTATCGTTGTACTTAGAATACCCAGCCTTAGTAGCCTCTATTGGATTGATACTCTTTTTAAACTCATAAAATTCACCAAACACCTCGGCGATAGGCCGTGGTTCTTCGGTCAAGTCTTTCTTCTCAGTTTCTTTACAAGAATTGAAAATTAGAGCGAACAATAATAGCAATAAAATACGGTTCATAGTCTTAAAGTTTGAATTGAAAAATACAAAAACTAATACAATGCTTTGAACCTCTTTCAAAGAAAAAGGAAAATATAGATGTTCCCAAAAAAATAATTAACGAGAGTGGTTACTTCTTTGGTTTTGAAGTATTCTTCTCCTTAATTTTCACGTAAATTAATTTTTTACGCCCTTTAGAATCTTCTCGTCGCTCAATTTCAAAATGTGGAATGGAATTGATCAAGGGAGTCAATTTTTGAAACCCATAATTACGAGAATCAAAATTTGGTTGCTTCTTTTGTAACAAACTACCCACGTCACCTAAAAATGCCCATCCGTCATCGTCTGCAACATCATCAATAGTAGTAGCTATCAATCGCAGTGCCTTAGGAGTTATTTTGTCGACTACATTCTTGGCTGCAGGAGTTTTATTAACAGGATCGGATGAATCTTCTTCTGATCTTCCTTTTAAAATCTCTATATAAATAAATTTATCACAGGCTACTATAAATGGATTCGGGGTTTTACGCTCGCCGATTCCAAAAACTTGCATACCTGCTTCTCGTAATCTTGTGGCCAAGCGTGTAAAATCACTGTCACTACTTACAATACAGAATCCGTTTACCTTACCTGTGTAAAGAATATCCATGGCATCAATTATCATTGCTGAGTCGGTAGCATTTTTACCTTGCGTATAGCCGTATTGTTGTATAGGAGTAATAGCATTTTCAAGCAATACATTTTTCCATTTCCCTAAACGAGGATTAGTCCAATCGCCATAAATACGCTTAATTGTAGGGTTACCATATTTAGCAATTTCCTCCATCATTTCCTTTACATAGGCAGAAGGTATATTATCGCCATCTATGAGTACTGCTAAATTTAAATCCATGTGAAGTGTTTTTTGTAAAGATAATTTGATTTCTACTTGAACTGCAAGTTGTTAACCATTAACTTTTTAAAATATCGAATTACTGCGGATTATCCGCTTTCAAAGAGCCGATTGCCAGAAAAAGCAAAAATACCAAGCCTAAATATCCTACCATTTCATATGACCCAAAGATTGACAAACACAAGCTAAAAATACTAGGCGCCAATGCACTTGCCAAAATTAAAAAGCTCATAACCTTTCCGGTGATGCTTCCTAAATGAGATCTGCCAAAAAAACGAGGCCATGCAACCGCATTTAGAACTGCGAAAAATCCGCCCAAAATACCAAAACCAGCAATTAACATTGGAATTCCTGCAGGAGTGGATAAGAACAAAAAGCCTAAAGAGGCTAAAAACCCGCCTAACAGCATTAAATACAAATACAGTTTTAACGGCAAATAATCACTTAAAAAATTAAATAAAGTAGAAACTGTTACCGCAACCACTGACCCAGGAAGAAATATCGCTATAGCATCTTCTTTTATAAAACCTTCGTGCGTAAAAATAGAAACTACATGAAAAGTTAGTCCGGTGATAAAAAAGCTATTGAAGGCTAAGGTAAGTCCGTACATCCAAAATGCTCTTTCTTTTTTAGCTTCGTTTAGCGTGAATTGTTTTGGCACTACTTTTTTCTCTACTTCCTCTGCAGATAAAGATTTTGCTCCATCTGGCAGAAGACCATGCTTTTCAGGTGAGATTTTGTAAAAAGTATAAATAAACATACTGAACACCAATAACCCAATTGCCATAAACCGCCATGTGCTTTCCCAACCATACCTTTCAATAAGGAAGTTGACCCATAAAGGTGAAGATGAAAAGCCGAAGGAAAGTGCAACACTACTAAATGAATTTACTTTACCTCGATTTTTATCGAACCAAATCATGATAACATTTCTTGAAGCCATGGTCAACACCCCTTGACCTGCAAATCGTAATAGAAAAAACAATACCGTCATTAAAGCAAATGGCACCATCCAAGTATCTACGGATAAGAGCTCTTTAATATAGGAACTCATTAGTGCAGACCACGAACATAAAAATAAGGTCAGCCCTAAAGTCAAAGCTGCAAAGAATGCGACATATCGGGCGCCATACTTATCGAACCAAACCCCTGCCCTACCAATGACAAGTGAACTCACAATAGTACCAATCATGTAGGCATTACTAAATTGATTTCGAGAAAGCCCTAACGCATCTTTTACGGGGTCAGTAAATACCGACACACCAATGGTTTGACCTGGTATGCTACAATAAATTCCAACTGTACCTATTACTAGTATTACATAGCCATAAAAAATTGGGCTTTTAGCAGGATCAATAAGTGGTTTTTGAAGAAAGCTTGACATAATTAAATTAGTACTAGCAAAAATACATCATCGACATCAGTAAATTTATCGTTAACTTTCTAATCTTAATTCAAACACAATGAAATTCATGAAAAACAAACATCTTATACCGTTGCTGTTAATTTTGTATACGGTTTTCTCTTCATTTTCCAGTTATGGCCAAAACAAAGAATACTACCAGCTAAAAACATACACTATAAAAAACGATGATCAAGAAAAAAGGG
>TARA_R110002050_G_scaffold102384_3_pt1 | contig 11791 bp, 9 predicted proteins | sample TARA_R110002050 | Tara Oceans TARA_R110002050 (sample SAMEA4396988) | marine metagenome | biome: Polar Biome; feature: [DCM] deep chlorophyll maximum layer (ENVO:01000326); material: water (ENVO:00002006), including particulate matter (ENVO:01000060) such as... | depth 25 m
TGATGCAGGATCTGAATCGGCCAAAGCAGCAATTTCTTCATCTGTTTTACCAATCAGATCAACACTGGCAGCGATCTTTGCGCGACGCAGTTTAGGAAGAATTTCATCGGCCACAACAGTAAATGCAGAAGACAAGTTTCTGATTTCGCGCTCGCGAACCTCAGGATCGGAGTACATAGACAATACACGCAAGATCAATTCTTTATCCTGAATGTTTGACTTCTCCATCATTTCCTGGAATCCTTCCCAGTCTTCGGGAGTGAATTTTGTTTTCAGTTCTGCTTCAACTTCCGCTTTTTTCAATTCTCTTGCAACCACTTGGTTCGAAGAGCTTTCGCGTTGCTGTGACAGTTTCGTATTCCAGTCCAACTCACCATCAGGAGAAGCATAAGCCGAAATTTCAACACCTTTCAGTTCTTTACGTTCCGCATCGAAAGCATCTTTCGTATATGCGTACAGTTGCTCCACATCTTCGCTATTCAACTCGGTACCACGAACGTAAGCGCTATTGATCAGGTAGTGAATGTCAGCGACGTACTGGTCTGGTACGATACGTTGGAATGCATCAATGTTTGGGTCATAAACTCCGGTGGTGTTTTTTTCACGTTGAACACCTAAAATTGGAGAAGGATAGTTAATCACCATTTCAGAAGTGGCCAATACACCATCGGCGACTTTGATGGGTTCAAAATCAACGCTTTTCGAGCCTTTTGATGCTGTAATACGAATCTCAAGATCCGAAACACGCATCTCGTCGTCATAAGCGACAGCATCATTATAGGCGAAGTTTCCTCCGTTTGTATAACTGATCACTTTGTTGTTCGCATCTACTTTTTCACCTTGAACCGTTACCGACTCAAAAGCTGTTTCGCCACCTTCGTAAGTTAAAACAGGTGTTGCCACCAAGGTGACTTTCTTATTAAAGTATTTCGCAGGAAAACGTCCGTCAATAGCAACATCAACGTCGCCACCGTGGGCTTCAAGAATCTCAGGGGTTACTTTGAAATCAATTTGATCTGCATTCTTCTTCATTTTCTGAAGACCGGAACAACCGGCGAAAAGGACAGCAGCCAAAGCAAAAAAGGCCAGAGGTTTAAAACTAATTTTTCTCATGTTGACAGTATTAAAATGTTTAATTTTGAATTCATTCGGTACTTGTTCACAAAATTAGCAATGTTTTGATGAAATGAAAGCATACCAACCACTTTTTTAATCGATCAGAACCCTGTTAATCCCACGTGGATAGTCGTTTTCGAATATTATCCCTAGAAGTTTTTGATAATCATTCTGGTTCTTTACGAAGTCAATTTGATTGGTATCTACCACCAAAATCGGAAAATCGTTCTGCTGCTTAAAAAATCGAAAGTACCCTTGCGTGATTTCTGCCAAATACCCTGCACTGATATTTTGCTCGTAGGAACGCCCGCGTTTGGTAATGTTCTGCATTAGCTTGTCGACATCAGCATGCAGATAGACATATAGGTCAGGCTTGGGCAATTTTTCATAAATGATATTAAAAAATCGCTCATAGAGCATGTATTCGTCGGCAGAAAGGGTAGTCTGCGCAAAGATGAGCGATTTCATAAAATAATAATCCGTAACCAAAAAGGAGCTGAACAACTCAAATTCGCGAATATTTCGTTTCAGTTGGTTGTAGCGGTCAGCCATAAACGACATCTCAAGTGGGAAAGCGAATTTTTCCGGATCGGCATAAAACTTGGGCAAAAACGGGTTGTCGTCGAAACCCTCCAGCAATGTCCGCGCACCAAAATCATCGGCGATCTTATTCACCAGGGTGGTTTTCCCCGATCCAATATTTCCTTCTATAACTAAGTAATTGATCTTCATACAAAAAATAATCCCAGAGGGTCGCTTGACTTCCGGGAAATAAAAATACAATATTTTCAGGGGATTTGTCAAGCTTACGACAGCTTCATTTCCAAATGATAAAATACAAACGACCAAACATCGGTGTATTCGTCAATCAACTTGGCCGTTGGCTTTCCTGCCCCGTGTCCGGCCTTGGTATCAATACGAATCAAAGCCGGCATCGGTCCTGTATGCAGTTCCTGCAGCCGGGCGATGTATTTAAAAGAATGTGCAGGCACCACGCGGTCGTCATGGTCGGCGGTCGTGACCAATACGGCGGGATAATCCACGCCCTTCCGGATATTGTGGTAAGGCGAATAGCCATTAAGGTATTCGAACATTTCCGGGCTGTCGTCGCTGGTGCCATAATCGCCAGCCCAGGCCCAGCCAATGGTGAACCGATGAAAACGGAGCATATCCATCACACCGACGGCAGGCAGCGCTACTCTAAACAATTCCGGGCCTTGGTTAATGACGGCGCCCACCAATAGTCCACCGTTCGAGCCCCCCATAATGGCCAGCTTTTCGCTCGATGTATAATTTTGGGTGATTAAATAGTCGGCAGCGCCAAAAAAATCATCAAACACATTTTGCTTGTTGAGCTTGGTACCTGCCTGGTGCCATGCTTCGCCATACTCCCCGCCCCCGCGAAGATTTGCCACGGCCAGCACTCCGCCACTGTTGATAAACACCATGCGCGTGGTCGAAAACGAAGGAGTCAGGCTCACATTAAATCCACCATAGCCATACAACAAGGTGGGATTGTTCCCATTCATCTCCACTCCCTTCTTATGCACGATGAACATCGGAACCGGCGTACCGTCTTTCGATTCATAGAACTCCTGCTTCACCACAAACTCGTCGGGATTGAAATTGACATTCGGACGAAAAAACAAACGGCCTTCTTTTTTTTCAAAATCGTAGTTGTAAACTTCGCCTGGTGTATTAAATGACGAATAGCTGTAGAACACCTCCGGATCGTTTTTTTCACCTGAAAAACCATCCACGGTTCCAATACCGGGCAGTTTGATTTCGTATTCAAAAGCCCCGTCGTACTGATACACTTCAACCACGCTGTGAGCATCTCTCATATATTCAGCCACAATTCGCCCACCCACAAAATTGACGGTTTGAAGCACCTCCTTCTTTTCGGGGATGGTCTCCATCCAGTTCTCCTCTTCGGGCTGGTTGATATTGATTTTCACCAAGCGATATTTCGGCGCCTGATAGTTGGTTCGAACGAATAAACTGTCGCCGAGATTATTCTCCACATGAAACTCATAATCAAAACTTTTCATCAAGGGGACATAGTCGCTGGCCTTGTCCGACAAGTCTTTCACCAACATCGCATTACCATGAGAAGCTTCACTCATGGAAATGACCAAAAATCGTTTGTCGTCGGTTACCCCGGCACCGAACAGGCGTCTGGGTTGATTCCGATCTTCCAAGACCAGTTGATCATCGACTTGCAACGTACCCAGCTTGTGGTAGTATATTTTTTGAAATTCGTTGGATTCAGACAGCTTTTTCGCCTCTTCAGGCTTGTTGTAGGCACTGTAAAACAAACCATCATCATACCAGGCCAGGCCCGAAAACTTGACCCACTCAATATGGTCGTCCAGCAGTTTCCCGGTTTCAAGGTCTTTCACAAAGATCTCGTTCCAATCCGAGCCCGACTTGGTGACCATATACGCCAGGTGTTTCCCGTCGTCCGAAACTTCAACCTGCGACAAAGCGACCGTGCCATCATCCGACAGGGTATTCGGATCAAGAATAACTTCGGCCTCGGCAGTCAAATCGGTGGTTCGATATAAAACGTTTTGGTTTTGAAGACCATCATTTTTAAAGAAGAAGTATTTCCCGGCTTTCTTAAACGGGGTGCCATGCTTTGGATAGTCGAGCAAGTCAGTGAGCTGTTGCTTGATCTTTTCTCGATTGGGCAAGGTTGCCAGGTAGCCAAAGGTTGTTCTATTTTGAGCTTTCACCCAGTCGGCTGTTTCTCCCGAATGATCAGCTTCAAGCCATTGGTAAGGATCGTCCACTTCGATTTCAAAATAAACGTCTTTGGTAGCTTCCTTTTTGGTTACCGGATATTCTATCGTCTGCTTGTTGATACGGGAATTCATCGATACGAAAACTAAGAGGTAAATAAAAAGCTTCATCTGCGAATGTCTTGGCTTTTTACAATAAAAAACCGATCGACATTCAGCAAGAATAAATCATTACAACAACTTATTATTTGACCGAATCTGCGAATCCTTTCGGTTCCCAATCAGCTGTCCGGCCATTAAGCCGACGATGATGCCCGGAACAACAAAAAACCAGCGATCGATGGATGGAAAAAGCAAACTGATCAGCAATCCAATGATTGCGGCAATCAAGGTGTAGAAAAAGCTGTACGAATAGGTATAATAATACGGCGGGAAAAAGCCATGTTCCTTTTTCATGTGACGGGCCAGTTGGTCAATATGCCGGTCGTAGGTTCGCCGCTCCTTGCCTGTTTCGGTTACCGCCAGGCGGATTGTTTTGACTTCCCGTTCAATCTCAGCTTGAAATTTTTTGCATTGCTGACAAGTCTCCGAAAAATCGTCCACCCGCTTCACCATGCGCAGGTATTCGGCAATGCGAAAGAAACGCAGGTCCCGTTCTTTAACATCGTTCAGCTCTTGCTTCAGCTGCTCTGCTATTTTTTGATTCCATTGTTCCATAATCTTAAGAAAAAAATGCCCGTCAAGCGGGCATTCAATTATTATCAATAAGAATTATTCTCTGTTTTCTCTTGGCGGCCGACGGTCTCCACGATCACGGCTGTCACGACCTCTTCCATCACGGCTATCTCTACCTCCGCGGTTGTCTCCACGTGGCGGACGACGATCACCTCCGCGGTCGCCTCCTCGATCACTGCGCTCGCGCTCCACGTAACCTTCTGGTTTTGGAAGCAGGGCTTTGCGTGAAAGTTTCAGTTTTCCATCACGGTCAATGTCCAGCAGTTTTACTTCAATTTCATCGCCTACCTTCAGGGCATCTTCCACATTGGTCAAACGCTCCCAGGTAATTTCAGAAATATGCAGCAAACCTTCTTTGCCAGGCATGATTTCAACAAAAGCGCCGAAAGTAGTGATGTTTTTAATTTTCCCTTTGTAGGTTTCGCCTTTTTCAGGAAGTGCAATAATCCGCTTCACGCGTTCTTTGGCAGCTTCCAGCGCTTCTTTGTTCAAGCCTGAAATTTCCACCCAACCATAATTGTCGCGTTCTTCAATCACGATCACAGTATTGGTCTCTTCTTGCATTTGCTGAATATTCTTCCCTCCAGGTCCAATGATTGGTCCAATCATATCCTTCGGAATCTGAATGGTTTCCACTCGTGGAACATTCGGTTTGTACTCAGCACGTGGCTCAGGAATCACTTCCAAAATCTTGCCAAGAATATGCTGGCGGCCTTCTTTCGCCTGCATCAAAGCTGTTGACAAAATCTCGTACGAAAGTCCGTCCACTTTAATGTCCATCTGGGTAGCGGTAATTCCTTTTTCGGTTCCTGTTACTTTGAAGTCCATGTCGCCCAAGTGATCTTCATCACCCAGGATATCGGAAAGCACGGCAAACTTATCGTCACTTTTAATCAATCCCATAGCGATACCTGAAACCGGACGTTTCATTTTCATTCCGGCGTCCAGCATACACATGGTACCGGCACAAACCGTTGCCATTGATGAGGATCCATTTGATTCCAGAATATCCGAAACCACACGTACCACATAAGGAAAGTCTTGCGGGATCATTCGTTTCAGCGCGCGGAATGCCAGGTTTCCATGACCAATTTCGCGACGTCCTAAGCCGCGGGGCGTTTTGGCTTCGCCGACACAAAATGGCGGGAAGTTATAGTGCAAGAGGAATTTCTCTGTTCCCTGGAAGGTCACATTATCAATCTTTTTAATGTCCATTTTTGTTCCCAGCGTAATCGACGAAAGCGATTGGGTTTCACCGCGGGTAAAGATGGCTGAACCATGTGCTCCCGGCAAATAATCCACTTCACCCCAAATTGGGCGGATTTCGTTGGTCTTACGGCCATCCAGACGAATGCCGTCATCCAGGATCATGCGGCGCATGGCTTCACCTTCCACTTTGTGATAGTAGCGGCGAATCAGCTTTTCATCCTGTACCAGGTCGATTTCTTCATTTTCGGCGTTGGCTTCCTTGTAGGCTTCCACATACTCGTCTACAATTTTTCCAAACGATTCAATCCGAAGTTGCTTGTCTTTAATTTGCTGTTTAGCCAAATCGTAGCAGGCAGGAAATAAATCGGCCTCTACTTTAGCTTTCAGCTCCGCATTGTTTACTTCGTGACAATATTCACGTTTCACAACACCCACTTCAGCAGCCAATTCTTCCTGAATTTTGCAATGCACTTTAATGGCTTCATGGGCAACTTTAATGGCTTCAAGCATCTCTTCTTCCGATACTTCATCCATTTCGCCTTCCACCATCATAATATTATCATAAGTAGCAGCCACCATGATATCGATATCGGCTTCGGCCAACTGGGCACTGCTTGGGTTAACGATAAACTCACCAGCAACGCGTCCCACGCGCACCTCAGAGATTGGCGCTTCGAAAGGAACATCAGAAACGGCAATAGCAGCCGAAGCGGCCAGTCCGGCCAAAGAATCTGCCATGACATTGGCATCGTAAGAGATCAGGCTGATCATCACCGCAGTTTCGGCGTGGTAGTCAGCTGGAAATAAAGGGCGAAGCGCACGGTCAACCAAACGGGCAACCAAAATTTCGTCGTCGCTCGGACGAGCTTCGCGTTTTAAAAACCCACCAGGGAAACGACCTGCGGCCGAAAATTTCTCGCGGTAATCAACCGATACCGGCATAAAGTCAACATCTTCTTTAGCTTCTTTAGCTGAAACCACAGTGGCCAGCAACATGGTGTCACCCATTCTAACGACAACTGCTCCGTCGGCTTGTTTGGCCAAACGACCGGTTTCGATCGTAATTGTCCGGCCATCGCCAAGGTCAATTGTTTTAATAATTTGATTCATAATCAATTTTTGAGATAAAATTTAACAATACGAACTAAGTCGAATGGTGGTGGGGATTTCAAAAATAAGAAAAGGCAATAAAACTATTGCCCTTTCTCTGTGAAAATTATCGACGTAATTTCAATTCTTTAATAATTGCACGATATCTCTCGATATCTTTATCCTTCAGGTAATCAAGCAAGTTACGACGCTTTCCTACCAACCGGACCAAGGCACGCTGGGTGCTGTAGTCTTTTTTATTCTTTTTCAGGTGCTCGGTTAGGTGAGCAATACGAAAGGAGAACAAGGCGATTTGGCCTTCGGCAGTACCTGTGTCCTCTGCATTTTTACCAAACTTTTCAAAAAACTCTTTTTTTGTTTCAGAAGTCAAATACATTTTTTTCTAATTTAAAAGTGATACAATCTTTAAGCCGTCGCATCGCTCTCAATAACAACCGCTTAAAATTAATTTCAAAAACTGTCGCAAAAGTACGTAAATTTCTTTGATTTTCAATTTTGATGAATTCTTTTTCCCCTGAAAAACCCCGTTCATAAAGAACCAATTGAAAAGTTTTCCAAATTTCAGCACAGCCCAGCATAACGCTAGGTTCTTTTTACTATTTTTGATAGCACAATTTAAACCTGAAAAAGATGATTCACACATTCTTTCGAACAAACTACGCATCAGACCAATTGCCTGCCCGGAATCAGCTTCACGCCACCAACCGACTCACTTTTGCCTTCCTGTTTATTGCCCTGTTGTTTTCAGCATGCAGCAAGCCGGTTCCTCCGGTACCCGAAGCCGTTGGCCCTGTACCAACGGAGCGTCAATTGAACTGGCACCAACTGGAACAATACGCCTTCATCCATTTCACGACGAACACTTTTACGGACAAGGAATGGGGGTTTGGCGACGAAAGTCCGACGGTTTTTAACCCCACCGGACTGGATGCCGAACAATGGGCAAGAACCATCAAAGAAGCCGGATTGAAGGGAATCATCCTGACTTGCAAGCACCACGATGGCTTTTGCCTGTGGCCAAGCGAATACACCAACCACGATATTGCCGCCAGCCCCTACAAAAATGGAGAAGGAAATGTAGTGGAAGAGGTTTACGAAGCTTGCAAAAAGTATGATCTGAAGTTTGGCGTTTACCTCTCGCCCTGGGATCGCAACCATCCGGAATATGGGAAACCGGAATATGTGGAATATTATCGCAACCAACTGAAAGAACTGTTTCACGCGTATGGCCCCGTTTTCGAAATGTGGTTTGACGGAGCCAACGGTGGCGACGGCTACTACGGCGGCGCCAACGAAACGCGCAGCATTGATGGCAAAACCTATTACGACTGGCCAACCACATTGAATATGATTCGGGAAATTGAGCCCGAGGTGATTTTCTTTAGTGATGCCGGGCCCGATATTCGCTGGTGTGGAAACGAACGGGGATTCGTTGGCGAAACCAACTGGAACACCATCAGCATTGACACCTTGTATGCCGGAAAGCCGGGAATCACCGAGCTGCTGAACCGCGGATCGGAGGACGGCACCAGCTGGGTTCCTGCGGAAGTGGATGTATCCATTCGCCCTGGCTGGTTTTACCATGCCCATGAGGATGACAAAGTCCGGTCGCCGGAAAATCTGTTTAAAATTTACCTCGAATCGGTGGGACGTGGATCCAACCTTTTGCTGAACATTCCGCCCGACCGGCGTGGTTTGATTCACGAAAATGATGTGGCAGCCCTTCAGCAGTGGAAAGCCATGCTCGATGAAGCATTTTCCACCAACCTGGCTGAGAATGCTCCGGTACAGGCCTCTGCCACCCGGGGAAAATCAGACGTTTACGGCGCACAAAACCTGACCGACACGAATTCGGAAACGTACTGGACAACCAATGACGACCAAAACACAGCCGAGCTGGTCGTTAACTTGGGACAGGAGCAAACTGTTAACTACGTCTTGTTGCAGGAATATATCCAACTGGGGCAGCGTGTGAAAGCTTTCAGCATTGAAGCGAACCAGGATGGCGAATGGACAACCATTGGCGAAGCAACCACCATCGGCTACAAGCGCATTGTACCGATTGATGGCGTGAAAACCGATCAGCTACGCATCCGGATTCTGGATTCTAAAGCCTGCCCGGTTCTTTCAAACCTGGAGGTGTATTAATCAGCGGGGTTGATCTGTTTGATTCCCAAATGACAGTTCCAGCATTTTTTGCGTGTGCAATAGTTGTTCTTCATCTGAACCAGCGCCTGACTGTCGAAAGCTGAGCGCACCGGAACCCCAAGCTTTTTCCAGTTTGAAAGAATGGAATTGTGTTCGGCCGGAATCTTTTCCAGAAACTCCAGTGCTTTTTTGTCTTTCAGGTTTTGTCGGTTGTGGTATTCGCCACACACAAAAAAAACGACACCACCGTATTGATCAGGATGTTGTGAAAGGCCGATTCGGCCAGCGCCTTGGTTCGTTTAGACGACGGCTTTTTAAACCGGTAATGCGTGTCCCAGTATTCTGATGACTGAACGCGAAACAACGCGCGGATTTCAGAAAATTATCCAATTCGACCAAGCTTGAAAACAAGGCGGGCGAATGGTGAAGCAAAACCGCGAACTGCGCCAGTCGAACGGTAGGAAAATTGACCGGACGCCGGCGCAAAAACTTCCACAGATGCGACTCAATGGGCTTGAGCTGGTAATTTTTTTATGCAGAAAGGAATATTTTTTCCGCAGTGCCAGGAAATAGTCATCGCCCAACAACCGTTCGTTGAGCAAACCCGCAGTTCCAAACAATAAGGCTTCCAACTGAAAGAGCTTGTTTTTGTGCTTTGCCAAGATCTGGATCGGCAAGGCGCGCGGCAGCAGCTCAAAATGCAGCGCATTGGTTTTTAAGCCAAAATTACGAGCCACAAAATGGCAAATCTGCTTGCTCATCCATCTGTTTTAGAAAACAAAAATCCATATGCCTGACATCGGTGTTTAGTCTTTCAACCCTCACACAAAACAGACCTTCTTCATGCTGCTTTTCCGACCTATTCTTGCCGGATTAAGTCCAAAGTTTATAATCGGTTTCTGTTAGCTCACTAGTAAAATCAAGTTAAAACCTAGTATAAACCACGCCGAAACTACGACAATGGTTACAACGAAGACTCGCCCTGGAACTTATCTGAGCGAAAGGCGGGCAACTTGGGATTTGCGCAAAACAGCAACCAGAAAGTTATCCCCGCCTAACAAACACAAACGAAATGAGAAAAAAATCTGTTCAAAGCATCAACATCACTACTCAATTGACATTTCAAAACGAGACCGATGTAAGCTATGCCTGAGTAAAAAAAACTAAGCGAGTGACAAAACTTAACCATCCATTTCCTTAAATTGCTTTATTTTGTAATATTTGTAAAAATTCAATCTGCTTCAATGAAAATAAATACACTCAAAATTCTCGTAATCAGCGCTATTGGATTATTTAATGCAAGCTCGTCCTTTGCCGCGGAATTTCATCCTGACACCATTTACTCCCGCTGGATTATTAACTCCCGCATGGGTGATTTCAGAAATAAATCGGAAACCACTCACTTTAAAACAGCAATGACCGAACGAAATATTGAATGGGATTATGTTCCCGGGCTGGTTGCGAAAGCCATCGTCATGACCTGGGAACATTACCAGGACCAAGCCTGGAGTGCTCCTTTCTTCGACGCCGTGGAAGACTATGCCGACCACACCCACATGAAACTGGGCGAAAGCAACATCGACGACCTGAACGCCGGGAAGATTTATTTTGAGCTTTACCGGGCCGCGAAAGCCAGAGAACTAAACGACAAAGCGGAAACATACAAAGAGAATATTACGATTTGCCGCAACAAACTTAAATATGAGCACAAGCGCATTGCTACGCCACTTCCCGGTGCCGGAGGATTCTGGCACAAAAAGCAATATGTGAATCAGATGTGGCTGGACGGGCTGTACATGGGACCCGCCTTGTATGCCGAATGGCAGGGAAACTTTGGCATGGAGGAAGGTGAAACGGACAACAACAAATCGTGGGATGATATTGCCTTGCAATTCGACACCATTTTTGCGTACACCTGGGATGCGGAGAAGAAGCTGAACTATCACGCCTGGTCGGCCGAACCGCAAAATGCAGCCTCCTCTTTCTGGGCCGATCCTGAAACAGGACGCTCGCAGGAGTTCTGGGGGCGCGGCATGGGTTGGTTCTTTGCAGCCTTAGTAGATGTGCTTGAAAATATGCCCGATGATCATTCGGCTCGAGCTCGGCTGGTGAGCTATGTCAATCAAGTGGCTGACGGACTAAAAGCCCGCCAGGACGCTGCTTCAGGTTGCTGGTATCAACTGCTGCAATACGACGGCAACAAAACAAGTTCCTGCGGGGTAAATAACTACCTGGAATCATCGGCCTCATCGATGTTTACCTACGCTTACCTCAAAGGGATTCGTCTGGGACTGCTGGACCGTGAGACGTACATGCCCGTTGCCACAAAAGCATACAAAGGTCTTATCGACCAGTTTATTGTGGAGGAATCTGACGGAAAAATCAAAATCATTCAAAGCTGTGAGTCGGCAGGCTTAAGCAACAATCGCAAAGGAGATGCCGACTACTACTTATGCGGCAGTGATGTAACCATAAACAACGACACAGAGGGTAAAGTGTTCGGCCCGTTTATTATGGCCAGCCTGGAATTTGAAAAGATGAAGAAATAAAGCAAGGACATTACGACATCAGATTTAAATTCATTGAGCCGGTTAACGCCAATGACCGGATGTACCAGTAGCCAAGCTACAACAACAGAGACCTAAAATATAATGCTATGAATTACACAATTAGCAAGACAAGGAGGAATGCGATCATTCTATGCTCGCTTTGTATGATTTTGTACATCT
>TARA_R110002050_G_scaffold147513_1_pt1 | contig 11776 bp, 12 predicted proteins | sample TARA_R110002050 | Tara Oceans TARA_R110002050 (sample SAMEA4396988) | marine metagenome | biome: Polar Biome; feature: [DCM] deep chlorophyll maximum layer (ENVO:01000326); material: water (ENVO:00002006), including particulate matter (ENVO:01000060) such as... | depth 25 m
CGGCAAGATCCTGAACGTCGAGCGCGCCCGCTTCGACAAGATGCTGTCCTCCGATCAGGTCGGCACGCTGATCATGGCCCTTGGCGCCGGCATTGGCCGCGACGAGTTCAACATCGAAAAGCTGCGCTACCACAAGATCATCATCATGACCGATGCTGACGTTGACGGCGCGCACATCCGTACGCTGCTGCTCACCTTCTTCTATCGTCAGATGCCGGAGATTATCGAACGCGGCTATCTCTACATCGCCCAGCCACCGCTCTACAAGGTGACGCGCGGCCGCTCCGAACGCTACATCAAGGACAATGCCGAACTCGAAGCCTACCTCATCGGCGAAGGCACGACCGGCGAAACGCTGATCCTGGACGATGGCACACAGATCGGCGGCGAAGACCTGCGCGACCGCGTGCGTCAGGCCGCAAACTTCCGCTCTGCCCTGCGCCGCCTCGCGCTGCGCGCCCCGGCAGACCTCATCGAGCACGCCGCCCTCGCCGGCGCGATGAGCGCCAATGCTGCGCCCGAAACGGCTGATGCCACGGCTGCCCGCCTCAACCTCCTCGCCGAGGAAGGCGAGGACACATGGGAAGGCAAGTTCGAAGACGGCAACCTCATCCTCCACCGCACGGTTCGCGGCGTCGACGAAGACTCTGTCCTGCCAGCGGCCCTGCTCGCCAGCCAGGATGCGATCCGCCTTGCCGAGCGCGCCACCGGCCTCGCCGAGATCTACGCGAAGCCTGCCATCCTGCGTCAGGAAAAGGGCGGCGACGTCGCCGTCAACGGCCCGGCCTCCCTGCTCGACGCCGTGCTGAACTCCGGCCGCAAGGGCCTCAAGGTCCAGCGCTATAAGGGCCTCGGCGAAATGAACGCCGACCAGCTCTGGGAAACCACGCTCGACGCCAACGCCCGCACCCTCCTGCAGGTCAAGGTCGACCACGCCGACGAAGCCGACGAAATGTTCACGAAGCTGATGGGCGACGTCGTGGAGCCGCGCCGCGAGTTCATCGAAGAGTTCGCGCTGGAAGCCGAGGTGGATGCCTAGGACTAGCCGATGCGATCTAGCGTTAGAGTGCCATCTTTAATAGTTACGAACGTATCAAAATCGGCAGGAAGAACGTGAGACTCAAATACGTGTCTTGCCTCTTCTTCAGTAGCGGAGCGCGAATCCATTTCGCGCCATCTCTGGTCAAACTCATCTTGGCCAATCTGTTCCACAATAGCTGCCTTGATGCCGTCTGTTATCAAAGCCAAGCACCTATATGCGCAACGCTTGTCCATCACCCAGACACTAGAAGATACGCTTGCTGATGATCCGTCAGATGGAAAGATCATTACTACATACGGCTTACCTAATTTGATGCCGGTATACTTCGCGACAACATGACATCTGCATTGCCAAATGCATCCAAGTGCGGTGATAACTTTCCAAAGACCGCCCTCGATATCATTTATATCCGCGAGCCACTGTTCCTCGCGGCCGCTTGCAATCTGCTCGGGTAGACATTGAGCCCCACCAACTACAAGTAATTTCGCTAGAGCATGAGATCGCTCGTAGCACGCTGTGAAGATGAGCGCTCCCAAGAGCGTTATAAATAGGGCAGCCATTCTTCCCTCGCTGTTGCAGTTTCACCCCCACCCAATTTCTTTTTCACTGAAATGCCATGTTCCTGAACAGCGTGGCTGGCGCAGTGCACTCCGTCAGCGGTAAGTTTATACATTCGCCGACGAGGACGCCCAACTTCTGAAGGCTCAATTTTTTCCCACTCACCAGAAATCCACCCAGCGACACTGAGCCGATCCAAAAGTGGATAAAGCGTTCCAGACAGAAGCTTCTTCTGATTGATGATGTCCGCTCCGGATAGCTTCTCTGGATGACATTCCAAGAATAGCGTCAGAACCTTTAGCGCCGGTCCGGTTATGCGGATTTCCCGAATCTTCGACAAGTTAACTAGCCTCTCTACATAGCTTCATCGGAAGTCTACATAGGGTGTCACTATTTGTCAATTCCTATCTCCCAATCCCGCGTCACCCCCGACCGCGCAGCGGTCTGGGGGCCCAGCTCTGATCCTCTCCCCACAGAACGTCCGGTGCGGTTTGCAAAAATTGCGTCCGCCGCCGCATCACGTCCACGCAACGCCGTCCCGTGATGGGCCCCCAGATGAGTTGCGCTCATCGGGGGTGACGCGCGTGGGTTGAGCAAAGGGCAACGCGCCCTACCTTCCCAAAAAAGGAGCGCCCCATGACCACACCTTACGAAACCGGCACACGCGTCGAATGGGACTGGGGCCGCGGCACGGCGCAGGGTTTCATCACCGAGACCTTCACGCAGCCCGTCGCGCGCATGCTCAAGGGCGCCCACGTCAAACGCAACGCCACCGAGGACAACCCCGCCTATCTCATCCGCCATGACAGCGGCTCGGACGTCCTGAAAAGCCATTCCGAACTGCGCGAGGCCTGAGAGCCCCCCACCTCTCCATATCCGCTTTCCCGGGCTTGACCCGGGATCTCAGGCGAAGGCTTCCCGGCGCCGCCGCACGAGCCCCCGGATCAAGTCCGGGGATACGGATACTTTGCAAATATCTATCTCAGCCAAGCCGCATCTCAACGCCCGCGACCCACACGCTGCGCCCGTCCACCTCCAGCCCGGCCTCGCGCGCCTGCGCCAACACGCGGTCCGCATCCGGCAGCGACAGGTCAAACGCCACCAGCCGCTCAGCCTCGCCCTTGCTGAACACGATATCCCCGTCATCCATCTTCAGCGCATTGCCGCTGCCCGCGGCGCCAAGCGCGCTCGCCCAGCGGGCCATCAGGCGCACCGGGTCCGGGCTCGTCAGTTCAGCGCCGACCAGACGCCCCACCGCGCTGCGCTGGCGCCAGTCCGGCCCGCCCCAGCGCCACTCACCCGCAGGCTTCGGCTGGTCCACCGAGACAATCGCCCCGCCAAGGTCTGCCGGGTGCAGATGGCTTGCGGCGATGTCTTCAAGGTCAATGTCCCACACCCGGCGAATGCCGAGCCTATCCACCCGCGCGCGCGTCGCGGCCAGGTCCTCCACCTCGAAGATCGCCATGTAGCCGCCCGGCCCGCTGCGCGCCATGAACCGCGCCGCTGGCGCCGTCTCCACTGTCGGCACCACCACTTCGAGGAACTGGTCGCCAATCGCGAACACGCCATTCACCAGCCCAAACTCCGCCACGCCGGGATCAGGAAACGGCGCGTCCAGCCCGAACACGTTTTTCAGCGTGTCGATCGTGTCAGTCGTCTCGCTGGCAATCACCAGCTGGCGCAGGCGCGGGAATGTCATGGGTTGCTCCTCCGGGGTACATTTTTTGACAGCATCAGGCCACGCGCGCGCCATTCGTGCAAGGCTCGGCACGTTCGGAGTCTATCCGGGCAGTCTCCGTAGACTTTTCGGGCTTTTTCCGGGCAATCATCCGGGCATGCCGGATGGGGGAGACCCCCGCGCTTTTGCAACGCTATCACACACGAATTGACCCCGGCCGCAAAGAGCGCCACCTGAAGCCCATGAGCAGTCATTCACACGACCACGATCATGATCACGACCACGCCGATCATGAAGGCCATGGCCACAGCCATGACCATGCGCACCATCATGCCGACATGACCTCGGCCGACAGCCGCCGTCGTGTCGCGATCGCTGCAGTTCTGACTGGCGCCTTCATGTTCGCCGAAGTGGCTGGCGGCCTCCTCTCCGGCTCGCTCGCCCTGCTGGCTGACGCGGCCCACATGCTCACCGATTGCGGCTCGCTCGTCCTCGCTTGGGTCGGCTACAAGTTGGCCGAACGCCCGGCAGACCCGCAGCGCTCCTTCGGCTTTGCGCGGATGAAGATTCTCGCCGCCTTCACCAATGGCATCCTGTTGATTCTATTGGCCATCTGGATCGTCTGGGAAGCCATTCACCGCCTCATGGACCCGGTCGAAGTCATGGGCGGCATGCTCATGGTGGTCGCCGTGGGCGGGCTCGTCGTCAACATCCTCGCCTTCCTTGTCCTCCATGGTGGCAGCAAGGAAGACCTCAACATGCAGGGCGCCCTCTGGCATGTCGCCGGCGACATGCTGGGCTCTGTTGCCGCCATTGCAGCCGCTGGCATCATCATGGCCACGGGCTGGATGGCCGCCGACCCGATCCTCTCCGTCCTGGTGGCCTTTCTCGTGCTCTTTGCAGGCGTTCGTATCGCCCGCCAGTCCGGCCACATCCTCCTCGAGGGTACGCCTGTTGGCCTCTCCTCTGCTGATATCAGTGCAGATCTCATCGAACAGGTTTCCGGCGTCTCCAGCGTCTCCCACGTCCACGCCTGGGCCCTGACAGAGACCAAACGCTTGATCACGCTGGAAATCACGGCCAGGCCCGGCGCCTGTATCGAAACCGTCCGACGCGATGTTAAGGCCCGCCTGTCAGACGCGTTCGACCTCAGCCACGCCACAGTGGAAGTGGTTTCCGAGCCGCTTTAGCCCTGCTGAACGCGCACATGAGACACCCCGCCCCTTTTACTTTGGGCCGCGAGTCGCCATACCAGTCCTGAACAGTTTCCACGCCCCTTCAGGGAGGCCCCGATGGCCGACACAGACACCAATACCCGCCACGCTGAAATCCTCATCATCGGCTCCGGCCCCGCCGGCTGGACCGCCGCCATCTATGGCGCCCGCGCCCTGCGCGACGTTCTGGTCGTCACCGGCATCCAGCCCGGCGGCCAGCTCACCATCACCACGGAAGTGGAAAACTATCCCGGTTTCGCCGAGATCCAGGGTCCTGAACTGATGGTCCTGATGCATGAGCACGCCATGAAGATGGGCGCCAAGGTCGCCGACGATCATATCGCCAGCGTCGACTTCGATTCGCGCCCCTTCCGCGCCATTGGCGAGAGCGGCACGGTCTATACGGCTGATTCCATCATCATCTCGACCGGCGCACAGGCCAAATGGCTCGACCTTCCTTCCGAGCAGAAATTCAAGGGCTTCGGCGTCTCCGCCTGCGCCACGTGCGACGGCTTCTTCTATCGCGGCCGTGAAGTCCTCGTCGTCGGCGGCGGCAATACGGCCGTTGAAGAGGCGCTATTCCTAACGAATTTCGCCTCCAAGGTCACAGTCATCCACCGCCGCGACCATTTCCGCGCCGAGAAAATCCTGCAGGACCGCCTGTTCAAGAACCCCAAGGTCGACGTGCGCTGGAACACCACGCTCGAAGATGTGCTCGGCGATACAGACCCGCTTGGCGTCACGGCCGCCCGCCTGAAGAATCTCGAAACCGGCGAGACCGAAGACCTGCCCGTCCACGGCATCTTCATCGCCATCGGCCACGCCCCGTCCACGGAGCTCTTCACCGGCAAGCTCGCCATGAAGCCAAACGGCTATCTGATCACCGCGCCCGATTCGACCGCGACCGATATTCCCGGCGTCTTCGCTGCGGGCGATGTAACAGACGAGAAATACCGGCAGGCCGTCACCGCCGCCGGCATGGGTTGCATGGCCGCCCTTGAGGCCGAACACTTCCTCTCCGAACAGGAAGCGCATGCCGAGGCCGTTGCCGCAGAATAGGCCCTACAGCATCCCCTCTGCCAGTGCCTCGATATCCCGGTTTTTCTGCGTGGCAATCGCGTCGGCAAGCGTGCGCGCTCTGCCCTGCATGACACGCTCCAGTTCATCGTCCACGGGCGCCGCCAGCGCGGCGTCCAGCGCGGCAGATATCTCCTTGTGATACTTTCGCGCATTGAGCGTCGCCAGCGCCCGCGCGAACTGCCAGTTCAGGGCCGCGTCCCCCGGTGAGGCCGCCGCCGCAGCCTGGTAATGGGCCTCGGCCGCATCCAGGCTCGCCCCCATGATCATCGCGCCCAGCATGCCGCCGCGTCGCATCACTTCTAGGTTCCAGACCGCCAGGAAGCCATGCGCGTAAGCATTCTGCGGGTCGTCCTGCAACACGCTCTCGGCCAGCTCGCGCGCCTCTTCCCCATAACCGGATGCCCGCGCCTCCTTCAGGCTCATCGGACGCGCCATCAGCGACAGCGCAATCGCTTTCTGCAGGCGCCCTTCGACATGGCCCGGCTGCACGGACAGCGCGTCATTCGCCTCATTCAGGGCGCTCTGGAGCAGGGTCCGGGGTGGCTCTGTGTCACCACTGATCGCTTTCGCCAGCAGGCTGCGCGCGCTGAAAGCACAGGCATCCGCCCCGTGATCTGCAGCAACATCAGCGATTGCCGCATCATAGTGGCCAGCCGTATAGGCCTCCACAGCCGACGGGCTCTGGCCCCAGGCAGGCTGGAAGACCATAAAAATCAGGAATGACATCACCGACAGCACGACGCGTATCATACAGCCAATCTAGGACGGTCGGAGAGGTTCGGCCAGCGCATTGTAAAATGACGCGCAAAAGCAGCAGGAGACACGCTTGCGAGGTGGCCCACACCCGTGTAAGAGGCGCCCTCGCATCCAGCGAAACGGTTCGGTAGCTCAGCTGGTTAGAGCGCGCGACTCATAATCGCGAGGTCGGGAGTTCAAGTCTCCCCCGAACCACCACTCATCTCCTTGTTTTTGTTCGTCTTTTAATCTTTCGATCAAAAACTCGGACATTGAACCGGCACGCAACTGACACGCGACACGGCTCAGGAAGTCATCGATGGCGGCGGTCGATTTGAACAAGTATGAGGGGTCAAAGGGAGCATAGATCTCCGTGGTGCTCACATCGGGCGTCTTGTGACCCAATTGAGCGGCCACTTCCCAGGCAGGAACACTGCTTTTCCGCAGCCAACGCGCCATCGTATGACGCAGGCCATACGGTTGCACAGAGTCATCCAGCTTCAATGATTTCCTGAGTGTGCGCCATGTCGTGCGAATGCTCGAAACAGCAGCGCCCCTGAACTGGACAACCGTTTCGGCGGACGACGCGTTATGGAACTCATGAAGCCAAGGCTTCAGGCTCGGCGGCAACTTGATTGTAGGCCTGAATTTCAGGGTCTGTTCCCGGCCCTCGGGGTTCAAGTGGATCAAGTCGTTGGCTAAATCGATCTGGTCGAACCGCAAATCCAGTACCGCCTTGTTCCGACCGGTCGTCGCTATCATCAGGACGATAAACACCTGAAGATGATAGTCGGCGGCTGCCAACATGCGGGCGACTTCGTCGATTTCCAGCGGCCGTCCTTTCGGCGGTGGTGTCGGGACCTTCACCAGCTCAATATAAGGGACCGAAGCAATCTCGCCTCTCTTCCAGGCCCAGTTGATCGCGGCTTTGCCAATGGTCAGCGTCTGTCGGATCGTATTGGAGCCGAGATTCCGGTCTACTCGGAGGTGCTTTTGGAAGGCCTGTTGCCGCGGCATGGCGCAGGCTTCGGAAAGCGTGGCTGTTCCGTGGAACTCCAGCCAGTAGCGAAGAGCGCGTTCGATGTTTCCATGACTGCGCACACCAGAACCGTAATGCTCAAAATAGCGCGCAAACAATTCCGCAAGAACCGCTTCGGTTGGCTGTTCGTCCTTTTTTGTGTGGTTCAACACGAACCAGTCCGTCAGGACTTTCTTTGCCTGTTCAAAATCCGCTGTGCCGAGGCTAGCGCGGCGTGTCTGTCGACTTTCGGGGTCGAACCATGTCCGATACCAGGCTTCACTCCCGCTGCGCTTGGAGAGCCAATAATCCCCGAGCTGGAATTCCCGGTCGTTGGTATATCTGGGCATTCTGGCTCCTCCACAGACTGCAACAGGAAGTCGACGAGCTGATAGCCGAAATAGGCAATCTTGCGCGGCGACATTCGAACATATGAGATACCTCCATTACTGCGCAGTCGCCTCAGCGATACAAGCGAAAAATCGAGCGCACGGGCCGCGTCTTGTTCGGTATAGCGCCTGTAAAGAGTGAGCCCATGTGCTTTTGCGATGCTCTCATGGAAAGGCGAAAGATTGAGCTCCTGTCCCATCAACGCGCCCCTGCCTCATGCTGTCTCGAGGGGGCTTGAACAAAATCGTCCTCGCTGAACACTGCATCCGCCATGGCCTCTCCGAGCAACTTTCGACCGGAACCGAGGCGCCGCTCCACAGCCTTACGGAACTCCGCATGTCGCTTCTTGGTGGCTGCGATAGCCGCATGGATTTGTTCATCGGTCATAGGCGGGGAGAACAGAAGCTCATACCAGGCGACGAGATCAGTCATTTCCATATGCGCCTGCTGGTCGCGTTCAATGCGTGCAAGCGCACGCAGGATGTCATCCTGGCGCCGGATCATGCTGGACTCGCGGGCATGGTCGAGCGCGAGGGAGAAATATGCCTTAAGTGCCATTTCAATGACTGCCGATTGGGACTGGCCGGGTTTCGATCCAGCGGCAACGACCTTGGAGTGAAGCTCTCCTCCGACATAGGCGATGAGGCGGTGTTTCATGATCCGCCTCGCATTCTGTGAGGAAAAAACGCCACTGACATGCCCTCAGTGTGCGGAAAGGGAGCTTCATCCGTCAAGTGAGAAAATTGGGGGGAATTAGGTAGGAATCTGTAGTGTTTGCGGGCGCTTGTATCGATGTGCTCGCCGTCCGCGCTGCTTGCTGGAATACACATCGCCTGACAGGGGAACACTGAACTTTCGGGCGGAAGTTTGGCATTGCCATACCATCTTCTCTGGAGAATTCCGGACTTATGTAGCAGACACACCAAAGTGACGGGATGATTGGGAGAGCGCTAGTGGCGATAGTTGTGCGCCGTGCTCAGGGGCTCGGATACATCCACGCAACAGGGCCCCGGCCCGAGCCTTTTGTAGAACGAGGTTTCACAAGCTTGACCCCGGATGTCCTCGTAGAACAGAAGGCAATAGAAAAATGCATCTTCGCTTCCCCACGCTACCCTATCAACTCCTTGCGGGACGTTCCATTCAAACGTCGCCTTCATTGCAAAGACGTCGCCAGCGCGAACGGCCAGCTCCCGGCCATGCTGGGTTCCCAATTGTCTCTGCAAATTGTTGGTTTCTGGCTTCCGCACAAGCCGGATGGATTGCGGTGGGTGCGGCGTAACATCCACATCAGGGCGTCTAGTAGCACGGGCGCGGAACGCTTCTCTGCTTGCCGGATCGATGTCGCGGCCATTTGTGAAGCCGCCGGGCACCCAATACACCTCAGCCATGATGCACTTGAGGATGGCTGGCGACCTTCCATAGTTCGCTACGGTGAAAGTGACGCTGCCAACGAAATACGTCGGATTATCATGCATGCCACTCGGGGAGGTTTGACGAGGTACTACCTGTTGATGTCCGCTGAATTCTACGACCAGCCAGGCGCGGTCAGAATTTGCCATGGCTTCAGCGGCTTGGGCGGATTGTTCGGCGGCGACTGTATTGCGTTCCGAGTGTTTGAGCGCTTCGATAGCGACGCTAGTTGCCTTGCGTGTTTCTTGAAATGTGGCGGCAACATAAACGATACCAACGCTCGTCACAACCAACATGAGCAAAGCCCACTTTGCCATATCCTGCTGGGCCTTCAGATCATACCAATCCTTGGTTTTCTCGTATGGGGATTGTGCCGCCTGAAGGCCGCATTCCGCCACACCAGAGAAACCCTGCGCGGATACGCATTCAGCGAAGCTGTCATTTTGTTGGGAGGCGGCGGCGTTTTCGCGTTCTGTCTTCTGTATGTTTCCGTAAACAATCCATGCCCCTAGGCACGCTACAGCGGCAAAGATCGCAAATGTAGCTAGTCGCTTACCACCCATGTCGTCACCCCAATGGCCTTCAGAAATTGCAGCATGAACGCGGCTGAGAATCCGCCCCGGCTAATCTTGTTATTGAGATTGCGTTCGTTCTCATTGACCCCAATTTCTGCGAGTTTCTCTGCCAGTTGGGCATAGGTCACGCCGCGTTTCTTTAACTCTCCCTTAAGCAAGTTCTTTGCCAGAGTTTCCAATATGCCAAACAGTTCACACTAGTTCCATGGTCGCGCGAACTGGAGGGGATGCGGGCGAGGCAAGTGACCCTCTCCTAGTCGCTTTTGCGCGGCATCCAGAGGACACGCGGGCGTGACCTCGGGCTCAGTCGGTAAGTCTGCCGGAAACCAGTCCTTCCCTGGTTCCATATCAGGTTGAAATTAGACGAGAATCGCCCCTGTTGGAGGCTCAAGTTTATCCCACGCGGCGGCAATCGTGGCGCACGCTGCCTCAGCCTCATTGAACCGAGAAATTGAATCAGATGGCGCTTCGTAGGCTTTACCTGTCCAGACATCCAACGTCACACAAAGTTTGTGCTCTGGCGTGGCGTCTCCAGTATTCGCATGCCGTTCGATATAACCAAATAGCAGGGCTGACTGCCAAAGACCTGTGCTCTCGGGAAGCGCCGAACCTTTCTCATATCGCAGCATCAGCGCGCCGATGCGGACGCGGTTCGAACCCTTCATGAGGCGACGGAATCGCAAATGAGTTTCAACTGGAACTTCTACACCGCCTATAATCGCCGGGGTGAGCAGCTTGGCCGGTTCAACGTCCGAACTTGGCAGGCATTTGGACGAATAGTTTTCACAGAATGCGTCAAGATAATCAGCGTTGTAATCGTACAAGTTACGCTCGTATGGGGAGTCGTCAATACGGTCTCGTAGCGATTGGGCCTTGACGATCAAAGCCGACAGGTCGTCGCCACCGCCCGCGTCAAAGTGGTCACGTATTGCAGCTTTTGCCTCTTGATGATGATACATCTGAGCAAGCTTCTGATAGCGACACTTCTTCAGGATAGAATTACGCGCGCGGTGTCTGTCCTGTGCAGCCATGTAGTCGGCGAGGTGGCGAATATCTATACGCGGCTTCTTAACTTCTCGATGCGTAAGTTCCGTCGTGATACCACTCATTGATTCGACCTCCTGGAGGATGACATGGACGAGTATTTTCTGAGCGTTACCCGTGATGACGGGAGCCTTCTGTGCATAGCGCCCCTCACAAATCGCCAGATCGCCGTTGCTGAGCAGGAATTGGACGATACCAGCGGTCTTTTCCTTTTCGAACAGTGCGGCAATGAAGGCAACCTGAAGGTTAATGTTATCGCCCGTGTGTTGACGGAAGAGGCTGCATTACTATTTCGGCGTACATTCGCCATGAGCTAGGATCGCCTAGCCGCTGCCTTCTTAGCAATCTCCGCCCGCTTCTCAGGCGTGGGCTTAGACGCCCGAGCCTTACCTCCTTTACGCCCCATCTCGGCGGCAACGGACGATAAGACTTCATTTTTTGATATCCTTCTCCTCGCCCGTCGCGATCCTAGCGATCTTGATGGCGTTGCTGATTACATCGGCCGGGCGTTTTTCAGCTTGGGTCCTTTAGGCATGATGCTCATCTGCAATTGCCCGTAGTGACGCGGATCACTGGAACCGATTTAATGGTTTCGTATTCTCCAGCGTCATACATGCTTGAAGCGGCTGACCATATTGAAGGCCAGCCGCAATCCGCTATGGCTTCGTGTGAGGCGGAGACCGTGACGTACTTACCGGCGTGATCTTTTGCCCTAACGTTAATGCCCGTAAGAGTTTGTATCTGCGGTCCAATTTCGTGAACAGGCATGGGAACTCCGATTGCTTGCTGCTAAGCATATACGAGTCTGAAACCACTAGCAATTGCAGTAATTTCAACCTGATGCGGCGCCAGGAAGGGACTGGTTTCCGGCGGACTTACCGACTGAGCCCGAGGTCGCGCCCACGCGTCATCTGGATGCCGCGCGAGAGTGACCAGGAGAGCGTCACTTGCCGCGCCCGCATGCCCTCCAGTTCGCGCGACCATGGCACAAGCGTGAACTGCCGGGCATATTCGATCCGGGTAAATACCGAA
>TARA_R110002050_G_scaffold4303_4_pt1 | contig 11772 bp, 5 predicted proteins | sample TARA_R110002050 | Tara Oceans TARA_R110002050 (sample SAMEA4396988) | marine metagenome | biome: Polar Biome; feature: [DCM] deep chlorophyll maximum layer (ENVO:01000326); material: water (ENVO:00002006), including particulate matter (ENVO:01000060) such as... | depth 25 m
GCCAGGGGCATTTCATACATTGGTTCTTTAGACACTACCATAACCGGTTCTAGAAATGGTCATAGTCCATTATTCTTATGGTATGCCATTAAAAAAATGGGCGTAAAAGGGTTAGAAGCACGGTACCGACATAGTTTAGAGACCGCCGAATATTGCAAGGAAGAATTACAGAAAATAGGAATTAACGCCTGGACCAATAAAGGTGCCATTACCGTTGTACTGCCCAAGGTGTCCGAGACCATTAAAAAGAAATGGCAATTGGCTACAGATGATATTACACATGTAATTTGCATGCCCAATGTAACCAAGTCTCAAATTGATGAATTTATAAAAGATTTGGTGGCTGAAAATATGCAACCAAAAGCTGAGACAACTCGTAAAGAGTTTCAATTACATTAAAAATTCACAAAGTTTAAACTTTCACCTTATATAAATAACACCCTGTCTCATTTTTTTTGAGCAGGGTGTTTGCAGTAATACCATAATACAACAAGCTAATCTTCAGAAATACTTCCTCATAACATTTTCGAACATAACTAATCGAAAGCGACAGTTCACTCATTTTTCATTGCATTTAAAATTACCTTGGCACAGTTTTGTATTGTAATTTTACTATGATGAAAAAACTATATTTAATCTTAACTGTATTCATGTTTTCACAATTTGGTAATGCCCAGGCAAATAATTCGTACGATCAACTTTGGCAACTGGTAGACAAACATGAGCAAGAGAACAGGACCAAATCTGCACTACAAGTTGTAGAAACGATTTTTTCAAAGGCAAAAGAAGAAAACAATTATACGCAAACCATTAAGTCATTATTGCATAAGTCTGCTTATGTAATGACACTTGAGGAAGATGCTGAACTGAACATTGTAAATGAGTTTAAATCTGAAATTGAACTAGCAGATGCCCCTACCAAACAAATTCTGCATAGTCATTTGGCTAACTTATACTGGCAGTATTTTCAATACAACCGATACAAATTTTACAATAGAACAACCACCGAAAGCAAAGTTGACCCAATAGATTTTAGAACATGGGACCTAAACACCCTTTTTAAGGAAATAGACGAACATTTTTCGGCCTCGTTAATGAGTGCAGAAAAAACCCAAAGTTTAGCTATTTCAGATTTCGACGAAATACTACATATTCAAGAAAAAACCAGAATATATAGACCTACACTTTTTGATGTATTGGCACATACCGCTTTAAATTTTTATACTTCAAATGAAAATAGCATTAACAGGCCACTTAATACATTTGAAATAGATGACCCTAAAATTTTGTGTGAGGCATATACTTCTAGTTTTTTGAAGTTCAGCGACCTCAAAAATACATCGTTACAAGCCAAAGCTTTAGGCATTTATCAGGAACTAGTAGCGTTTCACTTTGGTAACCCCGATATTAATCCGTTAGTAATGGTAGATATTGCACGCCTATTGTTTATTCATAAAAATGCCGTTTTCACCAACAAGGACAATTTGTTCCTAGAGGTACTTCAAAACTCTGCAGAGAATATTAAACATAGTCCGCTTTCAGGGTTATACTCCTATGAAATAGCAAAACATTACCAAGAAATAGGGCAAACATACAATCCATCTACCAGTACTGATCACCAATGGAAACTAAAGCAAGCTGTAGATTTGTTAGATGGTGTAATTACCAAGTTCCCAAACACCCTTGCCGAACAAAAATGCATTGCCTTAAAATCTGAAATCCAAAAACCCAACATTCAATTAACTACCGAAAAATATTTAGCCAAGAACACTGTAGGACGTATTCTAGTCAACTATAAAAATGTAGAAGAATTAGACCTTACAGCTCGGAACATCACCCAAAAGCAAATAAACAAATTAGATGAGCTTTATGACACTGCCAACAAACAAAAATTCATCAATGCTTTACCTATAGATACTTCATGGACTGCTCCTTTAAAAACGGAACATGATTTTCAAATGCACGGCATTGAAATTTCTTTACCATCACTAACGAACGGCAATTACGTAATTACTGCAACATCTAAGGATGAACTGGGTAATTTCTTTAGTTTTACAACCGTACAAATTACCGACTTAGCTATAGTTGAAACACAGACAGGCACCCACAACCATTATCAAGTTATTGATCGTAGCAACGGAAAACCGATCTATAACGCAGAGGTTGTGCTCGCGTATAAAAAGAATTATAGAGACAATATAAACTCCAAAACCTACCATACAGATAAATACGGTAAAATTATAGTAGCAAAAGGTAAAGACAGTTGGAGCCAGATTGATCTTACTATCAAAAAAAATAATGAAACTGCCTATTTTAAGAATTACTATTTAAATAGGTATTATAGCCAAAACAAGTCTAGCACTAGGCATTCTTGTTTTTTATTTACCGATAGAAGCATTTATAGACCAGGACAGCCTGTGTATTTCAAAGGTATTGCCATACAACAAGAAAACGGAGTTTCTCAGGTTTTACCTAACAAAGAGATTGAAGTAGAACTGCATGATGTAAACGGACAAAAGTTAGAGACATTAAAGCTAACAACCAATGAATATGGTTCTGTCTCTGGAGAATTCATTTTACCAAACTCCGGTCTTACGGGCGGCTACTCCCTACACACCTATTCAGATGAATTTGATCTATCGGGTTACGCTAGTATTTCTGTAGAGGAATACAAACGCCCCAAGTTTGAAACCAATTTTAAACCTGTTACAGAAACCTATAAAGTAAATGACAGCGTAGTAGTAAAAGGTGAAGCAAAAGCGTATGCAGGCAGCGTTATTTCTGACGCAAAAGTAGTGTATCGGGTAAAGCGAGTAGTGAACTTACCTAGATGGTATTATTGGTCAAGACCTTATTTTAATATCGCACCTCAAGAAATAACCCATGGCGAAACCATTACAGATGTAAATGGCAACTATGAAATATCATTTATTGCTGCTCCAGACAATAGTATTGACAGTTCTAATCTACCAACATTTAATTTTGAAGTTACCGCAGATGTCACTGATATTAATGGTGAAACAAGAAGTACTACTACCCATGTTGCCGTTGGATACCATTCTTTAAACGTTATTTTACAAGTACCGGAATTCTTTGACAAAACAAAAAAAGATAACAAGATCAACATTGCCAGCACCAATTTAAATGGTGAATTTGAAGCTACAACGGGCGAAGTAACATTATACAAACTACAAGCACCTGATCATGTTTTAAGACCAAGACCTTGGGCTGCACCTGATTATAGCGGTTTTACCAAAAAGAAATTTAAAGAACTCTACCCACATGACGCCTTTAAAAATGAAAACGACCCCAGTCAATGGGAAAAAGAAAAGGTAATATGGTCATCTAATTTCAATACGGCGGAATCAAAAGAAATAGCTTTTGGCAAAACAAAAAATTGGAAATCAGGCAAATACAGACTAGAGTTAAGTGTAAAAGATAAATTTGGACAACTAGTAAAAGATGTTGCCATTATTACATTTTCTGGTGAGGAAAACGTATTGGCAGACAACCAATTGTTTCAGGTCAAAACTGATAAACATCAATATGAAATAGGAGATACCGCAAAGGTCACTTTTCTTTCAAGTGCAAAGAATTTGAACGTAACGGTTGTTATAGAAAAGGACCAGAAAATTACAGATGTAAAAATCCTTGCGCTGAACAACGATTCCAAAACCATTTCCATACCCGTAACAAAGGATGATTTAGGCGGATTCAACGTAAATTACAGCTACGCTTTTGCCAATGACTTTACCACGAACAAGCAGACCATTTCAGTACCCTATCCTGCTACAGATCTTCAAATAGAAACCATTACTTTTAGAGATAAGTTAGCCCCTGGTACAGAAGAAACATGGTCATTTAAAATCAAAGGACCAAAGGGCGAAAAGGTAAGTGCAGAACTTTTAGCCAACATGTTCGATGTTTCTTTAAATCAATTCAGACCACATTATTGGAATTTTAATCCATTAAGCAAACCAAACTATTATTCAGAAAGCAGAACCAATGCACAACATAGTTTTGCCACAAGTAGTTTCTATACCCAATTAAATTATGAAGGTGTAAGCTACCCTAACTTGTCATATGATTCCTTTGACTGGTTTGGGCTAAATTTTGTCACTGGCGGCATGTTCTATGAAACACGGTCTACCGCATTGGCATACTCAAAATCTCCAATGAGAAAGGCTCAAATGGCTAGTGACGCAAGTTTAGATGAAATGGTGGTTACGGGCTCAGCTGTAGCATCGGAATTATCCCGAGCAGTTGCCGGCGTAGAAACAGAGATATTGGAACCAACAAAAGAAACGGATTTAGATGCGGTATCCGTTAGAAAAAACCTTCAAGAAACGGCATTTTTCTTCCCAAAATTATTAACGGATAAAGATGGTAATATTTCGTTCACGTTTACCACTCCCGAAGCGCTAACACGTTGGAATATTCAATTATTGGCACACACTAAAGCTTTAGAGAGCAGCATTATTAATTTAACCACCGTTACCCAAAAGGAACTAATGGTAACACCAAATGCACCACGCTTTTTACGTGAAGGGGATACCATTACCATAAGCAGTAAAATATCTAACTTAACCAATAAGAACCTTAAAGGAATAGTACAAATAGATTTAACCGATGCGTTGACAGGTACAGATATCACAGCGCAGTTGTTAACAAACGCTCTGCAACAAAATTCATTTTCTATAGATTCTCTTGGGAACACTCAAGTATCATGGAACCTAAAAATTCCTGAAGGGCTACAAACGGTTCAATATAGAATCATTGCAAAAGCAGGTGATTATTCAGATGGTGAACAAAACATGTTACCGGTACTATCCAACAGAACCCTAGTTACCGAAACTTTACCTATGTGGGTTCGTAGTAACCAAACGAAAACCTTTACCCTTGACAAATTGAAAAACACGTCTTCAGCAACTTTAGATCATCATAAGTTAACTTTAGAAATGACATCTAATCCTGCTTGGTATGCAGTACAAGCGCTACCTTATTTAATGGAGTATCCGTATGATTGCAACGAGCAGACCTTCTCTAGATATTATGCAAATACATTGGCAAGCCACATTGCCAACAGCAACCCTAGAATTCGTGAAGTATTTGATCAATGGGCAAATTCAGATGCATTATTGAGCAACCTAGAGAAAAATCAAGAATTGAAATCGCTTTTAATTCAAGAAACCCCATGGCTCAGAGATGCACAATCTGAAACCGTACAAAAGAAAAGAATAGGGTTGTTGTTCAATTTGAACAAAATGAAAAATGAGCAACAATCAGCATTGAACAAACTTGTACAGAATCAGAATTCTAACGGAGCTTGGTCATGGTTCCAAGGCGGTCCGGACAACAGGTATATTACTCAGCATATCATCACAGGTATGGGGCATTTGAACAAATTGACAGACTCAGAAGCTAACGACACCAATGATTTGTCAATTTTATTTAATTCCAAATCAGAAATGATTGAAAAAGCTATTGAATATCTTGATGACGAATTCGTAGCTGAATACGAACAAATGAAAAAATATACCTCCAATATTGATGATGACCATTTAAGTACCCACCAAGTACATTATTTATATATGCGTAGTTTTTTCCCTGAAATAGAAACTTCTAAAACAGTGCAGGAAATTACAGCTTACTACACAAAACAAGCACAGCAATATTGGACTTCTAGAGGGTTATACGCTCAAGGCATGTTAGCATTGACCTTACACCGTATGAACGATACTAATACAGCCAATAAAATAATACGTGCCTTAGAAGAAAACAGTATAACCAATGATGAGTTGGGTATGTATTGGAAAAGTAACACCAGTTCATGGTTTTGGTACCAAGCACCTATTGAGACCCAATCATTACTCATAGAAGCATTTTCAGAAATTAAACCAACAGATGTTGAAACCATTGACAATCTAAAAATTTGGCTATTAAAAAATAAGCAAACCAATCAATGGAGTACCACCAAAGCTACTACCGAAGCTGTTTATGCTTTATTATTACAAGGCAGCGATTGGTTATCCGTAACCGATGCCGTAGATGTAATTATTGGCGGAGAAAAACTAAAGCCTTCCACTTTGGAAGATGTCAAAGTAGAAGCTGGCACAGGGTATTTTAAAACCGCGTGGAACGGTAAAGAAGTTGCACCAAAAATGGGCGAGGTCCAAATAACTAAAAAAGGAAATGGTATTGCTTGGGGCGCATTGTACTGGCAGTACTTTGAAGATTTAGATCAAATAACAAGCGCAAAAACACCGTTGCAATTGAAGAAAAAAATCTTTTTGAAAAAGAATACCAATTCTGGAGAAGTACTCTCTGAAATTACCGATAAAACCTCATTACAGGTGGGCGATTTGGTACGTATACGAATTGAACTAAAATCAGACCGAGACATGGAATTTATTCACATGAAAGATATGAGGGCAGCAGGTTTTGAACCGGTGAACGTAATATCTAGATACAAGTGGCAAGATGGGCTGGGTTATTATGAAAGCACCAAAGATGCCAGCACCAACTTCTTTTTTGACTATTTACCTAAAGGGGTTTATGTATTTGAGTATGATGTAAGGGTCAACAATGCAGGTAACTTCAGTAATGGCATAACCACCATAGAGAGTATGTATGCACCAGAGTTTAGCAGTCATAGTGAAGGTGTTCGGGTTTCTGTTGAAGATTAACCTTATTACGATCGTAGTGAAGTAATCTGCTTGCCGGCTGACTAAAACTTATTCGTGACCATTAACAGACAGATTGCTTCGTCGTGAAAAGCTCCTCGCAATGACATATTGAAAAAAAAGGGCGCTACTATGTAGCGCCCTTTTATCTTATAAATTATTGAAAAATTACCAAATACTTACTCTTTTCTCTGGAGCTAAGTACATGTCATCACCTTCTTTGATATCAAAAGCATCGTAAAATGCCTGAATGTTCAACAATGGTTGAGTAGCTCTAACCAGACCAGGAGAATGTGGATCCGTTTTGATCTGCGTTCTTAACGCTTCATCTCTACTCTTAGTTCTCCAAACCGTAGCCCATGACATAAAGAAACGCTGCTCTGCCGTAAAACCATCAATATCTTCAGGACGCCCATTTTCAGCGTAGTATTTCTGTAAACCATCATAAGCACCTAACAAACCACCTAAATCTCCAATGTTCTCACCTAAGGTAAACTTACCGTTTACATATACATCTGGTAAAACCACAACACTGTCATACTGCACCGCCAAAGCATCGGCTCTTTCTGTAAAAGCTGCCAAATCAGCTTCTGTCCACCAATTCTTAAGATTTCCATCGGCATCAAAACGAGAGCCGCTATCATCAAATGCATGAGAAATCTCATGCCCTATAACAGCGCCAATACCACCATAGTTTACGGCTTCATCTGCAGTATAGTTATAGAAAGGAGGCTGTAAAATTGCTGCAGGAAAAACAATCTCGTTATTCAGCGGATTAAAATATGCATTTACCGTCTGTGGAGACATTCCCCATTCCGTCTTATCCACTGGCTCACCAATTTCTGAGTAGTTCTTTAATTCTCCCCATTTATTAACAGCGGTCATATTCTCAAAATAAGACTTATCGGCAGAAACTTCCATTGTAGAATAATCTTCCCATTTATCTGGGTAAGCAATCTTAACAGTGAATTTATCCAACTTTTCTATAGCCTTTGTTTTTGTAGAATCGCTCATCCAATCTAAAACAGCAATACGCTTTTTGAAAGCATCGATCACGTTGGCTATCATTAACTCTGCCTTCGCTTTTGCTTCTGGCGGAAATTTAGCATCCACGTACAACTGACCTAAAGCTTCACCAACAGTACCATTTACGGTTGCCAATGCACGCTCATCTGCTGGGCGTTGTTCCTTAGCCCCTCTTAGGTATTTGCTATAAAATTCCCAATTGGCGGTTTCAATTTCAGTAGTCAGTTTACCGGCTGCGCTGTTGAACGTATCCCATCTAATCAATGTCTTAATATCTTCAATAGGTGTTGTTTTCAAAAACTTGTCCAAAGCTTCGGTATACCTCAACTGGGTTACCAAAAGGGTATTGAATTTTTTGGTGATTCCTAAGTCGGAAATCAACTTTTTCATATCAATAGTCGACATCATCTCGTCAACTTCAGCAACAGTTCTTGGATTATTGTAGTTTCTAGCATCTCTACGCTCTACTTTATTTAAGCGAGGTTCTGCCAATTGTGTCTCCAATGCTAAGATCTTATCCGCTGCTTTATTAGCATCTGCTTCAGAGTCACCCAATTTCTGCAACATTTTAGAAACGTGTTTTTTGTATTCTTCACGAATTTCAATAGATTTTTCATCTTCCTCCAAATAGAAATCACGATCCGGTAACCCTAATCCATTAGCTCCTAAATAAACGGCGTTCATGCTACTGTTATTTAAATCTGCACCAGCGCCAATATTAAGGAAAGGAGAAGACACCGCGGCATTGGTAGCCAAAACGGTTTGTAAATCATTTAGATTTTTTATCGATTCAATTTCCTTAAAAGCTGGTTCCAAAGGAGAAATACCCGCCTTGTTTCTGGCTGCGGTATCCAACTTTGTATCAAAAATGGCCAAAGCCTTAGCTTGATCGGTATCTGCAGCGTAGTTACCACTCTCTTTTGCTGTAGCCAATATTTTCAACACATCGTCATCTGTAGATTTACGAAGTACACTGAAGCCTCCCCAACTTGTTCTATCATCAGGAATTTCAGTAAACTTCATCCAATTTCCGTTGACGTAATTATAGAAATCTGATTTAGGGTTTTGGGTAGTATCCATATTGGTAAGAACAATACCAGGAATTTTTTCTGCCTCGGCAGTTGGTTTAGCCTCTTCTTTACAAGAAGCCAATGCTACCAGACCGGCAGCAAATAAATAAACTTTTTTCATTTTGTGAGTTAGTCTTTAAACGTGTCGATTTATAAGACATACGTTTTGAGTTTTGTTACAAAAATAACACGATTTTATTTTTACATAGAAAAAATAACTACCAATTCACAACATTAACATTTGACTTCTAGCAATTTATCTTGAAGAAAAAAGAATTAAAAAATACGAGCAAATCTTCTTAACTCACAGAAAACACCACTTTACTCATTATGTGTTTTATAAGAACACCCTTAAATATACTTTAGAAGTATAATTAAAACAACCGCATTATGAAAAGCACATTAACAATTACCGTAAAAGAACCCTGCAAAGAAAAATTTAGTAATTTTAGTACAACTGAAAAAGGAGGATTTTGCCAAAGCTGCGAAAAAGAAGTTATAGACTTCACCAAGTTTTCAGATAAAGAACTTGTACGTTACCTAGGTACTACAAAAAAGAAAACTTGTGGAATGTTCAAAGCCTCTCAACTGAAAACCTATGAAACCAATTCTTTACACGCTATGAAAAGTTCAATGATACATAAAGGAATAGCTATGATGGGTTTTTCATTATTAGCTCTTTGCGCAACAGAAGTTAAAGGTCAAGAATCTGAGGGTATTCAGTCCCCAACAGAAGTGGTTTCCACAGATATAATGGGCGATATTTCATACGTTGAGACAATACAAGAAAAACATACAGTGACCGGTACCATAGTAGATGAAGCAAATGAGCCGTTACCCGGTGTAAATGTTGTTCTAAAGGGTACAGCAATTGGTACACAAACAGATTTTGATGGTAATTTTGAATTTCCGCAACAGCTGGTAGAGAACGATGTATTGGTCTTTAGTTTTATTGGTTACGAAACCAAAACTTACAAAGTAAAAGTTAATGAAAACGCTAATATTAATCTGAACATATCTTTTGACACTTATGATGTTGAACTAATGGGCGAAGTGGTTATAGGCGGTGCATATTCCAGCAAAAGAAATATTTTTCAGAAAATTGGAGATATCTTCAGAAAATGAGAATTAGCCAATTGCTATTCATGTTGCTATGCACTATAACGTGCATTGCCCAACGATCGGATTTTCAGGAAATCGATTTTACTAAAGCCGATAGTATTGCATTGAAATACAAAGGTGCAAGTCTAAAAAACATTCCTGTACTTACCCACAATCTAACCTCTTCTTTACAAACCGATGTAGAAAAGATCAGGGCAATCTATACGTGGATAGGAACCAATATTGAAAATGATTATTCTTCATACCTAAAAATAAGCCACAAAAGAAAAAGGCTTGCTAAAGACAGGCAAGCCTTTCTAGATTGGAACACTGGCATTACACCAAAAATATTCAAAGCCTTATTGGAACATAAAAAAACTGCCTGTACAGGTTACGCTTATTTGGTTAAGGAAATGACGAACCTGGCAGGATTTGAATGTGATATTATTGATGGCTACGGACGAACCCCTACCTTACTTTTAGATGAAGATAGCTCCCCTAATCATTCATGGAATAGGATAAAAGTGAATAATAAATGGTATTGGTGCGATGCAACATGGTCAGCAGGGGAAACTATTATTCTTAACAGTGAACCTATGTTTAACCCAGATTACTTTGATGGATATTTTTTTGCGGAACCAGAATTATTCTCTAAAAACCATTTTCCCATAAATACAGCTAAGCAAAACACTATAAATACCGAAACGTTCAAATCATTTATAAATGCACCAGTTGTGTATAAAGAAGCTTTTATAGAGCCTATAATTTCAATTGCACCAAAGAACATGCATAACCAAATTACCAAGGGAACCAGTGTATCGTTCAAATTGAAAGTCCCGGATGATTTCAATGAAAATATACATCTTCTTTTAAATAAAGGAGGTGGTCAAAAAGTTATAGAACCCACCATTACCAAAGAGGAACGCGAAATCATTTTACAACATACGTTTGATAAAAAAGGAAGCTATGATGTACATATATCTACCAAAGACTATCTTGTAGCAACCTATGTAATCAAAGTAAAATAAAGCACTTTAGGGCAAGCCCATGAGGCATTCAAAGAAAATTAACTTTTAAATTTGAGCCAAGCCTCGGGGTATTATACCCTTTGGCGAAGCCAATAAAATTACTCCGGTGGATACTTACTAAATATCTTATCTACTACCGCTTGTAATTTTTCTGATTTTTCTTGAGGCGAATCCCCCTCACGAAACGGACTTTCACTAATTGCCTGCCAAATAAGAATATCCTTGTTCGCATCAACAAAATCAATTTGCAGTTCGCGGGTAAGTTTAGGTCCACCTACGGGTATGCCAATTGAAACACCACCACCTACTCTACCGCCTCCGCCGCCAAGCCCTACACCAACGTTGTTCCCTGATTGAGATCTAAAAACACTACTTTTAATATTGATAAAAACATCTGGCTCTTCCGCAAACATGTAACCTTTTTCACCGAGAGTGGCATCTAGGGCATCCATGAGTCTTTTTTCGTCCAATTCGCTTAAGCCGGTTTCCATATCACCAAAGTAGTTATAAGTAGAATAGGAAGAAAAATCGGTTTGGCTATCATAATCATAATTAACCCTTGCCACACCGCAAGAAGTCAAAACAACCAATAAAGCACCAATTAAAATTGTTCTCATAACAAGGTATTTTCTTAAAATTAAAGAAAATATAAGAGTAAACTATGTTTTTACACAGGTATTCGACTAAGCGTTAAGCATAGCCCAAAGTTTATCTTTTAATTCTACTATACCCATTTGTGCAACGGAAGATATGAACATAAAAGGTGTATCGCCAAACTCAGTATTGAGCTCTGCCTTCATTTCGCTCATTAATTCATCATCCAACATATCACTTTTAGAAATACAGATAAGTCGTTCCTTGTCT
>TARA_R110002050_G_scaffold83415_6_pt1 | contig 11771 bp, 7 predicted proteins | sample TARA_R110002050 | Tara Oceans TARA_R110002050 (sample SAMEA4396988) | marine metagenome | biome: Polar Biome; feature: [DCM] deep chlorophyll maximum layer (ENVO:01000326); material: water (ENVO:00002006), including particulate matter (ENVO:01000060) such as... | depth 25 m
AAGAAAAACGGCATTAACAATGTGCTGAACGTCCCGATTAACAAAGGGTATGAGGATTTGGTAAAATACTGGAAAGGCGAGATTTCAACTGCCCCAACCGAAACACAAGCCTATCAGGCCGTTATGCAGTGGGCCGAGAACCATAAAATTGAAAACTGTGGCGTTCAGTACGATGTAATTGATGCGATGATCCGTCAGCCGCACACCGATGCGATTATTCCCTTCAAAGAGCATCAAATGTCAGCGCCCATATTCTATAGCGATTTTGATTTAGGGAAAAATGGAATTGCTTATTTCGATAACGATGTGGCCCATGACGGTGGTGAATGGACTGCCTGGAATACCGGTTGGGGACTGCGAAATGATGGGGTTGACATCGAAGTTACCAAGGATGCCGGAGGAATCATCAATGGATATCATGTTGGCTGGACAGAGAAAAACGAATGGATGCAATATTCTCTATCGGCAGATTCGACCGCCAGATACACGCTCAACGTTCGTTATGCTTCAGGAGGTTTAGGGTCAAAAATACACCTGGAAGTGAACGGAGCTGATGTTACCGGCGAGCTGTCATTGCCGTCAACAGGGGGTTGGCAAAGTTGGCAAACGGCGACATTTGAAAATATCGTGATTCCCGGTGGGGCAATCAAGATGAAGTGGGTCATTGACAGCGGAAGTTCCAATCTCAACTATTTCGAATTCACCAATCCCAAGTCAGCTCAGTCGGTTGATTTTCAGGCTTTATCCGCCAGCACGTCTGCTGATGGTTACGAAATCAGCATAGGTTTCAACAAAGAGATTACAAGCATAGATGCTGAATTGGAGCTAAGCGATTTTCAATTAAGCCTTGACGGAGAGCCGTTTAGTAGTTTGTCGATCCGAAAAGATCCATCCTTATCATCGGTGCTTATCATTGAGCACGATACCAAAATTTATTCAGATCAAGTGGTTACTGTGTCGTACAATGGAACATCTGTAAAATCGGGAACGCAAAACCTTATCGAATTTGGCAATCTGGTTGCTAAGAATAACTTACATACATCGTATGCCATACCTGGGAAAATTCAGTCTGAAGAATTTTATGCGAATAATGGTTTCGCTCTCGAGAATTGTCAGGACATTGGGGCAGGGAAGAATACTGCCTATGCTGCTGCAGGGAAATACCTTGACTACCAGGTGCATGTTGCCACTGCCGGCAACTATCGTCTGGAATATCGCGTGGCAACAGAAAGGGCGGACGCTGAGCTGATTTTTCAGGTGGGTGATGGTGAGAACTTCAGCTCGCTGGATACCTTGCGGATCGCTCCTACTGGCGGATGGCAAAAGTGGGAGACCCAATCATCCACTGTCCATCTGGAGGAGGGGTATTATTTTGTGCGTTTATTGGTTAAACAGGGCGAGCATAACCTTAACTGGTTTAATCTGGATTTTAGCACCTCTGTCAGCAGTCAACGAACACAGCCAGAATATTGTATTTATCCAAATCCTGCAAGTGACAAACTCTATGTGACTTTTTCGTCGACTAAAAAGTCAGATTATTTTTTGAAGGTTATCAGCTTTCAAGGAAATGTGGTGTTGAGTAAGGAAGTGGTACAGGCAGATCAGACCATGATTGATTTGAGAGGACTTTCAAATGGAATTTATTTTGTTCAGATCGCAGGGAATGGAGCAGTAACCAGTGAAAAGTTTATCATTATGAATTAGCGCAAACCAAAAAAAAAGATGAAAATAAAGTATCTACCAATCGTCATTTTGCTTTTTAGTATCGTTTATTCTTGTCAGAGCAGCAGATCTGACAGAACTGAAAGCGGGTATGAGGAATATCAACTGGTCTGGTCCGATGAATTTGACTACGAAGGACTGCCTGATTCGGCCAAGTGGAGCTACGACACCGAAGGGAATGCCTGGCAGTGGGGAAACGAGGAAGAGCAGTATTATACCAGCCGGCGGCTGGCCAATGCCGAAGTGAAAGATGGGAAGCTGTTTATTACGGCGATTCTGGAAAACTATAAAGACCGGAACTACACTTCGGCCCGGCTGATTACAAAAGAAAAAGGCGACTGGCTGTACGGAAAGGTTGAAGTTTGCGCTAAATTGCCGAAAGGACGAGGTTTATGGCCGGCCATTTGGATGTTGCCAACCGATTGGGAATATGGCGGCTGGCCCGCCAGTGGAGAAATAGACATCATGGAAAACGTGGGTTATATGCCCGACACCATACTGGCATCGTCGCACACCAAAACCTACAACCACAAGATAGGCACCCAGCGTTCGGACACGATCGTTATTCCAAGCTGTTACGATGAATTTCATTTGTACCAATTGGAATGGGAACCTGAACAGTACAAGGTATTTGTGGATGGCGAGCACTTTTTCACATTTAAAAACGAAGGCACCGGGCCTGACGAATGGCCTTACGACAAACGTTTCCACCTGTTGCTGAACCTGGCTGTTGGGGGAACCTGGGGTGGCTTAGAGGGAATTGATACCGAGATTTTCCCGCGATCAATGGAGGTGGATTACGTAAGGGTTTATCAAAAAAAATAAAACCGGATGTCTATGAAAATACGTAGAATATTGATCTTATCCTCATTGACATTCTTTTCGTTGAGCCTAAGCTTGCAATCGCCAGGGCAGGGCGATTGTGAAAGTTTAGTTTGGGTTGATGAATTTGAGACCGATGGTGCTCCCAATGCTGAAAAGTGGGGGTACGACACGGGTGGTGGAGGCTGGGGGAATAATGAGCTGCAAACCTATACTAACACCCGCACGAACTCCTGGATAGAAAATGGGAAGCTATATATCAAAGCAAAAAAAACAGACAATAGTTGGACTTCGGCCCGGCTGGTAACCAAAGGCAAAGGCGATTGGTTGTATGGCCGGATTGAGGTGAAGGCCAAGCTCCCTTCAGGAAAAGGAACCTGGCCCGCAATATGGATGTTACCTACCGACTGGGCGTATGGCGGTTGGCCGGCCAGCGGTGAAATCGACATCATGGAGCATGTGGGGTACGATCCCGGTGTAGTGCATGGAACGGTGCACACCGAGGCTTATAACCACAGCATTGGCACCCAGGTGGGGCAAAGCATTCAGGTGCCTGATGCCATGAGCAATTTTCATGTTTATGCCATTGAGTGGGCCCCTGAATCGATTAAGTGGTACCTGGATGATCAATTGTATTTCACCTTCAACAATCAAAATAAAACTTTTGCTGAATGGCCGTTCGATAAGCGGTTTCACCTCTTGCTCAATATCGCTATTGGTGGTAATTGGGGTGGTGCGCAAGGTGTTGATCCCAATTTGACTGAAGCCGTTATGGAAGTGGATTACGTGCGGGTGTACAGCAACAAGCTGCCACAGCCGGTGATCCAGGGATCAAACTTAAATTCGCTGAATGATCAAGTCACCTATTCTGTCAATGAAGTTTCGGGAGCACAATATACCTGGCATTTGCCTGATGGTGTGAACCTTCTGAGCGGCGAAGAAACCTCCAGCATCACGGTACAATGGAATGATGCGCCAGGGGATATTCAGGTTGAGGTTTCGACCCCCTGTGATGCGGTTATCTCCAATGTGTTTCATGTTGATTATCTTATTCAGCCAGGTGCCGATCGCTGGGATGTGTTACCGGCCAACGAGGAGCAGCAACTGCTTTGGCAGGCGAATCCAGGAGACGGTAATAGCTTGAATTTGAGTGAAACCAATGATGCCTTGGTGGTTGATTTTGAGGTTGCCAGTCCATCGCGGAATCCCAATTTTTTCTATGACTTTGATGGACTGATTGATGTGACTTCAATCAATGAATTAGCTTTCGATCTCAAAGTTGATCCGGAAAACCCGCCTTCAAACTTGCGTTTCGATTTGGTTGATGTTAATGGGAATGTGGAACTGGTTAATTTGTTTCAGATGAATTCTTTTGATCCCGACGATAGTTTTCATTTTCACTACCATCATTTTTCGTCAAAGGCCGATGGTTCTTTTATGTTGGACAAGATCGCCCAGATTCGGGTGTATGTTAACTTCGGAATTTTTGGGAAGGCCGGTAGTGGCCGTTTTGTCATCCAGAACATGCGTTTTCAAAAAGCTACCAGCACCGCTGTTGGATATTTGGCGGATCTGTCACATTTCAAAGTGTACCCTAACCCTGCCCACCGACTGATCAACATCGAATTAGACGAAGGGGTACGTACCGTAGAGCTTTTTTCCATGAGCGGCCAGCTGCTGATTTCAAAAGCTGGGATTAAGGAAAGAAATTATCAGCTCAGCCTGGACGGACTGCAAAGTGGGCTGTACCTTTTGCAGGTCAATCAATCGAAAACCGAGCTGGTTTCGGTTCGCTAGCGGCTTATACCGGCCGACCCAACTATTTTCTGTTCAGGCAAACATTCCTTAGTTTTGCGGGTATGGAACAGATCCTTCAGGAAGTGAAAAATATTGTTTTTGATTTGGGCGGCGTGCTGCTCGATATTGACCCGCAACGTACCGTTAAATCCTTTGAGACTCTTGGACTAACCAATGTGATCAAACCGGGTGGGTGGGGCTATAGGCAGGAGGTTTTCCTTCATATGGAAGAAGGAAAGTTGACCGATGGCGAGTTTCGCGACGGGATTCGGGAATTGCTTCCGGGGCCAGTTTTGGATGCTGAGATTGATGCGGCCTGGTGCGCTATGCTGATTGATTTTCCGGCTGAACGGGTGACCCTATTGAAGCAGCTGGAATCAAAATACAACTTGTACCTGTTTTCAAATACGAACAACATCCACGTCAATTACTTCCACAAACTGTTTCATCAGAAGTTTGGCTTTTCCATGTCTGATTTGTTTGTGAAAGACTATTATTCGCATGAAATTAATCGCCGGAAACCGAGCCTGGAATCCTTTCAGTTTGTGTTGAACGATGCCGCTTTAAATCCGCGCGAGACGTTGTTTATCGATGATTCAAAAGAGAATGTTATGGGTGCAGAGCGAGCAGGGATGCATGCCTTTCATCTGAACGGTGAGACCAGCTTGCACCAGCTCTTTAAGCTGGTTTAGTGGTCTTCTGGTTCCTTCCAGTCGCCACTTTCCCGAATCAGTGTTTCGAGTTCGTAAACCGCATTTTCAAACGGAATGTGCCTTTTCTTTAGGCTCTGTCCTTTGTAGAGATTGACCTTGCCTGGGCCTGCACCAACAAATCCGTAATCCACATCACCCATTTCGCCAGGGCCATTCACCACGCAGCCCATCACCCCAATTTTCAGGTGGCTCAGGTGTTTAAAATGTGCTTTGATGTTTTTGGTGGTTTCGTGCAGATCAAAAAGTGTTCTTCCGCAACCGGGGCACGAAATGAATTCGGTTTTGGTGACCCGCATGCGGCTGGCTTGTAGCACTGAAAAACTGAGGTTTTTCAGGTCGGTAAAAGTGATGTTGTCGCCGCTGTTGGTAATGCAAAGCCCGTCGCCATAGCCATCCAGCAGCAAGCCGCCTAAATCAACCGATGCTTTAATCTGCAAGTCATCAAGGTGTCGCTCGTTGTATTTCCGGTAAATAATGACCGGGACTTTCCAGATGTGCGTTTCCAGGTTCATAAAAAAGGCCCGTAATTCGGCCAGCGGGTTCTTATTGAAGCTTTCCAGTATCAGCACCGTTTTACGGGTTTGTTTCAGTTTGGTAATGATTTCCGGGTTTTCAGACATAAACCGGTCAAACTCGGGTTTGTTGGTCCGGATAAATTTCATCTGTCCCCAGTGCGAGCCACCAAAGAGGTATTCGTCAATCGACAAGATGGGGTAGGAGTTGCCTTCCAAGTCGAACACTTCATCGTTTTTCAGGAAATATTCCGGAATCTGTTTTCCCCTTAGCGGAAGGATTTCCGACATGCTTCTGTCTCTTAAGTCGGCCAAAACAACCGGGACCTGCTTGTCTCCCATGTTCATCACCGGGCGAACCGAGCGACGTTCGTACTCAAACGGGTTAGTTTGCGCAAAAAGTGGTGCTTTGATCGGCGCGTGTCCCTGGTAGGTCAATACCTGATTGATAATCTTTTGCGCCACCGGAATCTCAGCCTCCGGTGACTCCGTTAGCGAAACACGAATGGTATCGCCAATACCATCAACCAACAGCGCTCCAATTCCAACAGCCGACTTGATGCGGGCATCTTCGCCTTCGCCGGCTTCTGTTACGCCGAGGTGTAGCGGGAAGTTCATGTCTTCGAGCCGCATCTTTTTGTTGAGCAATCGGACGGTGTAAACCATCATCCGCGTGTTGCTCGACTTGATCGAGATCACCACGTTGGTGTAATCCACTTTTTTACAGATCCGTAGAAACTCCATCACCGACTCGGAAATTCCGGCCGGGGTATCACCAAAACGACTCATAATGCGGTCGGAAAGTGAGCCTTGGTTGGCTCCGATTCGCAATGCCGTGTTGGTCTTTTTCAGGATTTCAAGGAAGGGTATAAATTGCTCCTCAATCTTATTTAGTTCCGCTTTGTATTCGGCATCAGTGTAGAGGTGATGCTCAAAACGGGCACGTTTATCATAGAAATTTCCGGGATTGATCCGGATTTTGGAAATGTATTTGGCCGCCACTTCAGCCAAACGGGGGTTGAAATGAATGTCAGCAATCAAGGGTGTTTCATAGCCTCGCGCCACCAATTCTTTCTTAATATTCTTCAGGTTCTCCGCATCATTAATGCCCTTTACAGTAACCCGCACATAGTCGGCCCCGGCTTTAATGATCCGGATAATTTGCTCAACAGTCGCTTCCGTATCGCGCGAGTCGGTGTCGGTCATTGACTGAATCCGAATCGGGTAATCACTCCCCATCGGCACTTTCCCAATCTGAACCGTTGAGGTGGATTGGCGTTGGTATTTCGTTAAATCTTCGATGTAATTAAAATTCTGATCTTTCATCTTCCGCCGTGCTTTTTTGAGCGCCACAAAGTTAATTTAAAGTTAAGAAATAAAAAATCTCCAAGCCTAAATTCCTGTGCCGCCTGAGAAGAATCTGAGGCAACTGGTTTCTTTTTGGTTGAGAAAAAGCCTATTGGCTTAAAAATTAGGTTGATTACAGTTTGATTAAATTCAAATTGAAAGCAAAATGGGTCGACTCAGGCTTAAATTCCGAAGCGATATCTTGTTTGGTTTACCCTTGTTTCCTGTGTTTTCAGGTTTGATTTAAATCGCTTACTTTTGAGCAACACGAAGTGAAAAGTATGTCGGTACAAGTTGAAAATATTTCGAAAACCTACGGAACGCAGATGGCGCTTGATCAGCTTAGTTTCCGCTTTGATGATGGTGAGTTGGTTGGTTTCTTGGGGCCAAACGGAGCGGGAAAGTCAACTCTGATGAAAATTATTACCGGCTACCTGGCGCCCGATCAAGGTGAAGTGGTTCTAAATGGCGAGAAGATGACACCAGAAAATTACCGTCTACGTCGCAATATTGGCTATTTGCCTGAGAACAATCCCTTGTACACCGATTTATATGTCAAAGAGTTTCTGAATTTTACCGCTGGCTTTTATCAGCTTCAGCACAAGAAACAAAAAGTAACCGAGGCCATTGAGATGACTGGCCTGGGATTGGAGCAGCACAAAAAGATTGGTGCGCTTTCGAAAGGTTATCGTCAGCGGGTGGGGCTGGCCCAGGCGTTGATTCACAATCCATCGGTCTTGATTTTGGATGAGCCAACGACTGGCTTGGACCCTAATCAACTGGAGGAGATTCGTGCTTTGATCAGGGAAATTAGCCGGGAGAAGACGGTGCTTTTTTCATCACATATCATGCAGGAAGTGGAGGCCATTTGCAACCGGGTGATTATTATCAACCGAGGGCGGATCGTGACTGATGGGCCGGTCGAGCTGGTGCGGTCGGGGCAGCTGGTTTCGAAGCAGCAAGTATTGGTTGAGCTGTCATCGGCGGTCAACCGGGAGCAGTGGCAAAAACTGCCCGGACTTGAAGCGATCGAAATCCTTTCAGAAAGCTCTTTTCTGGCCATTGCTCGCAATGAAGGAGATTTACGGCCGGCTATTTTTCAGTTTGCTGTTGAGCAGGGCTTGGTTTTATTGACCATGACTGAAAAGCGGCCTGGACTCGAACAGGTGTTTCGCCAGCTGACCACGACCCAAATTTAATTTTCATGAGTCAGCAGATTCCCATTTCTGTCGTCCTTCCCTTTTTTCAGGCTGAGCTTAAACTGGAACGAGCCGTCCAGTCGATTTTAAAGCAAACATTTACGGCGTTTGAGTTGCTGCTCGTTGACAACAATTCAACCGATCGGAGCGCTGAAATAGCGTGGAAATTGGCACAATCGGATTCACGAATCAAGTTGCTGTATGAACAGCAGCAGGGGGTGGTGTTTGCCATGAACCGGGGTATGGCTGCTGCTAGGGGAAGCTACCTGGCGCGCATGGATGCCGATGATATTTCGCTGCCAGAGCGCCTGGAAAAGCAGCACCAGTTTTTGCAGAATCATCCAAGAATTGGCTTGGTGGGCTCTAATGTACGGCATGTTTCAAGCTTGCCTTCCGACGGTTTGCAACGCTTCGTCGATTGGGTCAATGGCTTTCATTCCGAAGAGGAGATCTGGCTGAACCGTTTTGTCGAAATCCCGCTCATTCAGCCCGGCGTACTTTTTCGGGCTGAGCTGGTCAAGCAATATGGAGCTTACCGTCATGGCAACTTTCCCGAAGACTACGAACTATTTTTGCGCTGGCTGGCTGGTGGTGTTCGCTTTGCGCAGTTGCCCGAAGTTCTGCACGAATGGCACGACTCCGAAACCCGCCTCACCCGGACGGACGAACGCTACAGTACCGAAGCCTTTTACAAAACCAAGGCACACTATTTTGCCCAATGGTTTATGCAAAAACAGGCTGAAAAGGAACTTTGGATCTGGGGTGCCGGACGAAAATCACGGCAGCGGGTTCGGTTTCTTGAAGACGAAGGTTTGCATGTGGCGGGTTACTATGACCTGAAATCCCATAAAACAAGCGAAAAGCCGAGTCTGGCTTATCATGCTGTTCCGGAGCCGGGGACGCAGTTCATACTTTCGATGGTGGGTCGCTATGGCGCCCGCGAAAAGATCTCTTCCTTCTTGGAAAACAAACAGTACCGGGCAGGGGGCGATTATCTGATGATGGCCTGAAATGCTGATCAGTTGGAGCCAAAAGTAAGCTTATTGTCCCTGTGACAAATCCTTCTACTTACTATCTACCCTTTATTTATTCAGAATAGTTACAGGTTGATTTGTTAGGGCGCATGCCGGCTCTTGGGCATTCCAATACCAAGTGGGTGTGAGCCTGGTGTATTGCCGGCTGCATGCTGCGCCGTCTTTTATTGGGGCCTAGCCTCATTCTCTGATGCGGTTAAAGCCTTTCTCTGTGTTGCTTCCATGATCCGTTGGCTAAAGGCCGACGGCAAAACCATCATATTTGTGTAACAAAAGGTAGTCCTAAAATAAGGAGAAGTACTACCGGGCGGCTTCCGGAAGGGAGGTGGCTGGATGCTATTTTGTCTTGACTTGAGGCGGCATTACTGCTTTGCCCGTTTGGTTTCGGCAGAGGGTAGGCTAAAGGTAAATTTACTGCCTTTTCCGACTTCACTTTCCACCCAAATATGTCCCTTGTTTTTTTCAATAAACTCTTTGCAAAGAATGAGTCCGATACCGGTTCCATTTTCATTTTCAGTTCCTTGCTGTGAAGTTTTCTCCGTAATGTCGAATAATTTTTCGCTTATTTCAGCCTCCATCCCGATGCCATTGTCCAAAACAGAAATTTCAATCGAAGTGTCCTTTTTTAGAGCCTCAATCACCACGTAACCTCCAGTCTTGGTGTATTTTATGGCATTGGAGATTAAGTTTCGGAGGATGGTTGCCACCGATTTCTCATCGGCATACACCAAGGTATTGGGCTGAATTTTTTGAGTCAGGGTAATTTCTTTCTGCTTGGCGTTTGGTGCAAGCAGCTTCGTCACACTTGTTGCAATATCGTGAACATCGCGGTCGCCAAACTGGTATTGCATGCTTCCGGTTTGAACTTGGGCCCATTGCAGCAGGCTTTCAAGCAGGGCGTACAAGTTGGACGACGAGTCTTTCAGGGCTTCAAGTAGCTGTTTGATGCTGCTGGGTGGCAGTTGGTCGAAATCGTTGACTAACAGTTTGGTAACTCCCAAAAAACCGCTAAACGGACTCTTCAGGTCGTGGGCAATGATGGTGAAAAACTTGTCTTTATCGGCGTTGGCTTTGCGCAATTCCGCTTCCGACTTCTCAAGGCGCGTACTTAATCGTTTGAGGGAAATCCGGCTCCGGGCAACAACCACCAAAACCAATAGGATAAGTACTCCGCCGGCAATTAAAATGTGGCTGACCATCTTTTGTTGCCGGATGGTTATTCGCTGAATTTCATTATTGGTTCTTAGCAACTGATTTTCCTGTTCCTGTTGTTCGGTGAAAAACTTGATTTGCAAATCGTTGAGTTTTTCGATGTTTTCGCTGCTAAACAAGCTGTCTTTTAGCTCCGATCCCTGTTTGTAATAGTTCATGGCGGCTGGTATCCGGCCTTCATGTTCTTCAATTTCCGATAAAGCGAACAGGTTGTCGCGAATCAATGGAGGATAGTTTTTGAGCCTCGAGAGCTGCATACTGCTGTTGATGTAATGTTTGGCAGAATCAAGATGGTTCAATTTCAAATGGATTCGGCCCAGGTGGTGTTCGGCGATGGCAATTCGGTTGCTGTTGTTCAGCCGGAGGCCATAGTCTACCGCCTTGTGGTAATGAAAAAGTGCTGAGTCGGGAAGGTTCATCTTTTCGTAAACACTTCCCAGGCTTGATGAGAAAAAGGAGTCGGAACGGTTCGGTACTTTCGCTTCAGGAAGGGCTTTGAACCCTTTGATATAGGTTTTCAGCGCGTCGTCCAGTTTGTTGTGGTGTTCGTAATATTTTCCGATATTGGAGTAGGAATAGGCAATTGCGTTCAAATCGCTTATTTCAAGAGCGATGCTCAAGGCTTTTTGGTGCCACGTCAAGGCGTCTTCATGCATTCCCAGATCCTGGTATACCAGTCCGATGTTATTCATCACTTTACAAACGCCTGGGTGGTCGTTGATCGCCTGGCGAATGCTGAGTGCTGTTTGGTAGTTGCTGAGCGCCTCAATGCTGTTGCCGAGACCCCAGTTGACAACGGCAATATTGTTATGAATTTTACCGATCCACAAGCTGTCCTGCAATTCGTAAAAAAGCAGTTTGGCCTGGTTGAAGTAAGCCAGCGCTTCCTTGTAATTTCCCAAATGCAAGTTGAAAAGTCCCAGTGTATCAATTATTTCAGCTGTTCGGAGGCTGTCGTGCTCATAGTTGAGCGCTTCGGCATAGTAGTTTAGTGATTTTTCTTTGTCATTAGACGATCGGGCGAGTTGCAGTAAGGTGTTTGTTTTGGCGGAATCTTGCGATGTATTCGCCAGTAATTGTATAATCCTATCATCGTCACTGGACGAACAAACTCCGTTCAGGGCCGAAGCCAACACAATGAACAGAAGAAAAAAAAGCTTATTTACACTTGTCGTCATCCAATCTCTCTCTCAAATTTGCCCCGAAGAACAACTTTATTTTCAATGGGCTAATATAACTAATTATTGCAGATTATATTATGCACCGACGATACTGAAGATGACAACTGCAAAAGCTTTTTTTATTGGGCGACTGGCAGTCTGGGCATCAACAAGCCCAGCGTGCCCCTGTAAATTACCACACGCCAACCTCAAAGAAGAAAGATTAAACCTATCTTTGCAGGAGTTGGATTTT
>TARA_R110002050_G_scaffold2527_5_pt1 | contig 11767 bp, 10 predicted proteins | sample TARA_R110002050 | Tara Oceans TARA_R110002050 (sample SAMEA4396988) | marine metagenome | biome: Polar Biome; feature: [DCM] deep chlorophyll maximum layer (ENVO:01000326); material: water (ENVO:00002006), including particulate matter (ENVO:01000060) such as... | depth 25 m
AACGAATGCCCTCCAGGCGATCATGTTTTTGATGTTGAATGAGAGTTGATGTATTTGTTTTATTATCTCACTAAGAGTGTTTAGGGTTGTCTCATAAAGAGCAACCTTCATCTCAACCTTATTTACAACATCATCAACAGCAACCCAACTAGGAACCTCTGAGCGGATAAGTTTATAATCAAAAGGTGTCTCTTCATACATCTCAGGAGTACCTCTTCCAGAGTAGTACAGAGTCCTTAGGTGGATGATTTTATTATGTTCCTGCTTTGCTTTCTTTAGCAACAGATTAAACTCACCGTGAAGTGTAATGTATTTGGAATGCAACTGAGGAATCTTCATTGATGCCTCATCCAGGAGAACGTCATCAATGACGCTGTCCTTTGCCCACATTGACTGAATGTCTTCTAGATTCATAATGTAATTATAACGTCGACTTATTGTGGTGTCAAGGGAATTCCCATTTCAGACAACTGATAAGTTGGTTTCATTGATTCATCTGTCACATAAGCAGCATCCCCAATCATGTAATCATAATAATCATAACGCAAAGTTACTTCTGCTGTGAAATAATTGATGTCTGATACAGATGAATCAAAGTTGATTGTAGATAATGAAGTGGGAAAACAATCTTTGAATACAAATTCTGCAACTGGACGATAGTTAGATGATAACACAATCAATGAACAATCTGATTTCCAATCATTCTTTATGTCCCCACCATCACTGTCTGTCTGCCAAATGGATTCCAGTTTCTTTCTACTGTAAGTAAATTCTTTCTGGGAGTATGGTGTTGCAATAGTTCTTAACCAATCGTGACACTGATACCAGTTTTTCATGTTCTCATCAATGAGGAACCTGATGTAAAGGGGTTCATACTCAAGTTCATCACCTGGCATATAGAACTTGTTTACAACAGAAGGGATTGGATCTTCTTTACACGAAATGGATGGGATGTTGGCAGCTTGACAAAAGAAATCAACACCAGGCATCTTGGCGATACTAAATTGAAATCCAATTGGCGATAGGAAGTTTCTGTTCTCAATCATACCCTCCTTTTGCATTGGAGGTATTGAATTTCTATTTGTCTGCAGTGCCACGCAGGTTCCTTCACACGGTATCTTATTTATCTAGCATATCTAAATTGTATTCACACATTAAAGCAAAAAGAGTATTCTTCAAACTGAAGAGATACTCTTGTTCAATGGGATCACCACCAGGCCAATTGTCTAATGCTTCTGTGGTGATCTTATAGAACAATCTTATGCCATGGATATTGGCAGTGAGAGTTCCAGACCATTCTTCTTGTTCCATACCATATTTAGTATAAGAAGCTAGGAATCTGACTCTTTTAATTCAATCAAACATTGGGTGGTGCAATCTTCGTCATTGATGTCGCACTCAACAATGCATTCAAAGTACTCTTCAACTGCATCCCATGTTTCCTTTCGTTCCATTTGTGTCTCCGTTCCAACACATTTATTTATTCATAAAAACATAAATAGAAACTTTTTTGTTGTATTATAATAAGACATAAAAAAAGGAGACCCAAAGGATCTCCTAATAATCTCCTAATTAGGAGTTGTAATCACATCAAGTTCTTGATAGAAACTCTTCTGTAATAACGGTTGGTGTTGTCAGAAAGACGACCCAAACCTTGGTTGCCGTTCTCGCCGAGAGGGCCTTCAGCGAATGGGTTAGCTACGATACCGTAACGAGTCTTGAAGCCAATGTTAGGCTGGAAGGTCTCGGCGGTAACGCTTCTTACCATCTGGAGAGGAACGTAAGGGCAATAGAAGAGTCCAGCGTCATATGCACTGGTTCCTTTATATCCAGCAACGTAATACTGAGTTTGTGATACGTTAGAGGAGAAGGGGTCGATGAAGACTTTCAATTTGCCATTGATGGTTCCAGCAAACAGGTTGCCGGTGTCATCAACGTTCAGGTTAGCGTTGAGTGCTGGGGTGTAATCAAGAACACCTGCCATGGTGAGCGCGGAAGCCACGTCAGCCGAACAGATGATCATGTTGCCCTTTCCTCTACGAGTGAGTTGTGCAATCGCGTTGCAATCTCTTTCGATTTGGAAAAGAAGACCTTTGAATTTCTCAACGGACCAACGTCCATTGCTATCAAGGTCAAGGTCAAACACACCTGGGGCGTTCACATTATTCTGTGCACCAGCTTTAGCTGTACGATACACGGTGCGAACAACTTCTCTGTTAATCTCAGCGAGAATCTCAGAAGAAAGAATGTTAGCCAGTTCAGCTTCAGCGTCCAAACCATGAATGGCTCTCAAGTCCTGAGCCAGTTCCATGGAGTACTGAGCTTTCAGGGCGCGGCCTTTAGCTTCCACCATGACCTTCTCGATTGAGAAGCCCATCTGACGGAACTCATTACCAGTCTCACCAGCAGACTCAAGACCACTAGTGCTGATGTTAGAACCAAGGTCAGCGAGGACTGGATCGTAGGCATCACCACCTGGGTTATTGGTGTCTTGGTTGGCACCAACAGCGGAGTTAGTACTTTCCAGAAGACCTGGTTTATCCATTGATGGAGTTGCACCCTGTGGTGGAACTCCACCAAGCTTACCAGAGAAGGTAGGATCAGCTTCGTCGAAGAGTGCTTCTTTGTTGGTAGCAGGATCCTGACCGTCATACAAAGCTCTCATCGCGAAGATAAGACCTGTAGGACCTGACATAGGCTGAACGCCTGCGATGTCATAAGCGATCAGGTTGGGCATCGAGCGTCTGATCAAAGAAATCAGAACTGGATCGAAACCAGCAACAGGACCAGTCGCGTTAGATTGGCCAGTGAAACCATTGTCTCCTGCTGCCATTGTTGGAGCTTCAGTCAGAAGACCGGAGCTTACGCCCATGGCGCTTTGTTCACGAAGGAACTTTTCCTGGTTTTCCAGGAGGTGAGCGGTCACCTGCTTTCTGTAGCTATCCTTAATCTCAGGGAGATCGGAATGCTCAAGAATCGGTGCCCACTTCTCGTTAAGATGTTGTGCGGACATTTGTTTAAAAATTGTTTAGTTTGAAATTAACGTATTGTTCTGCCGATCGCTCTTGAATATGCGTCCATCACGGACCCATGAGTTTCGAACAGAGTAGGCTCTACAGGCTCATTTGCTTCCTGTAAAATCTCTTCATTTTGCTCTGTAGCACCAATGAAGGATTCCTTCAAGATGTTGAGCTTCTGTTTGTAGGACTCTTCACTTTCAAACTCTACATTTTCTGCAAGTCCAGCGAGTTTGTCCTTAGCTGTCTCGGAAAGATCCCAAGATACATCAGCCAGAAGGGCTCCTCTCTGATACTCACTCATGTTACCAGCTAAGCGAACGTTAGATTCGATTTGCTCGTTGAGTTTGTCTTCCATATCATCAAGCTTCGTAACCATTGATTCGAAGATATCATACTTCTCATCAGGTAGGGTTACGTAGTGGTCTTCAAATAGACCTTTCAGACCCTGCATAAAGGATTCCGAAAGCTCATTACGGATGCCGTTTTCGACAACCAGTTTGTTCTCTTCAAGCCATTGCTGGCTCGTGTAGTTGAGGAAACCCTCTACCTTCTCGGCGATGTCAGTGATCTCGGTTTCGAACCTTGCCGAGAACTCTTCTTCCAAACGAGAAACTTCAATTTTGAGTTTCTCATTTAGAGCGCCTTCAAAGATGACCTTCGCTTTGAGCTTGAAGTCATCTGAAGCTTCGTGATCGCCACCGAGTTCATCAAGTGCTTCACCTGCAGTTGTATCAACTTCAGCGTGCTCTGATGTAGTCGTGGGCTTTTTCTGTTCACCAGGAACAACGTTAGGTCCAACAGAACCATCAGGTCCTTCGTTAGAACGACCACCGTCATTGCCGTTGGTGCCAGGAATAATATTATCACCCAGCTTCTCCATACCACCAGAGGCGGCACCAGCTTTATTATTAATTGCTGTCTTGGATTGACTTACGCCATCACCATAAGACATGCTAGCGGAATCATTATCCGCCTTGTAGTTCTGGTTAGTAGGACCTCCCTTATCCTCAATCGAAGTACCGCCAGGTACCACGGAGGTTGGGACTTTAGCCATGCCCTCAGGGGCACCAGCTTTGGCGTTTACCGCCGTACGTGATTGAGCCATTGTTTAAATTACTTGTTTCAGTTATTTATTCAGAAGTATTTAGAGTACATATGGTTTTATGGTTAAAAACTTACGTAAAACTATCCCATCAACAGGTCTCTGAATCCCTGTAGAACTGCTTCATCTAATTGATTAGCAGGTGCCGAGTTGATTGCTTGCTTCACGCGCTCGATGTCGCGTTCCTTAAGAAGCCCGTTGTCCCAGATCCATTCACGTCCTTCCATAATGCCTTGAACGAAAGCATCTGGAGCACTGGGATCTGCAACAATGTCAGCAGCAGTAGCCAACATAAAGTCTTCACCCACATAATTGGCTCCACCTTTTTGAACAAGTGAACCCATGCCTCTTGACGAGACACCCAACGTAACTCCATCATTCAGAAGTGCTCCTGCGATACGACCCATTGGGGTTTCAAGAATCTTTGCTTTACCAATGAAGTTACTCCCTTCTTGTTTTAGTGAAGTGATTTTATGAGACACGCGATCAAGATTAACAGTGGGCCCATCAGGGTGACCAAGCTCTCCCATCGCCCTATTTTTGTTGACATAACTTTCGTTATACCTCTGAACTTCTTTGGCTAGAATTCTACTCTCGTAGATTCTGCCATTGCGATTTTTGATGTCGCCTTGCAAAAATGGTCCTTGAATGTAGAAGTGCTTTTTACCACCCTTCTCTTCACAGAGGACTTCGACCGCCTCTACTTCTTCTCTAATCAGTTTCATCGGTTTCTGGTTCCTCTGAGTTTGGTGTTACAGAAGTCACCGTTCCATCTGCAGCCATGTCAACGACAGGTGCAAAATAGTTTGTGGCGACGTCTGATTTGATGTCTTCGATTGCCGAATAAGAACGAGACATGAGTTCAGTGTTTAGAACATCAGACGCCTCAGCGTTCTTACCTTGTACAATCAAATCAATAAGTTCTGCGACTCTAGACATAATTATGTTTTGGTATGTGGTTATTTATTAGAAAGGTGCTGCCTGTGCTGGTGGTTGGAAACCACCTGTAATTCCGCCACCAGATCCACCCGCCTCCATGGCATTAGGATCCATTGGCATTGTCTGCTGCATATCACCAGATAAATCCATGTCACCTTCAATTGGTGCATTAGGATCTTGCGGTTCTTCCTGAGCGTTAGGGTCTTCTGCCATCGCCGCGTTGGGATCAGGGATGATACCAACGTTACGCTCATAAGCAATTTGCCTATCGATTTCTTTGATCTCACCATCGGTGTAACCAAGAAGTCTGTTGCGAACCTGATAGACTGAGAAGTACTTACCAACGTAAGGTTCAGCCATTGCAGCAACCTGAAGTCGGTTCTGCAACATTTCCATTTCTCTCAGTTCATTGAAATGGTTGTCGTAAATGAAGTCGAACTGAATGTGTTCCTTCATCCCATCAAACTCTTTAGGTGAGACAACACCTTTTAGAATCAATTGAGTTTTTAGAAGATCCACAAACAGATAAGAAAACTTCTTCCTCATCCGTCCAACGAACTTGGCAAACTTGACTTCATCTCTCATGATGTTGTCTGATTGACCAATCTGGAATCCACCATCTTCACCACCGTTCATTCTAGAAGCAGGAACGTTTAGTGAGTTGAAAAGTTTCTCTTGGAAATACTTGAGGTCAGTCAGTTCACCAAGGTTCTGTCCACCAGGTAATGTGGAAACCTCAGTTCCTCTGCCACCCTCACGTCTTGGAAGCCAATAGTCTTCCAACATAGACATATACTTTTTGTCGTCTCTTATCTCTCCAGTGTTCTGGTCATAAGAAACCTTAGTTCTGTAACGTGCCATCACGTCACGCAGATATTGTTCAGCCTTTTGCTTAGGAAGATTACCAACGTCAATGTAGAACAATCTTCTCTCAGGTGCTCTTGCCATACGATAGATGACAATCGCATCTTCCATCCAACGCAGTTGGTTGAGTGACTTACTTGCTTTGTTTAGGTAAGAAAGAACTGATCCATTATTTCCATCCACCAATCCTGATGTGACATAAGAAATAGCATCACGAGCAATCTTGACTGTTTGTTGTCCGCCAGCGCTTCCACCAAACTGATTACCAATATAGTTCATTCCTTTCTTGTTATAAAGGAAGTATTCTACAACTCTTGATGGTGACTGAACTCCTCTTTGCCCCATTACTTGGGGTTGATTTGATGAATAAGTTTTCTGTGTTCCTTTGAGTTGAGGTTCACCCATCTCTCTCTTTTTATATTCCCTTACCAGTTTCACCTTCATCGCATCAATGTTTCTGATGTCGGTGATGCCTCTTTCAGGTGCATTCAAATCAATAACTTTATGATAATAAAGTCTACCATCGACGTACCAACGACGGAACATCTCGTGTGATTTGTTATTGAAATCTAACAGGTGTAATAGATATGAAAACTCTTCTCTTACAATTGTTTTAATTCTTTCTGAGACATCCAGGTTAGACAAATCAATTGCCACTGGTGTGTCATTACTGTCTGAGACGATTGCTTCATTTACAATGTCTTCAATGGCAGAATCCACTTCTGGATGCATTGCCATACATCTGTATCTTTTAATCTGTTCGTAGTCTTTGGTTGCCTCTCCATCAAGAGCGACACTGTATCCAGTTAGACCACCAGCGGCGACAGTAACTCCGTCATCCATGTTTGGTGGGACTGGAGATATCTTCTTAATCTCTTCAAGGTCATCTTCTTTGTAAGAAAAACCAAAGAGCCTACTATTATCTTGGTTGGGATTCACTTTGACGCGTTCTACCTTATACCTTATTTAGAGGCATAAAAAAAGAGAGGCTTTCGCCTCCCTCATAAGTTGTCTGAATAAATCAGCTGGTGATTTGTCCAGGAGTTGAGATGTCAGGAACACCATCAGCAGGTTGTGCTGGATCGATCTTGTCAGCTGCCCAGTACTGGACTGCGAACTCAACCTGATATTCTTCAACGCCATCGCTGTCAAATGCCAAATCAATGGAACCGACGTTGATAGGCCAAATGCCTCTGAAGGCATAAGTTCTCAAAAGTGATGCGTCTCTGTCCAACTGTCTGACAAATGCGTCAGAGAAATAACTGTTAAGTGATGTTTCACCTAAAGCGTAGTTATGACGTTGGATCTTCTCAGACCATTTCTCCATTGCGTTTTTGATAAGGAACGAATCATCATTGATGATTGTTACGTTCCAGTTCTCAAAGCTTCTGTCACCAGAAACTTTCAGTTTACGTCCACGGAAAGGAATTTGAATTTCCCCAATGATAGATGGTGGCAATTGAGCAGCCTTGCAAAGGAAGGATACTTTATTGTCGCCATCAGCAGAGAGTCCATTTGATACAACATCCTCAGGGAAGTTGATGGAAACCTGGAACATTGTGGGGCGGACACCGCCGCCCTTGAGCACGCCTTTGAACTGCTCAATACTTGCTTCGTAACCCATAAGTTGATACCTCTTAGTTGATAGTTAGATCAGCGTCTAAAGAGGCCAACAGCCTCACTGAATGTCACACCAGTCTTCGTAGCTACGAAGTTCAGTGTTACAAAGTTGATGGAACGAGATGGCTTGATGTAAATGTCAGCCACGAATTCGTTTCTATCAATAACCTCAGGAGTGTTGTTAGACTCATCACAAACAACCAGGAAGTCGGTCATGCCTCTTCTTGATTGAATATCCCTCAGATAGGGATTCACGTTATTCTTGAAGAGTGCTCTTGTCGTCGTGTCGTTAAACTCGAACAGAACAGAACGTGAAATCTTAGCGACTTCTTTCTCAATAATCAAGAATAGCTTACGAACGTTTACACGATCGAAAGCGGAACTGTAACCTAGGGCTGTTTTGTCACCATAAAGAATGGTGCCTTCACCAGGGAAGGTAGTAACTGGATTGATTCTTGCACTGTAAAGTTGATCTCTTTGTTCCTTAGAAGGATTATAAGAGAGTCGCGATACGTTACGAACCTGTCCACGAACAACACCAGCAGGTGAATACCAAGGCTCAGCGATCTGAGAAGACTCAGTAATAAGACCAGCGATGTCAGCGTTCAGAGGAACGAAACGTTGCTTGTCATTGAATCTGTCATAGCTGTACTTGTATCCACTGTCAAACATTGCGTAAGACGAGGAAGAAAGACTGTCATAAAACTCAACTACTCTTTCAGTAATCAAATCAGCTTTCAGTGGATCCAGAGCTGCATAGCGAGGAGGAGAAACAAAGGCGATACACGTCTTCAGTTCTTCTGCCATTGAAATAACGAAGTTAGCTTTAGAAACTGCTTCGTCAGGATTGGAAAGTGAAGGTCCTTGGAGGATGTAGTCGAGATCTTCTACGTTCTCATCTAGGTACTTCTGATATCCAACTTGGAGTTCACCAAGTGTTGCTTGAAGTTGGTTTGCACCACCATCAAGATTGTAACTCATAGCATCAATATAAGCAGAGATAACACCATCACCAACGGGAGTACCGGGTGCGTCGAAATCAAAGTCCTCATTGATTTTTGTGAGCTTAGTGGAGTCCACATCTCTGTTAGCAAAGATGTTAGAAGACTTTCTGTTGATGACGTCAACGTAATAGTTGTTGTCACCTTCAGGAGTCTTGGCTCCTCTGAGTTTAGAAACAGTATAGAAACTTTCTAATACGTTTCCTTTAGAACCTGTTAGATCGCCGGTTCTGTCATAAACGATAACGTGAAGTTCATCGTTCTTGGCGTTTTGATCGTTTGATCTTGGGCTGGTTGTGGGTCTTGCTGCAAAGCGGAACCAAGGAATACCAGCGAAAGCAATTTGCTTGCTGTACCAGTCGTCACCATCATCGTTTAAGAAGATGTGAGTTCCGTCTGTAAGAAGATCATTCTCAGCAGGCTTATATTGAAGAATCCAAGCACCAACTGATTTATTCCAGATGTAAGTATCACCCAATGTGGACTTGGCTCTGTCACCATCGATGGGAAGCTTTTGCTTGTCACCAATTTTAGTAGGCCATCCTCTTTCAAGGCCCTGCTCATATGTCAGGAGATTGGGAGAGAAAACTGTGTTGACGATTCTTTCGTCAATGATTTCTCCAGTGGAATCTGTAGCACCGTAAGAATACAGTACGTGACGTCCAACATTATCAACCTGACTAATCAGACCAGTCTTTTGAGCACCAGCATCTTTAGAAAGATAGTTGCCTGCTTCAAAAACACCTTTCGTAACCATGATTTCGTACACGCCATTGCTGACATTAGTAACAAAACCTTCAGCACCAGAAGCTACATCTGTGTTGTCATAACCCAGAACTTTACTGCCTGCTCCGATTGATTGGTATGGAACATATGGACTGAAGACAATGTTATCAGTACCGATTGTAGGATCCGACTCACCATCGTAGTCAAACAGTTTGTCAGTGAAGTCACCTTCTTGAATTGTAACTGTTTTGAAAGTTTGGAAATCAGCTGAGGTGGCAGCGTCCGAAGAACGTAGCCAAGATCCAGTAAGACTTACATTGTAGATACCATTTTCGGTGGCATTGGTTTGTCCATAAAGAAGCACTCTATCGTTTTCAACGATACTTACTCCACCATAAACTCCATTCGACCTTGTATCCAAAGTGAATTGTGCTCCCAAATCTCCACCAACGATAGTAATGGTGGCACCATCTGTGTAACCTGTACCAGGAGCAGCGATATAAATGCCACTAACGACACCACTAGTTACTGAATAACCAACGGTAAGTCCTGAACCAGTTCCACCTGTGGTAGGTGTTCCAAATACATTGCCATCTCCAGGAACTTCCAGATCTGTTCCAGCGTCAACCAAGATAACCGAAGTAACAACTCCAGTAACTCCAGTTGTAACGATCAGAGTTGCATCAGCGTTACCGGTGGTGATAGTTACGGTTTCACCATCAATATAATCTACACCTTCATTATTAATTTGAACTGATGTAACAACACCAAGAGTGACTGTGATGTCAACCGTCAGTCCATTACCGTTACCACCTGTTGTAGCAACTGCAGTATCTTCAGAGTATTCAGTACCACCATTAACAATTGCCAATGATGAAGCTTTAGCTCCAGGACTCACAATAGCTTTAACTTGTACTGTGGCTTCTTCAGTATTACTGGATTCAAGTGCAACAACGTCATTCACTGTATATCCAGTACCACCAGCAGTGACACCATTTATAATTGTGACTTGTCCATTAGCGATTGTCGTATTGACAATCAACCCAGTTCCAGTTCCGCCAGTGCTGGCGTTTCTATCAGAAGCACCGTCTCTTAGACCGTATCCTGTTCCGCTGCCAGATTGTGTGATAGAACCATAAATTCCACCACCTGCAATGTTTTTATTGCCAGCGTGTGCTGTTCTTACATCCAAGAATGCCGGAGGTACAACCACCGATTCAGAGGATGCTGCTACTTTGACGTATGTACCAACGTCTGTACCTAAGTCCAGAGTTTTGTCAAAATAAATTGGGCCCTGAATTGCTGTACCGTCAAGCGTATAAGCCTGCTCGGACTTCAAAGTCATTTCGTAGTCTGCACCGTGATCGATAACAGCGACTGAAATGTTGTTGCCCCATGTGCCTGGATTCTGTGCGATAAACTTTGCTGGCGTTCCACCCATTTGGGCTTCTTCATTAAACCAGTTTTCTGCAAAGTCGTCTTCGTTCTTTACGTAGTACTTAATCTCGGCGCCAGCATCGTCAGCTTTGGGACCATCAGCTGCATTACGCATTGTCTGATCGCCACCTGAACTGTCGTCACAACGGACAACGTAACAAGTACCACCGTATTCTAGAAAGTTATCTACACTGAACCAATACTCGTAGTTCTCATCAGTTGGGTCCCCAAACGTTGCTTGGAAATCTACTTCTGTCTCTACGAGAGTAATCTTGTCAACTGGACCTCTTTGAAAAGGACCAGCTATACAAGCAACGTTACTAGTGATACCATCACTAGTTCCCCTGGTTAGATCGACTTCATTGACGATCACACCTGGAGATGCGGTTTTAATAACCATGTTTTGCTCCCGAATATGAAATATTCATATTTATTTAGATAAAAAAGAGGTTACGTAATAATAAACTTACACCTAATTTAGTGGTAGAACATAAGTAAAACCTTACCACCAAGAGGGATCTCCACCGTAAGGCTGTGCCCACTCCCAATTCGAATGAGAAGTGCCATATTCATCCACACCAGCACCTGTCCACACCAGGTTATTAGTTTTGTCCACAATCACATCGTCATTTGTCCCATCCACAATGAATCCAAATGGTGACATATCTTCTTCTAAGCTATCCTTATCCTTCTCATAGAGTTCTTCTCTAACAGATTGATCTGTCATTTCTCTAAAGTAATCTTGGGCCACTGCCCATGCGTAAATAACTAAACACATCACCAAGTCATCATGGCATCCATCTTCAGCAGAAAAAGATTCCTTCTTCTCAACAAACGTGGTAAGCTCATTGATAAGGTGGAAGTCATTGAAGATAATCTTATCCGACTCCACCATCTGCTTCATATTACTACAACCAAGTTTCTTAGGAGCTTTCGCCATCTTAAGACCAAGTTGGGTCTTACCTCCAGAAAATCCGTGTCCTAATACCTGACCTGCTCTACCTCTCATCGAAGTCATCAACAGGTTCTCATACTCCATATCATAGAAGATAATGGAT
>TARA_R110002050_G_scaffold9797_1_pt1 | contig 11758 bp, 6 predicted proteins | sample TARA_R110002050 | Tara Oceans TARA_R110002050 (sample SAMEA4396988) | marine metagenome | biome: Polar Biome; feature: [DCM] deep chlorophyll maximum layer (ENVO:01000326); material: water (ENVO:00002006), including particulate matter (ENVO:01000060) such as... | depth 25 m
AGGTAATCGTATTGTAGCTTTTGTAGATTTATCTGAACTTCCAGTTGTAACTAATGTTTTATTACCGTTAGAAATAGTACCTCCTCCTGAATCAAGAGGATTAAGCAAAGAATGAATATTTGTTGGAGTATGAGTGGTGGTCGTGACAGTATTATTATTTGTAAACGAGTTGCTCTTCGAGCTAGCATCTGTCTCAGCGTTGCTGGAATTATCTAGTAAGAACGAATTGCTCCCACCAGCATCAACAATAATTTTTATATCTTCATCACTTTTTGGTGTCCAATAATTTCCATCTTCTGACGAAATTGCAAAGTCGGTGGGATTTTTTGCCGTCCCGTCAACGAAAGCAAATTGTGCCATAAAACCATCGAGATAAGATGAAGAATTATTATAGGAACCGATTGCCATTGTTGCATCTGCTGTTGGAACAGTTAGGCTAGATAACATTTCGACACCATTAACATATACAGTTCCTGTGCCACTTACGTTTTTGACAACCATATGATACCAGCCAATATCACGAAAAACAGCAGTCGTTACTACATAACTTCCCCCATACCATGCGAGTACATTAGCTGTACTATTATTACCAAATGCTAACCCAGCATCACTTGCAGTAGTAAACATAAACTTAGCATCTGCATTTGAACGCTGACCGTTATCTCCTCTGTATACCCAAAAACTTGCAGTCCAAGTTGTGGCTGTTCCAGACATCGAACCACGCGATAGGTCTTCAGAGTTAGCACTATTGAATAAAGCAGAGTTGGCGATTGTTACACTAGATGCAGACGAACTAAAATGTGCTACGGGAAACGTAAACATCTATGCAAATCCTAACTGGCTAACGCCAAGCATTTTGGTGCCGTTACTTACAAAACTAATTACGTCAATTGCAGCAGCTCCTGTTGAAAGTGTTGGGTGTTCACCATCTGGAAAAAGGTAGGCAGCGTTGCTGGTATCTAAAGTTCGACCGCCTGTACCGTCTTGCACGACTATTAGTATATATGTGGCTCCAGCAACCTGGTTCGAGGGCGCAGACAACGTGCGGTTGCCAGCAAGAGTAACTGTTGCCACTTGATTAGCTGAGAGATCCCACGCGATATTGGCACCATCACTAAGTGTAGTCATATTGAAATTCTGGGTCTTCGTATATTCTCTCGCAAGAGCTGTCAGCTGGTCTGATCCAAATAGCTCAGTTGTTGTGATCTTCTTATGAGCCGTCGCGCTGTTATCATATATCGCAAATTGATCAGCAGCTGCTGGTGCTGCTGACAGCGCAGCTTGCGAGTTGATGGCAACCGTCACAGTTCCAGAGCCTGTGATTTCACCGCCAGTTGCTAGGCCAGCTGTGCTAACTGATGTCACGGTTCCACCTGTGCCGGGGAAAACTTTTGTATAGGCAATGGCTGTTGTGTTCAGCGTACCTCCAGTATTGCTAGTACATAGATACAAATCATCAGCATTGGCTGTTCCCTCTTGAACTGAAATAAGTTGACCTACAATCTCATCCCACAAGTCAGCTTCGGTTGATCGCGCTGGTGATGAGCTAACGACATATATGCCGTTTTGAGATGCAGTGCTTTGATTTTTGACCAGCACCAGATCATCATTCGCTAATGTCACGCCATCAAGAGTATCGCCATTATTAAGTGCGCTACTTATCGTAATGTTGGCGGTTGTAGCAGCTCGTACAGTTAGCCTTGTGCGGATACCAGCTAAAGCAGAATCAACATATCCCTTTGATGCAACTGATAACGTAGCTGATCCCATGCTGGCAAGCGTGGTTCCAGATGCCATCGCTGAAAAGGTGCCACCGGTTACAGTTTTTCCACTAAATGTTATTGCGTCAGGAATCGAGATAGTTGGATTACCGGACACCCCATCACCGTTTGCTAGTGTGATCTGATTGCTTGTGCCTGTTATAGTTCGAGGCTCAGCTGCGCCAGATCCAGCATGAGCAATTAGGCCATTGCTTTCTGTCGCTAATAAATTTGTAAAAACTTGGGCAGGTGTTTGAAACTCGTATGCTGTCGCACCGCTGTTGACGCGGATCATTTTTGAGCCCGCGCCGGTTAGACTGTTAGGTAAAACAATTTCGTCAATCACAGTCAGGGAATTACCATCGCTCGAAAACCCTAATATTTTATCTGCTCGGTCTGAAGCTGTTGCGGTTATTTCTGGATTTGTAATTGTTGTTGTTTCCGATACGCCAACCTTTCTATCTATTTTTTCAGACAACTCTTGCTGAACCATCGCCAATCGATCAAGGGCCAGCTCATGTGTATCAGCAGAAAATGGATCATTTGTAGTATAATCAGTTGTTTGTGTTTGAACTGTGGTTCTTCGGATATGCCACTGAACAGTATTCGCTGGAGCTGACGCCGCAACTACAGTTCCGGTAGATCCACTGCCACCGGTTACAGTATAATGTGTAGTGTAACTTTTTGTTGTCTCAGCTCCGGTTGCAATTATTCTTTCAATAACTTCTATTTCAGCGGCAGAGCCTGTGCCTTGAAAAGCAAACGTGGTTGGAAAAGAAGTTGTCGATCCATCGCCCGTATAACTTTTAACATTGGTTGTAGATGTAACAGTCATTTTACTTGATCTCCATATAGCTCTTTCAATGTGGTGTGTTCAGCAACCTTTGCTTGCAACTCTGCAAAGTTTTCATTTTCGGGGTCTAGCATAAACTCTACTGCGTCTTGTCGTCGTTCCGTAAATACAGATTTGATGTCTTTTTGCTGGTCAGCATACGGAGTTTTATCCCACATTTTGTGATTCATAATATTATTAATTTCTTCATAAAGACTAATTTGACCCGATCCCTTTTTTCCATAATTAGTAAATTCGTTATAGGCGTCACGCTCCCACGGTGTTAACCTCACACCCTTAATATCTTTGGGCGGCATCCTAACTGGAAGTCCCAAACGAATAATTTCTAATTTTACAGGGTCGGTTCTAATTTCTTCAGCGTCTATTCCTAAAACACCTTGAACCCCAGGCGGTAATATTTGATCAACAATTCTTGTATTTTTTCGATATATGGGTTCATAAAAAACATTTCTTTTTGTTGGTGCCTCATTAATATCTGTTCCCAATGAAAACGGTGTTCGCTCATCCATCCTTCGCAGACCAGCATATAAGTCTCGTAAAATAATTGGTTCCCGTGGATTAGATGAAGTGTCTTTTAATGGCTCGTCGGCTTTAGTAACCCGTGCAATGTTACTTAATAATGTTGAATATGGTATTTGAGAGCTGGTAACATTTTTAATAAATTTACTGTCTCCATATACAGGCACACCTCTTGCGAAACCTTCTGCAATATTTGCAAAACCCTGCATAACAGTTTGATCTTTTATATAATCATATATTGCGTCAACAGATTGTATGGCAATTTGTTCAGATTCCATTTGGGTAACATCTGGATACATCATTCTACGACCGACATCTGCGCCAATTGCAAGCAACATTGATACAGGCTCTAATCGGCTATAAGGGACGTAATCAACATCATCTGGGTGCAAAAATGGTATTTGACCAACGTAAACCGTTCGAGGTTTTTCTATACCTTTTTTTGGATAAACAAGGCTCCACTGTTTCCAACCCATTTCTTCCATTTGTCTTCTTAAATCATAATTCTGAGGACCGGTGCCTGTAACTTTTCCATCAGCATACCATAAGGCTGTTGCACCGAGTATTGACGTTCCCATAGAAATCTTTGCGATAGCTAAGTCTCTTTGTATAGGATCAGTTGAATTTACAACCTTATAAATACCTAATGGTGATCGCTCTATAGCGGCGTCCATTATATTGTAAACAACTCTAAAAAATGGAATTACTAACCTTCCAACTTTAGTATTATGTATCCCCTGTCGAAGCTGTTCTGGTATACCACTTATCGATTTTGTAAAAGTGTTTATTCGCGCCATCTCGTCAGCTCGGCCATGAACTTCTTCCGGTGGATTTAAATACAAATCCTTTTCTGCTTTTTTTATATCGTCCGGTGATGCGCCATCTAAATGCATTTGATTTAGTCTTCGTTTAATTTGAGCGGCAAGTTCAACTCTATAATTAAATGCTTTAAAAAACTCATCCGTAGACATTAATGTTCTGCCAGGTATCCTTATAAAATGTCCTAGCATATCAATTGCCGGTGCAAATGCGCTGTCTTCCAAGCCAAAATTTTTACCGGTAATTGCTTTTTGATGTGTGCTTTCAATTTTACCCAACACATCAAACATTTGCTGATCACGCCAAAGTGCTTGACCAAATATTCTTGATGAATCAACAAATGCCGCCATGTAACTTGAAATCATATCTGAGGCTTCACTCGCAAATACAGTCTCTGGATTGCTTGCTAAATTCTTTCTTGTTAATTTAAGTCTTTCTGGCGGCACTATACCAAGGTTTCTCGATCCACGACGAAGAGCCCCAATGCCACCAGCAATAGCTCGTTCAAAAGGTTGCATACCGGCAAAGACTGTATTACCGGCCAAGTTTACAACTTGTGTTTGCACACCAGACAATAAACCATTTATCCAAATTTCCATCATTACGTTTCCAGATCGCGCCCAGAAACCTTTTTCTGAAAACTTGTTTCTCATTTCTTGAGTAGGCATTGATAAATATTGTCTAGCCGCATCCCGTATACTTTGGTCTCCACCAAATTCATTTATTACATTCTTTAAATTTTCAATTTGTGCTTCTTGCGGACCCCTCGGTATTTTAAACACACCCAAGGCTCGGCCAACGTCAGCTTGAAGACCTTTAAAGCTTGATTGTAGCGCAGAATGAAAAGCAAAATACTGTCTAAATTTTACTAAATCTTCTAAACCTGCATTTGTTGACGCAGCCTTTTCAGCAATTCTGTTGAGCTGTACCGCAGAAGATGTAATTGCTTGAAGAGATTTGTATATCTCACCAAGGTCCATATTAATTGCATCACCTTCTTTTCGTTTTAATATTTTTTCGATTACATCTTGAAATCCATGAGTACCGGCAAGCTTCTTTACATCGTCAGCCGTTACGTTTGGCGTGTTGCCGTGCATCTTACCCATTTTAGATAAGACAATTTTTACGTCATCTGCGCTTTCAATATTATTTAAATTGATTTCTGAGAGCGGCACACCTTTTCTTTTTTGACCAGGCGTTGGACTTGGCACTCCTTTTGTTTTTCCAAGGATAAAATTAAATTCATCAATGTCTATTTGCTCTGCCTCGCGAGCAACAAAATATTTTGATGTGCCAGCTTTGTTTTTTACTATACCTAAACCATCTTCGGTAATTTCTTCCAGCGGTTCAACAACACCACCCCGTTTGGTTGCGTCCATACCTTTGTTATTAATTGCATTACCGAAATCTTGAATAGGTGTTACAATTCTTTTAAGAAGTTCTTTTCCAATTCCAGCAACTTCTGTTTCATTGTCTTTTAAATTATTTTGCACAGGTTGGTTGTTAACCTCTGGCATAGATAGTTCGTTAACCGGAGCATCTACTGCTGGCAATTGCCCATCAAAAAACCTCGGACTTTGTGGGACCGAGGTTTCGTTTATTGGATCTATTTGTTGGAGTGGGTCAATCGCCATCTGGATTCCTAAAATGTTCTGGTAACTCTGCTTCTTCTTCCGCAGATAGTTCGTCTGGGACATCTCCCATGTATGCTAAATCTAAATAGTTTTCTCTCGTAAGCGGTATATTAAATTTGATCATCATTTTTTCGATACCGTCTTCACTCCCAGCTTGGGGGGTTGATGCCGCCTGTTGATTGTTCAATTCCATTTCTGACCTCATCTAAACTTAGATTACCTTTTCTATATTCGTACCATAAATTATCAATTTTTTCAACATTTTGCTCACTTTGTTTGAAGCCTTTTGTATACAATCCTCGCACAGCTTCCCATGTAATTGATTGCATCTCTCTAGGTAAAATGCCTCTTTCCGCACCAGCTCTTCTAAAAGCTTCAGCATACATTCCATATAAACCTTGAACGCCGTTTACTTTTGAACTTTTAACTGCCCCGTTCCAATCCGGTAATCGTTTTTTTACTTCTGGAGATGTTCCAAAATTATGATGAACTATTGTGCTATTTCCAGAGACAGGTCGTAATGTAGCCCCTGCAACTGCGTGAGTATCAATTGTAACATCTCCTGCTGCCGAATTTGGATCAATAATATTGTTATAGAAACTTCTAACTTTATGTTTATTGCCCATCAAAGGAGTTAATTTAGCAACATCTCCACCACTCTCAAAAGCATCAATAGCCTTGGCAATTGTTTCTAGCGAGGACCAAGCAACTGATGAAGGACTGCCATCGTTATTTAAAACATTAGAAGTAAAATTTCCCTCTGGCGATAACGTCTTGTATTGTGATGAATTGTTAGCTTCATCATAAATTCTAAGCCACATTGCTTTCTCTGTAGATGTCTCCAACTCAGAAAGTTTTTTTGTTTTTACGTATTCGAGCATTTCTGCAAACTTCGGTTTACTAAATATTCCATCTATTTTTTTACTACCTTTAGTATAACCATTAACAGCAACCTCTAACATTTTATCGCTAAAAACTTCGTCTTGTTTATTAGCCATAACATCCAAAACTCTTCTACCAAGACTTGCGTTCATAAACCAATCTTTTTGAGGAGACAGAGAAGCTAAAACACCAGCTACGGAACTTGGTGGTAAATTAAATTCTGTAGCCCAATCATTTGCGACTTTGTTTGCTCCGTCATACCAAAGTTTAGACCTAGCTCTTGTGTTTTCTGGAACTTTGTCATGCAACCAAAGCAAATTATCTTTCATATGATTAATATATGTTTCAGATATTTCATCTGAGGTGCCGTTAATTTCATCTAATCTTAAATTAGGATAATCTTTTGTGATGCCCACATTATGATCGAAAACTTCTGGATTAGATTTTATTTCATTAAGTCCTATACTTAAATCTTGATTGATAGCATCTTCTGTTGATTTTACAGCCGTTGGAAGTCTAGTTGATATTCTGTTAGAAGTAGCAAAATCCTCAACAGTTTCACCGGCATCAACAACTCCACCGGCAGACAATGTACCTGCATCACCAAAATTTCCGGTTTGTGCAGACCTCACAGATTGAGCAACTTTAAGACCACCAGCCACCTCGGTATCTCCAGCCATACCCAGACCCAACAGTCTGCCAAAAGAAGCGAGACCTTCATTCATTTCTGGTGTTCGCTCAAAAACTTGTATTGGTTTATTTGGAGCTTGTTCGTCAATCAGCATTACGTGAGTATCTCTTTTATACTGTGACATTGGCGTTACAATGCCACCCTCGCCCATAACCAAGTATTCTTCGTTCTCTGCACCTTCGGGAATATACTCTGCGGTATTGGCAGGTATTACAGTTCCAACCAACGGCCTGTTATATCCTGTCTTTTCCATAATACTTCTAAGTATAGGGCTCGTTTGTTGCATCGATGCAAGTTGCTCTTGTATTGTTCCCGTAAGAATACTGTTCATTGATTTAGTCATATCACCGGCAAAGTCTTTTTTAGGGATCATGCTCTCCGGTATTTTATTTGCCTTATCAAATTCCTGCTCCGGCACAGCTCCAAAAAATTGCGCGACTGTGTCGGCTTCGGGAGGTGGTGGTGGATTTGCAATTTCTTGTAGACGCTTTATATATGATTCCATTTTTATTTCACCGTTTTAGGTAAGTTGATCTCACGGGCGAAACCTCTATATTTATTGGCTAATACGGGATCAATTGTGTTGTTTTTTACCCTATTTTTTAGATATATATCTAACTCAACAACACTGTCTATTTTGTTGGTTGCAAGAAAATTATTAAATTCTTTCAACTCAGCTTTTTGGTCTTCACCTTTATTTTTTATGAAATCGTCGCGCATTTTTCTTGCTTCGGTAATTGCGTCAAAGCTTTCTTTCTTTTGTCTTGCTTGTATAAATTTATCGTACAACTGGCTTTCTAATCTAAGCTGATCTGCGGTTCGCATACGTCTATCGAAACGACCTCCAGTTGCTCCTTTCATTGAAATTTCTGGATGCTCGAAAAGCTTAACGGCATCGCTATAACTTTTGTCTTGTGCCGCCTGTAACTGTCCAACAAGTTTAATTCTATCTTCGTATCTTAAACCGTTTGTGTTAAAAATTTCTTTTTCTGAAGTGGTTCCTGCGCTAACTTTAGACGCCATAACACGAAATGTTGTGGGTTCAGTGGTACCGAAATTGGTTCCCTGTCTTATTAACTCTCCCATTGTTTTTACTTCTGCAACAGTAGCATAGTCATCGCCACCACTAAATTTCATTAAGCCTGTTAATAGGTCTAACGTAACACCTGCTTCCTCTGTTTTTCCGGCCGCTATTAGTTCGTGAATTTTGAGTTGTAATGTTACGCCAGCATCTTTTCTTTCTTGCTCCATTTGAGCATCTTTTTTCTCAAGTATTGCTGTAAGGTCTCTTATCTCTTTAGTAACACTTTGCCGAATAGCTTGCTTTTCTGGTTCTTCAAGCTGGTTCCAATAAACAAGGGCATCTGGATTATCAAATTTTTGATCACCAATCTGCCGTTGAGCATTTTTTAATTTACTCATTGATCCGGCATTCGAATTAATCCAACCCTTTATGGCGTTACTTGCGAATTTACCATTATGTTTTATTCGGAGTTTTTCCGCAGCAGATGCATCAATAATACCAGAACCTTTTAGTCCTTCTATTACCGCATTGCCCAGCATAAATCCCTCTTCAGCATTTGTCTTTCCTTCTCTGGTTAATAAAGCGTCACTTGCTTGTCTTTTATATTGGTCGAGAATTTTTAAACTATTAGCATAAGTAATGTCGTTGTCTCGTTTTAACGCCGCCGCCGCCGCGCTTGTTCTTGTTTGAGCATATTGATTGTTAAAAGTTCTCGTAAACTGATTTTTTGCATTAGGGGACATACCATCTGTAATATCTTGAAATATTTTTTTTGCGCTTTGGTCAAAATCCCTATTGACAACCTTTAGACCTTTTTTTTCTAAATCTAATTTAAGTGCAGTTAATTGGGTTGTTGATTTAAGATGAGCGTCAGAAATTTCATTGGCTGTCTGAGCCACAATCATTTTTTCGGCAATCTGACCGAATTGCTGACCGACCCTCATTAGTGACTGACCCAACGCCTCGGAGCCATCGTTCGTCTTGCTTGAACGAAAACTGCTTACCGCCGCAGGTACTAATGATTTAACTGGTGTTATTTGAAATCTTGGCATTTATAACCTTTATAAAAGAGATGAGCCGTAAGACGTATTTATAAAACCTGCTTGCTGACCCGTATAAATACCCTTTGCCGCACTTCCAGCGGCTCCTAAAACGCCACCTATTATTGATGAGCTGGCGGCTGATCTTTTGTTCGATGCAGATTGTCTAAAGTTTCGAGCTTCAACGAGTTGATTACGGGCTTGTATTTCAGCTTTATATTTTTCATCCAGCTCATTGAGCATAGAGTTCATGGTATTTTCAATTTGAGCATCAAGATTATTATTAAGATCAACAACAACATTACCCTTCGCACCAGCGGTTCGTATTTTGCTACCAGCTCTTCGGCCTATTCTATTTTGCCGACCAGCGTTTACCGCACCTGCATTTCTTAAATTAATACTATTTTGTATAGCTGTTTGAGCATTTGCTTCGTCAATAGCCGCCGATCTTTTTAACTGCCTAGATTCAGCAATTCCAGAAAAGAGACTACCGGCGGCCTGTAGACCTGCGGATACGGCTAATACTGCTGCTGGAGGACACATATTATTTACCCATCATTATTAGTTAATCTAGTTACAACGCACGAAACCGTCATTGGCAGTGGCTGGTCTTGGACAATAAATATTTGCCCTTCAGTTTCCCAGCCTCCGTGAAACTTTACAATTTTGTCTCCAGTAAATAATGGAGCCGAGCTGTCCATTGGATTGTATGTCTGCCTAAAAAGTATTTCATCTAAGTTGTTTAAATCCGGTCCAAACTTGCAACCCAGTGTATCGATGAAACGAACCATAACTTCGAAGACACGCTTGGTCTTCCCTTGAGCTGTTCCGTCTTCACTGCCAATCTCTGGTCGCAATGTTTTAATTGTAGACTTGTAGCCTAACCCGACTTGCGCTTTTTTTACGGTTGGAGACAGACCGGTAATTGATCCGCTTGAAACATCCCGTGCAATATAAAATGAGCCGTCACCCAATATAGAAACTGTTTGCCCTTCAACATGGTCGAGGCCGGTAATTGTTGCAGTAGCCGAACCCGAATAAGTTAATAGGCTGTCAGAAAATACAGCATCTTCTTTGACGTTGCCGTCATCGGCATTAAAGTTTGGGGCAAGGTATTCTATGTATTGGCGTGTAACACCGTTAATAGTTCTCTTTACAATTAACCAAAGCTGGTCAGCTCCTACTCCTGGTATACTGGCTAAACTTGTTACTTGTGCAATATCTTCATCAGTTGTCGCCAAACGTGTCGTATCGCTTGTTCTTACCGTTAAAAATCCAGTACTGCTCTTTGCTGTTTCAGTTACAATTATTACGTTAGCACTGGGGTTCTCGCAGGTTAAACCAGTTGTTGCAGATGAAGCCACTATTCTCGTAAAGATATTATCTGCGGTCGTATCATTATTTGTGTTTGGCCTAAAACCCAAAGATAAATCTGCTGGGTCTGACGCCCCTACTGCTTCACTCTTATAGGTAACAGTTGTCCCATCGGACTTTGTAAACTCAATTTCTGTACCTACGGCAATGTTTGCAAAATCAGTAACAGTAATTGTTGCCTCTCCAAAACGACCGCCAATTATATGCCGGTGCCACGCCACAACTTTTTGATCTCTTAAATATGTTAGTCCGACAAGTTGCCCATCATTTCGTATACCCCAGATGATGCTGTCGAGTTCTTGTTGGTATGTTATTTCATTTAAGCCACCGTATGCGACTTGTTCTGACAGCAACGTAAGATCGGGTGAATTAAAACTGTCGCTGTCGAAAACATAAACCATTTCCCGTAGTTTTCTTTTTTGTCGCTGAATGTATAAGACAGCTTCATCAACTTTTACCGGTGCAGACGTAGACGCCCCTCTTGTTCCTTCTCTTGTAACTTTTACATTTGTTGGCGTTAATGCCTCGGCCAGTGAGCTGGCTTGCATAACAAATTCACCGCCGATAGTTCCGATAAAAAGTGCGCGACCAGAAATTAGCCATCTAATTGCGTTAACATCATTACTAGCTATTTGATATTGTACGGGGTCATCATCCAATGTGCCAGGTTTAAAATTCTCATAGTCAGCCGAACGCGATCCCCAAATAGTCTGAGGTTCATCTTTAGACCCACCAAAAAATAATCGTTGTTCAAAGAACGTTGTAGCGGCTGGATAGCCGGTAGTCCCCGACCAACTGCCCAACCGCCACTTGGTTTCACCACTGGTAGCGGAGAAGGCTTCGTTGGTGGTCACTGCAACGACTGTAGCACTTGAACGAGAGGCTATTGTTGCATTTCCAAAGTGGATACCACCCTCGTTTAAAAACTTCCAAGAAACATTGTTATCTACAATTTCATCGCCGTCACCGGTCGGACCGCCCGACCCTGCGCTTGTTCCAGCTTTTATACATTCGTAAACACTTCCGGCATTTCTACGAACATTGCCAACGCTAAATGATGTTGATGCTGCCCATGCTGTTGCTTGATGGCCAATTCGTATTAATCTGCCAACATCTGTTTCCAGCCAGCCTTGATCATTATTAATTCCTGTTGTGGCACTTG
>TARA_R110002050_G_scaffold113735_2_pt1 | contig 11756 bp, 9 predicted proteins | sample TARA_R110002050 | Tara Oceans TARA_R110002050 (sample SAMEA4396988) | marine metagenome | biome: Polar Biome; feature: [DCM] deep chlorophyll maximum layer (ENVO:01000326); material: water (ENVO:00002006), including particulate matter (ENVO:01000060) such as... | depth 25 m
CAGAGTAATTGTTTTTTCATATGTGGCTGTTAGATTTTATTTAAAAAGTAAAAAACCTCCCTAAAAAATAGAGAGGTTTTTGTTGATGGATTTTTACTTTCCCTCTTCAATAAACAAATAGTTCAAGTTCAATTCATTGAAGTCTTTGTTAAATTCTTTGAGTTCAGATGATATTACCTCGTTAAAAATTTGAAGCTCTTTATTGATTTTGGCCGTTAGTTCATTCTTTACGGCAATATCTTGCTCAGTTGGTGGAAAGTCTCCTATAGAAACCAAGCTGTTTAAATGACCCAATTTATTGGTCAACTTAATAGGGAAGTTCAAAGGATCTTGTCTACTTCTATTTTTAGTCTGATACAACGCCTTCTCTACCTCACCAAGTTTCTCTTTCATCACTTTTGCCTTTTCGATCAAATCCTTGGTTCTAGCGTCATCTTTATACTGCTCCGTAAATGAATTCAGTTGCTTGGTAACATCTCTAATCTTCTTTATAGATTGATGCGCATTTTCAATGGTAGTGTTGATATCGGTAATAAAATCGAATTGCTGTTGCATTTCTGCCACTGAACTTTCCGCTCTTGGGTCTGGCAAAATGGTAAACGTTTCGCTACTATTGCTGCCATTTACGTTCAAATGCACTTTATAATCACCAGGCACTGCTTTTGCCCCGTCTAAACTAGCCCACCAGAAAATCATACCTTCCAATTTGGTAGCTCCTTTACCTCGCGTATCCCAAACAAAAGTATTCCCGCCTTTTTTAACTTCAAGTTTTTTCGCTTCGACTCCGCTCAGCGACCCATCTTTCTTCAAATGATTTTTATATATCGCCAAGGTATCACCTGCCATACTGGTATAGGTCAACTGAACCGTATCTTTCTCTGAATAATTCTTAAGTAAAAAATGAGTAATTACACCGTTCTCCAAATTCTGTCCTGATGTTTTGGAGGGCTTTTTAGCTGCCATACCCTTAGTTCGGTAAGAATCCTTTGGCTTGAATAATACGCTACTTGCACTTTTCTTAGATTCATCTAACTGATGTAAAACAGTTAGGTCATCAATAATCCATAGACTTCTACCTTGTGTAGCTACTATTAAGTTATCATCTTTTATCGTTAAATCCGTAATTGGCACAATTGGCAAATTCATTTGAAAAGAAGACCAGCTTGCCCCGTCGTCGAACGAAACATACATACCGGTTTCTGTACCGGCATATAACAAACCTTTCTTTTTAGGATCTTCACGAAGCACCCTTGTGAAATGTTCAGCAGGTATACCGTTCGTTATTTTTGACCATGTTTTACCATAGTCCGTTGTTTTATAAAGGTAGGGTTGAAAATCGCCCAGCTTATATCTCGTTGCCGCAACATAGCAGGTACCCTCATCAAAATTAGAAGGTTCAATACTATTGATCATATTCCACTCTGGCATATTCGACGGAGTTACATTTTCCCACGTTGCACCGGCATCTTTAGAAACATGTATTAATCCATCATCACTACCTACCCAAAGCAAACCTTGTTTTAAAGGACTCTCGTTTGCCGTAAAAATGGTACAGTAATATTCAACACTGGTATTATCTTGAGTAATAGGACCGCCACTTGAACCTAATTTTGTAGGGTCATTTCTTGTAAGATCACCACTTATAACTTCCCAGCTTTGACCTTCATTTTCCGTAACATGCACATAATTGGAAAAGGTATATAGTTTCTTAGGATTATGTCTACTGAACAGAATAGGGAAATTCCATTGAAAACGGTACTTCATTGCTTCTGCTCCGGCTCCCATAGGATTGTCCGGCCATACATTGACTCCTCTTACAGAACCCGTTTCATGATTTACACGAGTTAGAAATCCGTCATAACTACCACCGTAGACAATATCATCATTGGTTGGGTCTACGGCAATCCATGCAGACTCACCTCCTGCAGTTTCCTCCCAGTTGTTATCATCAATAGTACGACCATCACTTCTATGCTCTATTCGCAAGGTTGAATTATCTTGTTGTGCCACATAAATTCTATACGGGAAAGAATTGTCTGTAGTGACTCTATAAAATTGAGCTGTGGGCTGATTGTAGTAGGTACTCCACGTTTCTCCGCCATCATAGGAAATTTGTGCACCACCATCATCACCAATGATCATACGTTGAGAATTTTCAGGAGAAATCCACAGATCATGGTGATCCCCATGCGGAGCATTGAAGGTATTAAACCTTTTACCACCATCGGTAGACTTATGGTAGTTTACATTCAGCACATAAACAACATCTTCATCCTGAGTATCGGCATACACTCTAGTGTAATACCATGCGCGCTGACGAATTTTACGTTCTTCATTTACAAGAGACCATGTTTTACCTCCATTTTCTGAACGATATAATCCACCTTTATCTTTGTTTTCAACAATTGCCCAAACTTTTTCCGAGTTTTTTGGCGAAACAGCTACTCCTATAATACCTAAAGTATCGGTAGGAAAACCATCATTCTTGGAAATCTCTGTCCAGGTCTCACCACTATCCATACTTTTCCAAAGTGCAGAACCATCGCCACCACTAATTAAACTGTAAGGCGTACGTTGTGCATGCCATGTAGATGCATATAATATTCTTGGGTTGTTAGGATCAAAAGTCAGATCTACCGCACCGGCCTGTTCGTTTACAAAAAGTACCTGTTTCCAATTTTTTCCACCATCGGTACTTTTATATATACCACGGTCTTTTGTTGGTTTATAAATATCACCAAGCACAGCAGCATAAACTGTATTATAATCTGTAGGGTGCACGCGAAGACGAGGTATGTGCCTGCTTTTTTCCAATCCGGCGGTAGCCCATGTTTTACCGCCATCCTCGGTTTTCCACACTCCGTAACCAGAAGATACATTACCTCTTAAGGTTTTTTCACCACCACCAACATAAATGACATTAGGGTCGCTTTTTGCAACTTCTACGGCACCAATACTTCCACCAAAATATCCATCGGAAATATTATTCCAAGTACGGCCGCCATCCAGTGTTTTCCATACTCCGCCACCAGCTGCGCCAAAGTAAAACAAATTGGGTTCCCCGGGTACTCCAGTTACTGCTGCAGAACGGCCACCACGAAACGGACCTATCAATCTATAATCTAAACTAGAATATAATTCCTCTGGGTAGGTCGGTAAAGTACTTTGTGATTTGTTTCTTCTTTGAGATAGTACCGATAACGGCAATAGCAAACATGCCAGCAAGAGTATGCCAGCATTGGTAAGGTGCTTTTTCATTTTGATAGTTTGAAGTTAGTCTTCTCTAAAATTAAACAATTAGTTGAGCAAATGTTGATTTTAAGATTTTATTAGCATCTCTAGAACAGGATTATTATCAAAATGAAAATTTACTAGGCATTTACAAATTCAATCTTCAAAAAGAAGGGTAACTATTCCTATTTAAATAATTAAGTATTCCCAGAAAGTAAAAAAAATCAGTTCTATAACATTAACAATAAAATATGCGAGCAATTAAAGTATTCTTATATTTAGAGCAACAAACTAACAATTATGAAATTTAGAGCACTATTATTTTCGGCATCGTTAATTGCCATTCTATTCAACGGATTGACAATAAATACGGTTAATGCCCAAACCAATGATTTTCTTTACGGAGACCAATTACCAGATGCACCAAAACTAAGTGCCAGAGGGGAATATAAGGTAGGTGTAAAGACGGTAAACCTTGTTAACCCCAACCAAGTAGATATTTTAAATTCAAAAGAAGGTAACGACCCAACGTATGACAGACCAATTACGATTGAAGTTTGGTATCCTGCCAATGTAGGCGACGATGCTAAAACCGTTGTATATGATGAAGTCATGGGGACTAGGGGAGATTCGTTAAGACCTTTAACTCCATTTACCTTTAAGGGACGCGCATACAGAGATGCCACACCAAAGACCGGAAATAAATTTCCTTTGGTTGTTGTTTCTCACGGTTATGTTGGCTCTAGATACTTAATGACCTATTTAACCGAAAACCTTGCATCTAAAGGGTATATCGTTGCCGCCATAGATCATACCGATTCTACTTTCAAAGACGCCAATGCATTTCAAAGCACATTATTGAATAGACCAAAGGATATTCGTTTTGTAATCAATGAAATGGAAAAAATGGGTGCAAAAGGCTCTAAAAATAATTTAGAAGGTGTAGTAGACGCTAACAATACCGCAATTATAGGGTACTCCATGGGAGGCTACGGCGTATTAAATGTTGGCGGGGCCGGTTATAGCGCTGGTCTGGCACAGTTCTTTACAGGAATGACCGGTGGCAGCACTGCAATCTCAGTACATACAGCCGGAAATGCTGCTTACGAAAAAATGATCGATGCCAGAATTAAGGCAATCGTAGCATTTGCACCATGGGGAATGGAACGTGGTGTTTGGGATGCCGAAGGATTAAAAGGATTAAAAACCCCTACTTTCTTTATTGCCGGCAGCCAAGATGATATCTCTGGTTATGAAAAGGGAATTAAAGCCATATACGAGGGTGCAGTAAATGCCGACCGTTATTTGCTGACCTATATGAATGCAAGACATAATGTAGCCCCTAACCCACCACCAGCAGAAGCTTTGGCACCAGGTCTACATATAGATGAATATTACAGATACGCAGAGCCATCTTGGGATCAGCGCAAAATGAATAATATAAACCAGCATTTTGTAACTGCCTTCATAGGTAAGCATTTAAAAAACCAAGACAACACCAAGTTTTTAGAAGTTCAGGAAGATTCCAACGAAAAAGACTGGACAGGTTTTAAACCTAGGTCATCTACCGGAATGGAGTTGTTACATGCACAACCTGCAAACTAACCTAATTTCTCAATTTAGCTGCTTTAGGAACTTCTTCCTTTAGCAGCTTCATATATGTGTTTTGATTGGAAATCAACTCTTTCAATTTCCATACCAATAGAAATATGGCAACCGCAATTAATTGTGATAAAATAAAAATCATATTCGTATTCTTTAGCGTTTCTAACGCTATTTACGGAATATGTTTTGTAAGGTTTGATTTACTATTGAATTAAACCAAATTCTTATCAATTTCCTTTTTCAAAAAATACCCCGTAACAATGGTTGCAAGTACATCTGCAATGGGGAAGGAAATCCAAACACCTAGTTCGCCTAGAAAATTTGGTAGGATAAGTATTAAGGGAATAAAGAAGAACCCTTGTCGGCATAAGGTCAATAACAATGCCGGCACAGCTTTACCTATGGCTTGAAAGTATGCCGCACCAATAAGCTGTAAGGCAATAATGGGAGTAGCGGCAAATACCCATCGCATGGCAGAAGGGGTATTCTCCAAAACAAATGCATTGGTTGCCAATTCCAATTCGCTCATATTTGGTTTATGGCTTAAAAAGAGTCCGGCTATTTCAGCAGGAAAAATCATGAGTCCGGCGAAGACAATTGTTGCCAATATTGCCGCATATTTTATAGCGGTGTATATAGATTCTTTTACCCTATCGTACTTTTCAGCACCATAATTAAACCCTGCAATGGGCAAAAAGCCTTGTGTGACACCGAATACCGGAAAAAGGGCGAACATTAACATTCTACCGATTATAGCATATACCGCTACCATTGCCTCACCTCCCAAATCAAAAAGAATGTTATTCATCAATAGATAAATTACGCTCACTACAGCCTGTCGAGAAAGGGTCACCATCCCAAGTGAGCTTATTTCCTTGATTATTGAAAACTTGATGCGTACATATTTTGGACTCAGTTTTAATTCTGAATTATGGGACAGAAAAAAATAAACAATGTATAGAAAACATAGCAAGTAACTTATGGTGGTGGCCCAAGCGGCCCCTTCCATACCGTAATCCATCACGTTAATAAGCAAATAATCCAAAATCAAATTCCCAATTGACGGAATTATCATGGCGATCATGGCAAATTTGGGTTTGCCTTCCGATCGGATCACATTATTGCCCATCATATTAAGACCCAAGAAAGGGACACCATACAGTACAATAACATAATAGATTTTAGCCAACTCAAAAATAGAGCCCTTACCGCCAAATGCAGGGATTAGGGTATCTACAAAAGTAAGCCCTACGGCAACCATTGTTGTGGTGATCAAAATGGTAAATGAAATTTGATTACCAAAAGTGCGTAATGCCTTCTCTTTATTTCCTGCACCTAAGGCTCTTGAAATAATACTGGCACCGCCAATACCAATGGCCATACCTAAAGCACCTATAAAAAAAGAAATGGGTAAAACTACGTTTATAGCTGCAATAGCAATGGACCCTATCCAATTACCAACGAAGATAGAATCTACTAGAACATTGAGTGACATTACCAAAATACCGATACTGGCAGGTAATGCTTGTTTTATAAGCAAACTAGATATTGATTCCGTTCCTAATTGTTCTGCGGAAACGTTTGCCATTGCATTGAGTTTTAATTTTTCATTCTTAGAAGAAATAATGGCGCTACACTACAGTCGACTGATTTTTAACAATGGAATCTGCTATATGATCCCACAAATTAATACGCTCTTTTAATGCCTTTTCAGAACATTCTAATACTTCGTGCCATTTGGCTTCATTATCACCACACAATTCTTGAATCATTTTTAAAGAAAGCGGACCGTGTTCATCCCCATCCAATTCTATATGCCTTCTTAGATAGTATTCTAATTTAGGGTATGCATTATTACCAGCCTGATCTACAATTTTCAAGAACATATCAGGTATTAAATCTTCCCTACCAAAAGTAAATGCAGCTGCAATTTTATGAGGTTCTTGCGTTTGTATCGTTTTAAAAGTAAATGACAAAAATGATTGTACGCCATCATTTAAATTGGCATTACCAATTGTGGCTAGAACCATATCAAGCGAATCAATTTTACTTAGGAAATCAGTTATCTTAATAGTATCCGCACCTACTTCTACCATAGCATCCAAGTACATTTCATAGTGACTTTTTAATGCTCCCAATTCATTTACGTCTGTTTCTTCTTCTAAAACAATCTCATTAATAAACCGAGCGGTATTTGTATTCTTTACCGGTTTCCACGGTAATGTTGTGCAGGTAAGGTTAATTTGTAATGCTTTTAAGAGCGACATAAAATCCCATACGGCATATACATGGCTTTCCATGAATATTTGGATATCCTCAACAGACTTTAATTTGTTATAAAGGACATGATTTCTTAATTGCTCTCTTAAAGGCTCTAATATAATTTCTATTTCTTCGATTTTCATAGCGGTGATTTTCTTAGAATCATTAAAAATTTATGTGCTTGGAGCAACATCTAACTTATTGGTCTCTTCCCAATCATTGACCCATTTGGCCATGACCTTTACCCAAGCATCATTATCGTTCATACAAGGTATATGTTTGTAGTCCGCTCCACCAGCTTCTAAAAACTGTTCTTTGCCTTCCATAGCTATTTCTTCTAAAGTTTCAAGACAATCGCTCACGAAAGCGGGAGTAATAACTGCCAATTTCTTCTTGCCTTCTTTCGCCAATCGTTCAAACTCATAATCGGTATAAGGCTTTAGCCATGGGTCACCCGCCAAACGCGACTGAAAAGATGTACTCACTTGTTCTTCTTGTAACCCTAAATATTCCTTGACCATTTTGGTTGTGTCATAAACTTGGTGTCTATAACAGGTATTATGAGCTACGGAATTAACATTACAACATGTACCATCTATTTTACAGTGAAAACTGGTTGGATCGTTCTTACGGATATGACGTTCTGGAATACCGTGGTAAGAGAATAAAACGTGGTCGTAATCAAAGCCTTCCAGCCCGTCTTTAATACTTTCCGATAACACTTTGATAAACTCCGGATGTTTATAAAAAGCAGGCAAGGTAGTTATTTTCATTCCAGGAAAAGAAGCTTCTTGCTCTTCAAGTACCTTTACCACCACCGTTTCAAAACTAGACATGGCATAATGGGGATAAAGTGGTACTAAAAGTACATCATCCACACCTTTATCTTTTAATTCTTGCATGGCGTTTTTAATGGTCATGGTTCCATAGCGCATACCCAAGGCAACTGGCATTTTGGTCTCTGCCTTTAATTTATTGGTAAATCGTTCAGAGATTACAATTAAAGGAGAACCTTCTTCCCACCAAATTTTAGCATAGGCCTCAGCAGATTTTTTTGGTCTGGTCTGTAAAATAATTCCTCTTACCAAAATTGTCCTTAGCCATTTGGGCGCATCTATAACGCGCTCATCCATTAAAAATTCATCTAAATAAGGCTTAACATCTTTTGGGGTAGGACTATCAGGCGAACCTAAATTAACCAATAAAACTCCTTTCATAGCGTATGTGTTTATTTTTCAAATGCAAAAATAACACTTGAACATAGATGATATTTTAATTTTTGACAATAGTTTTTCTATACTTCCATAAAGCAAACTAATAACAGGCCAATAAATTTTTAGTGTTATTTTGTTTTAGTAAGTTGTAGAGCATAAAGATCTATAACCCATTTTATATGAATACTTTTTTTGATACGGTACCAAAAAGTGCACTTTACTTCTTTATAGCTTCTACCCTTGGCGTTCTAATTGCCTATTGGGTCATTTCCTTTTTCATCAAAAAATATGGTAAAGACCCTAAATATCTACTACCAAACGGAGCATTCAAAAAAATTAGTAGACCCATTTTCTTGATCATATTTTCGATTTGGTTGCGATCGGAGTCTATACGAACTTTATTACAATTAGAAGAGCATGATTACTGGTTTAAGAAAACAAGTACTATTCTCTTTATTGCATCTTTAACCTGGTTGTTGCTCAATTTATTAAAGCTTATAAAAACTGTAATTGTCAGTAACTATGATGTTCACGTAGAAAATAATTTGAAAGCCCGAAAAATCTACACACAGTTCAACATACTGGAACGTATATTTATTTTTACCATCATTATATTGGCCATTGGCGCAGTTCTTATGAGCTTTGAAAGTATACGTGAGCTGGGTGTCAGTATTTTTGCCTCTGCAGGTGTTGCTGGTATTATTATAGGTTTTTCAGCACAAAAAATGATAGGTACCGTATTAGCTGGTATTCAAATTGCCATTGCGCAACCCATAAAAATTGATGATGTGGTCATTCTAGAAGGTGAATGGGGGCGTATTGAGGAAATAACATTGACCTATGTCGTAGTAAAAATTTGGGATAAGCGAAGGTTGATCGTACCCACCACGTATTTTATTGAAAAACCATTTCAAAACTGGACCAAAACCTCATCTGATATTTTAGGAACCGTTTTTCTTTATACCGACTATACTGTACCTTTTGATGCCTTGCGTGAAGAACTGACCAAGATTTTAAAAAGTACCGATCTATGGGATAAAGAGGTCAATGTACTTCAAGTAACCGATAGCAAACAAAATTGTGTAGAAATAAGAGCCCTTATGAGCGCTAAGGACTCTTCCACTGCTTGGGATTTACGTGTTCATGTTCGTGAAAAGCTCATTACTTTTTTACAGAAAAATTATCCTGAAAGTATTGCCAAGAACAGGGTTTTGTTGGAAAAATCTACGGATGAAAATAACAATTCATAATTTAGCTTAATGAAACATATATTCTTGATTCTTTTTCTTTGTGGGTGCATTTCAGTTCAAGCCCAACAAATCACCTGCTCCCCAAAAGACAGCACTGCTGTAGAAAACAAACTAGTTGAAATCGACGGAATGTATCAGGATGATATTGGCGCCACCATGGTCAGCGTTGGTAAAACATTTATGCAAACTCCGTACGTTGCCAAAACCTTAGAAATTGGCGATACAGAAACTTTAGTAGTAAATCTACAAGGGTTGGACTGCACCACATTTGTTGAGAATGTGCTTGCTTTTTCCCTTCTGCTCCGTCAGCAAGAAATGTCCTTTGACGCTTATTTAAAAAATCTTGAAATTATACGATATAAAGATGGTGCTTTAGACGGTTATGCCTCTCGCCTTCATTATTTCTCTGAGTGGATTGCCAACAATGCGGAAAAAGGACTTCTTAAAGATATTACCGGTGAAATTGGTGGCGCAGCAATCACGAAGGATATCAATTTTATGAGCACGCACAGGGATTTGTATCCCTTCTTGGCAGATGATGTCAATTTCTCAAAAATTAAAGCTTCAGAGAACTATTTAAATAATCAGGCTATTTGTGTACTGGCACAAGGTGATATTGCAGCCAACGAACATTTAATACAAACCGGTGATATTATTGCTTTAGCAACTTCCATAAACGGTTTAGATGTAACCCATACGGGTATTGCCACCAGAGAAAAAGATGGTAGAATTCACTTACTGCATGCATCAACCGGGTCTATGGAGGTTGAAGTATCAAAAAAACCGTTGGCAGATTATCTAAAAGTCATAAAAAGCAATACGGGTATTATGGTGGCAAGACCTCTTTAAGCAGTACCTCCCGCCAAGGCCAACAAGTATTTTTTAGGTGTTGTATTATACTTTTTCTTAAACGCCGCAATAAAGTGACTAGAGGTGCTATACCCAACCCTTAACCCTATTTCATTGACATTATACTGACCGGTTTCTAATAACCGCTTTGCATAATCCATCTTATGATCAAATAAAAAGCTGTACACAGAATCACCGTAAATTTGTTTAAAACCTTCTTTTAAGCGTTTTAAACTCAGACCTACTTCGCTTGACAGTTCTGCCAATGTTGGTGGTTCGGCCATATTTGCCAAAATAATTTCTTTGGCTTTTTTGATTTTCTTTACATTCTCCTCATCTGCCAAATATGGGCATTGTTCAATATCTGCATTAGGACTTCTATTAAAGTACAAGGCAATCAATTCATAAATCTTACCTTTTACGTACAACGATTTTATAGAAGGATGTAGATTATAATTCACGATCTGACTTAATATAACGGCTATAGAGGGTGAAAAAGGTTCTTGTGCATAGTACTTTTTTTCTTTGTTATCTGCACTTAAAAACGGAATATAATCTGCCTCTGCCGTAAAGAGGGAGTGAAATTTTCGTAAGGTCATCACCACAGAAACCAATGAGGATTTTGGATTAAGGTCCAAATTTAAAGGAAGGTCTAATTGGGTGTTATACAACAGTAAAGAATTCTCTTCCTTAACATCTAGACTATAATTTCCTTGATTAAAATTATAGGCTCCGCTTCCCTTAAGACAGAAGTGAAACTGTATGAACCGCTTATTGATATCACGGGTATACTGTACCATCCTATCCTCCTCATTCTGAAACTTTAGCACATAGAATCCGTCTTCTATCAAAACCTCATCGTATGACCCTTGAGCGTTACTTTTATCTTCCATTTTTCAATTTCTATTTTTATTCTATTTAGAAAGCATCTAAATAAAACGCTTACTATTCGCTGATAACACTATAAAATTATAGCTAATTAACTGATAAATGTCATTTTTTATCTAAAAATTCGGCAGACGACATTAATTGTACCTCTAGCGTTGTTTTTATTGAATTGATGACCATATTTTTGTACCCGATTTATGAAGGACTATCACATTTCCAAACACAACTCCTTTTACACCATTGGCCTTAACTATAAAAAGGCCGATGCCGAGGCCCGTGGTAAATTTAGTTTAGACGAAATTGCCATTGGCAAATTACTTACTGAAGCTAAAAAGCAGGGTATAGATGGTTTATTGGCCACCTCTACGTGCAACCGAACCGAGTTACACGGTTTTGCCCAACACCCTTTTCAACTTATAAAATTATTATGTGACCACTCTAACGGAACCGTTGAAGC
>TARA_R110002050_G_scaffold284871_1_pt1 | contig 11750 bp, 17 predicted proteins | sample TARA_R110002050 | Tara Oceans TARA_R110002050 (sample SAMEA4396988) | marine metagenome | biome: Polar Biome; feature: [DCM] deep chlorophyll maximum layer (ENVO:01000326); material: water (ENVO:00002006), including particulate matter (ENVO:01000060) such as... | depth 25 m
TTGCTGTACAGCGCTAAGACCGACACCAGGAGTAGCTCCTAGGCCAGACAAAGCACCAGCAGAAGTACCAGTGTAGCTTGTTCTTAATTCTTGGTAACCTGCTTCAGCATTAGATCCGAGACCATTTCCACCTTGAACGGTGGGCTTGTTATCAAATCCAGTACCACTTTTGCCATCGAGACCAGTACCTAGTGTTTCACCAGAGTACTTGTAACGGAGAGCAAATGCAAGTCCAACAGGACCAGCCATTGGTTGAACACCAACGATTTCATTTGTAATTAACTCGGGAAAAGTTCTTCTAATCATTGGAATCAAGATCTTGGGTAGACGGGCGTCGTTAGCAGCATAGCTGTCAGTACCAGGGGTACCTGAGCGATTGCTACCGGCAACGGAGCCGAGTCCATTTCCAACACCTGTGCCGAGCGAAGAACTATTGCTATCCTCTTGTAAACACCATGCTTCTTGGTTTTCCAATAGCATTGCAGTGTTTAAACGAGTATGGCTGTCTTCGATCGGGGCAACTGATTTAGATGAATAATCTAAAACCGGTGCCCACTTCTCTAATAGAGAAGCTGCTCTTGATTCGTCAATATAAGACTGTGAAGGTCTAATTGAATTCATAGTTTTATTTTCCTTTATTTTTATTTCGACCCCAAGGGATTTAACCCAGGTTACTCAGGAAAGCCTAATCAATTATAAAATTAATATTTGCTTAGCTCGGACATGTAGCCGTTATCTGAAACAGGTGTTTCCACCTTTTCTTCAACGACTCTATCTACCTTAGTAGTGTCCTCTAGAGCTTGCTCCTTTAAGCTTTCAAGTCTGCTTCCTTCTTTCTTTTCAAAAAGCTTTAAAGTATAATCAAAATTCTCAGCAATGAACTCTTCGTCCTTACCTGCTAATACTTTCTTAATATACTTTGCACTTCTCTCGTCGAGACTAGCTGTTTTTTGTTCAATTAATAGATTGGACTTAATAGTATTAAGTTCTTCTTCAACAACAGCCTTCTCTTGAAGGGCAGACTCAAGCTTTATAGAAGCTTCATTTATTTGGTTTTTACCGTCTAGTACAGCATCTTTAATGCTCTCTTTTTGTAGAGCGCTGTCTACGGCTAAATTTGTGCGAAGATCTGCTAGAACTTGAATTGCTTTTTTGTTCTTTACAGCTTCTTTAATCTCTTCAGTAGGAATAGATTCTTGGATATATTCGTCGAGGTATGTTGAAATAGATTCAACTAACTCACTTTTAAAACTTTCAGCATCTTCTGTTAATGCTGTTTCATACTTTTCAATGATAGCTTTAAGCTTACCAGCTCTATCAGCATCTAATGCACTAACAACTTTTTCTAATTTTGCAGTATGGTCAGTATCTAATGCTTCTAATAGCTTTTCTAATTTTGATGTATATAACTCATCTTGTTCTATAAGAGCCTTATCGACATGTAATTGTGTCTTCTCTTCTAAGCGTTTTTCGAACGCTGTTTCAATTGCAGCAAGAGTTGATTCATCAATTGCCCCGTCGGTTGCTTCTTTTAGTATTTCAGAAATATTCATAATTAAAATAGGTTTATATTATTATTTATAATCTCACGCTTGATTTTCTTGTCTATTGAGCGAGATAAGTTCCCATGAGCTTTGCTGTAGTTTTTATCAATAATATTGTTAATAAAACTCTTAACATCTTTTTTCACATCTAATGTTTGCCGGCTCATATTTATATTTATAAGGATTTAATAAATTGCAACATATGTCTTCTTAAAAATTCATCTTTTCCTTTAAGAGGCATAGTCGCTATAGTTTTTTCAAAATTATCGTAAGCTTCTTCGAATTGACCGTACTTATTAACGACATATTGCTTACTTTCTAATATACCGTTTACAAAAGCTTTAGGGAATGAAGGATCTGCAACGCAGTCAATCGCAACTAGCTTAAAATCTTTAACTCTATTAATACCCTCTTCGCCATGTTCCGGAATTAGCTGACCTAGAGCTCTGGAGCTCATACCAACTCTTACACCATCGTTAATAAGAGATCTAACAATCATACCTGTCGGCGTTGATAGAACTTTACTCTTACCATAAAAAACATTACCATCTTGTGTCATCTCAGTTACTAAGTGACAAGCTCTTTCGAGATCAACATCAGCTGTAGTAGGGTGGTTTAACTCGCCCATTGCTCTACCTGTTTCAACCATCATCTCTTCGTAACGCTTTACTTCGCGTTCCATCTCTTGTAACGGATAAATTCTTTTATTACGATTAACGCCCTCTGCCATCATGTATGGGCCTTTAATAAAGAAGTTTTTTTGATCCTTTGAATTACCTTCTTCAACAATATATTCAAAAGATTCTTTAGGCGCTGGGGTTTCTACTATAAGGCTTAAACTCATGTACTAATTATTTATCAATAAAGGGTCAATTTCCTAGGGTTTAACGTATACCTAGCTCTTTTTCTGTTAAAATTAAAAATTTATAACCTTTACGGTTGGACCATTCTTCTGCAGCTTTCCATTTAGCTTGATTAATAATCCATGTCTTTTGCTCATATAGTATAGTGCGTCGCTGTTTATTCTTAACATTAGTAGGCTTTGCTACCTGGGAGGCTGGCTTTATTTCAATAAGAAATTTCTGCTTAACATTATTTTTATCCTTAAAAATAACAAAATTATCGACAAAGTATCTATGAACTCTACCGTCTAGCGGACTTGTATATGGTATAATTATATTCTCACTTCCCCATGCTAGTATATTAGAGTTAGTATCTGCCCATCTGAAAAATTTTAATTCATAACTAGATCTATATATTGGATCACTAACACCTATAAACTTTTCTGAATATATAGGTTTAAATATCCCCTGTCTAAATCTTCTATCTTTCTTCATACGATATAAATATAGTTATGACATTTGAAGAAAAAATCATTAAGAACAGCGATATAAGACAAAGTAAGTTAATGAGACCGGCCAAGATAGCTTTTGATAAACCAGATACTGGAGTTACAATCAATAAAAAAGGCGCTTATTATTTGATAAAAGATTCAGCTGAAATTACAGTTCAGTATCTCGTACATCTATGTTATGGTAGTTATAAAACTCCATTAAAGGATTTAAAGGGTAAGTTTACACAAAGCGAAATTATAGATTTTGTAGGTAGAAGTAAGGAAGAGCAAAACACAAATCAGCTATTAAGTGTAATACTCGCTGATATAGGATGCATAAATCAGTCGTTTGAGATTGAACAGCCAGTTGGAGAAGAGGAGTTAGATCTAACAATTAGCGACGATGAGGATGATGTATATGGTGATTATGAATCAGAAGCTCCTGCAGCTAATAAATCTAATAAAACATCATCGAGTACTGAACCTCTTGATATTAATGATGTTAGCGGTATAATACAGAAATTAATAGAAGTATTTGCTGCTAAATAATTTGCCTTTGTTCGCCTTCAGCAGTCGTCATAGCTACCCCTGTGTCGTTTAAGGATATAATCTTATGTATATTGTAAGCTTCGCTACCTAGCCCTGAAAGACTAGCAGCGCTAGTACCGGTATACGCTGTGTTAAGAAAGTTATAACCCGCTTCTTGACCCATTTAACCGACAAAGAACATTGGAGGTTCGGCATCACCTAGACCTGGTGCGCCTTCATATAGAGCGGTTTCAAGTTTTTCTTTTTCAGCTAACCCTTGGCTCATTAGATCACTAGAATTTAAACTACCGCCACCAAATAGAGACACATTACCGTATTTGCCTCTTATATTAGCAACAGCAATTTTAGTTAAAGCTAACGAATATTGGTAAACCCAGTGTTCTTTGATAATATCTCTTATAGGTCTTTCAACATAACAGCTAACTACGCCGTAGAATCTCACACCATTACCTGCCGCATTTGGCTGGGGGTACATTCTCATCGTCTGCGTCCTGTCATCAAAAGTATAACTACGCTTAGTCGCTAATAGCTTCTCTCTCATCTCCATCCAATCCTTTAAGACATACCAACTAACTAAATCGAAACCATAATTGCCCATTGCATAACTAAAGTATGTTTGTTGAGCTAATGTTTGTTCTATTGTAAAAAGTGTATTAATACCGGTTGATGAACCTTCTTCAAAGTCTTGAACAGCAATAACTTTACGATAATCCATCACATCGTAGTCAAAACTGTTCATATATTTGTTATTAGTTTCGCCGGTTTTAGAGCCTTGTCTCGTAAATCCATCTTTCTTGCTAGCGATAAACACTCCAGATAGGCTATTGTTAGCGCCTGTTATTGATTTATAAATAGTTTCAGAAAATATTTGATTTTCAAAAATACCGCTTAAAAGCGGTGCGGACAATGCCGATGTAGAAGTAAAATTACTCCCCGCAATTGCGCTTGTTGATATATAAAGTGTTTCAGAATCTGTTTTATAGTTTGAAAAATCTTCACTCTCGTTATTATGCTCGATTTGTTGTGAAAGATTATCAGAATTTTGTAATGAAAAAAGCTGATCTAATCTAATACCATTATTCTTCTCGTATAATGCGCTATCAAATAAAAGATACTCCTGAGTATATCCTGCAAACTTTGCAAACATTTCACACGAAACGCTTATATTTTCGTATAAAGTATCACGGTGAATCTCAATATTAACAAAGGGGTAACCGAGTGATCGTAATATACGGTCGCTGAGTCTATCGAAATTATCAATTTTACTATTAAGATTTGTGCTCTGAAAAGCAGAAACCGGTGTTATATCGCACTTAGCCATTATAAAATATTTAATACTCTCAGTATATAACCTACGTTTTTTATAAATATTAATATGGCATCAGGAGATATACACATTTCAGTAGTACCGGCTGCATCAGCAGTCGCACCTTACACCCGCGTTAACGAATACGGTAAAACAGTTACTCTAAGAGAAAAGAGTATTGCAAATGACCCGGCTTTATTATCTGCTTATATTAATGGTCAGCAAGCTGCGACGCCGACTAAAACTTTAATACAGGTATTAGATGGTAAGAATCGTTTAGTACTCGTACTTAAAGAGTCTTAATTTTTTAAACTGCTGGTTCCGGTGGCGCTTCTTCAGCCGCGGCAGGAGCATCATCAACCGCAACCTCACCTGTATCAGCAGGAGCCCCTCCGAATGCAGGTGGCTCTCCTGGGGCAGCTCCACCCTCTACATCGCCACCCTCAGCTGGTGCACCTTGAGCTGCATCTTTCCAGCTAGGGCCAGCACCTTGAATTTGTGCTAATTCCCATTGTACTTCAGCATCTTTACGAAGCAGTTCTCTATTTGCTTTAATGTCAGTTTCGGACCAGCCGAGATATTTCATCTGACCGTAAGTAGCTGAAATAAATTCATTTGAAACGAGATTATTATATGTTGCAGTCTTTAATTCGAGTTTTTGATTCTCTCTTAGCTCATAAAAATTAGTAGGTACATTAAAGTGTAAATGTATTTGAGACTCTCTTAAAGAGTATTTATCTTTAAAGCCTTTTAATTCTAAGTGGGTTAAAAATCCTCTCTTTAGTCCACTAGCAAACTGCTGCTGTAATCTAATAATAAACTTAGCGAATTTAAGCTCTTCTCTTAAGATCTCCTGACCATCACTAAATGTTGATTCAGGATTAACTCGATTAGTAGGTACTTTTAAAGCCTTATAAAGCTTATTAACAAAATACATTAGATCAGTAAGCTCGCCTAAATTAGCGCCACCAGCTAGCTGAGTTACATTAGTACCATCCGAACCAGCTCTTTTCGCGAACCAGAAAGAGTCGAGCATTGACTGAGGGTTAAATTTTTGAACAGCCCCAGATTGATTAACATCAAATGTCTTCTTAGACCAATATGATTGCATTAACTTTCTAAGATAAGCTTCAGCCTTTGGTGGAGACATATTACCTACATCCACATTGAATACTAGACGCTCTGGTGCTCTAACTAATCTATATATAACAATACTATCTTCAACTAGTGATAATTGACGATATGCTCTACGCGCGTTTTCAATAAACGGTAGTCTAAAAGTTTTATCTTGATTCCATATACCTGAATTAACATATGATATTTGATTGTCATCCATTGGTACAAGCTCAACCTTCTCTACCTTATTCGGCTTATTAGGGTCGAATACTGGCTTACGTAGTATGAAGCCTTTAATAAGCATATTCTGTATATTATCATATACAGCATCTACTAGATCAGAAGGTAAATGTACAACGCCGAGAATACCCTCATCGGTATATTTCTTATGTATAATATGCTCAAAGAAGAGTTCACCCTCGATCAACATCTGTCTAAAATATTCGAACCCCTTTTTCTCTAAATTATAGTAATCAATATACTTGTCAAACTCTGCAGTTATCTTACCCTTATCACTATCTTCTAAAATTGTATCTCTAAAATCTAAATGAACTATCCTACCATTCTCGTCTCTGTTAACAACCTCGTCGCAAATTTCGTCTAACGCATCAGCAATTTCTGAAAATGAAGCCATCACTCTATAATCGCGAAGCCTGCCTCCTTTATTTTCTTCGATATTAGCGTATACTAACTCAGCGTATTGAGTTTCAGTTCCGAACTGGCCAGGCGCTACATTATTATAATCATTATTATATAGTACAGATTGACCAGCTAAGGCTTCTGTTCTCTTCATACCTGTGTCTTGGAAAACCTCGTACTTAGGATTTAAGTTACCTATAATATCATCCGCATTAGGCGTTTGATACGGTAGTTTATTTGTAATATTTTTAAAAATACCTGAATTAAAAAATGATTTTTTATTATCGTCTGCCATGGTCTATTAATATTTAATTAAGAAGTTATCTTAATAAAGGTCGTATTACCGCTAAATGTTTCTGTCTCTAAAGTTAAATCGCTAAATGAATATCCAGCTTTATTATATGGTATAAATCTAATATCATCAATCGCACCATCTCCACCAGAGAGAACGGGCGTTGTAAAGGTTATAGTATTATCATTTACAATAGTAAAAGGTATAGATTGACCGCTTATTGCAGGTTGCCTAGTAGTCGCTGATAATGAAGTAAGCGAAGTATATATGCTACTATTATTTGAACTAAATAAAACCGTTTCTGTATTAGCAAATCCAGTACCATTTAATAAAACAGTTCCGGCGCTCGCTGTACTTACTTGCGATGATGTAAGAGTAACATCATCGAACATCTTAACACCATTAAAATATATATCTGTAATATGAGGAGAGCCAGATAGTTCAAAAGATTCAGTAGGAGAATTTTCATCTTTCATACTTTCATAACCGCTAATAAGATTTACGGCATTAAAGTTCTGGTCAATATAATATATATTGCCTACAGGGTCATCTACATCTTTAAACATCCAGCCCTTGATTGTAAAGTTTGTATCAGCTGTTATCCGCGCTTTCTGCGAACCGTTTAACTCTGTTGGATAGTTTAAGCCTATATTACCATCCCATAATACTTCTGATCTTATCTCTTGCTCGACAGATAAATTAAAATCTTTAGGTACCTTCCACGATATAACAACATAGGGATTAGAGAATGGTATAAAGTTACTTAGGATTTGATCCATATCAGTTTGATATCTCGTTAATACTGATACACTTAGGTTAATATTAACCGGTACCGGTGGCTTAATATGTCTCGATGTCTTTTCTTCACCGCTTGTACCTGAGTAGTAGAACCCATCAAGCTTATTAAAAACACGAGATACATCTCGAGATATACTCTTTATACTAACAGCGACCGCAGGTAATGTAATAGTTTTATTTTCATTAATAATATCATACATCACTCTTTCTTTTGGAGCATATACATATCTAACATTGATCTTATCAAGCTCAGCTCTATTCTTATTATATCTACCTATAACAATATCATCAAATGCCGCAATAAACTGCGTCACCATATCTTTGACCTCAAAATGGAATGCTCTACTCTTCACTATTAATATTTATTCCCACGGGTAGACCAGCCAGTCATCATTCTCAATAATAGATCCATATATACCCTTAGACCATTTTGTATTATACCTTTTCGAGCATGCGCTAAAGATAACATCATTAATTTCTCCTCTATCAAAATGATAATCTAGATATTTAGCAGCTTCAATAAATGTTCTGCCTGAATCGTTTATATCATCTACTACTAATACATTACCAAATAAGACAGGGTTACCGTAAAATTGAGTAGCTTCTACCCCTCTAGTTCGAACACCCAGCTGTTGCAGGTTGTTATTACCTAATCTATATGCTAGCATAGTCGCAGGTATCATACCGCCTCTTGCTAAACCAAGGACGGTATCGATCTTTTTATCTTTAATTTGTTCTAATATATTATCTACGTATAGATCTATAGTATCCCATGTAACAGGAAGCTTAACCATACATTAATTATATATTATCTTTTCTGCTTTGCAAGCGTTATCTTACGCTTATACGCAGGTGATTCCATCTTCTTTAACACCTCATCTAAAGCTTTAATTTTATGAGGTAGAACGGCTTTCTCAGCTGTTATCTTGCTTATAATATTAACAATACTATCGTCGAACGTAGCCTTAAGGCTAGATCTTATATCACTCTCTAGAGAATCTAATCTATATCTTCCTATACCAACTACAATTACTTCAGGATTTTCTGGTGTAGTATTAGTTGTTTCAGAATCATATATATAACCTGATACCTCTTTTTCTTCATCGGAAGATAGATCGGGACCCGTTGGCATTCTAGCAGCACTAACCTTAGAACCATCATTCAAACCTTTGAAATTATTATAGTTACTATTCTTAATATCGTCTGTAGGTCTAAATTTTAAATTTTTATCGTCACGTTGCTGCGACAGGCCAGCAGCATCTTGATTTAAATAAGCTTCGTTTATATTCCTATCCTCTTCTCTCATAATATTATTTATACTAAGTCCATAAATCTCTCTACTAATGCTTCCCATTCAGTGCATTCAATTTCAAGCTTATTCTTTAAGTATGTATCAGTACGGTTATCAACATCTTCATCGGTATAATTAATATGCCGTTCTGATACACCCTGCACTTGAGATTGCACCCAATGCCTATACTCGTGCACGAGGCTCTTTATAAAGAAAGCTCTTCGTTCCTTAGCACTAGTGCAGGCATGGCATAACGTAGCTACCTCTATCTCATCTTCTCCCCAGAAGTACTGAGAGTCATGACCCTTACAACCTCTAACTACAATCTCATAATCCCACCACTTCCTAGTGGGTACCAGATTATTAGTTACAAACATTAGATAGTTCTCTAACTTCCTCTTATCTATCTTATGCTTCTTAAACTTCTCACGGATTTCTTTACTACATTTAAGCTTTATAACAATCATAAGGTACTCTACTATTATAACGTAGTTCCTTATTCATTCCGGAAAGCAAAAACTATTGTATGCTCTTAAACCATTGGTCTGATATATCCGTAATTCTAGCAAATATGAGTATTATAACATGGTCTTGTGATAAATTCTTCGTCACCTCATGGACCTTTTCTGACGGTTCAAAGATTATTAATTCTGTTTCCTCTGTCTCTATCTCAACATTATCAATATAAAACTTACTGCTATTATCTGGTTTATTAATAAATGCAATAAATTTTGTAATAGCTTTATCGTCCGGTGCATCTTCATCTAACTCACCAGACCATATTTTGAACACATTAAATCGATCTATATGTGCTTCAACTTCTGCTCCTGGCGGTACTACACATATTATAGGTTGATGCTCTCTTTCACCATTTACACAATTTTCTGTATCGCTAAAGTAATTATTAATTCTCTCCAGTATATGATCAACATACATATGATGACCATGTACATCGTTATTAATTACAAACCACTCTGGTTTGTAAAATTTACATACATCACTTCCTGTAGCATAATCACCCCTCTCTATTTCGTCTTTAAAGTATTTAACTAAGACATCTCTTTCTTTATCTGTAATAAATTTTTTTATACTACAATGATTCATATATTATATTTATATGTATATAGTTTGAACGCAATTAATATTTATAGATCTTTATACTGGCGCGCTAAATATTAAGGTGAAGTATTTAGCGCAGATTTTTTGTGATAAGCAGAAAATTTCAGAGTACACAAAAGTTAATATTAATAGAGTTACATGTCCTAGTGGTCTTTTTAATACTAGCACCAACATGTTTGAAAGCTCCTTTATATATGTAAATGAAATATCTGCACATGATCATATTTTTGGATATAAAATATGTAAAGGCATAATAACAGATTTTTATATATCTCGTGTAATTAATACTTCTTTCAAAAGAAGTACAAACAAAATACTACAGAAGCATCCCGGTTATCACTGTGTTGAATATAACCCAGTAGATAGCGAAGTAATCAGTAAATACAAATTTTTAAAAGATAAAAAATACAAGACCGCCTCAGATAATGTGGGATATGAGATGAAATATAGTGCAGCTGGTAAAGAGATGCAGCTTAATAATATATGCACATATGAATATGTACCTGATGAATATTTAAGCGATCATATCGATAGGAATATGATCTGCGGGTATAAAGATAAAGGTGGTGTAAAATTGCTTATAGTTAAAGGGCCTGATTTTGACTGGTGGTAGCTAATACAATCTTTCCAGTATAATATGCAAATAGTAATTCTTAGCTAAGTCATGGCTATAGTTACTATGCTCCGGAACCTTTTCGATATATGTATTTTCAATAGACATCTTGAAATTCTCAGGTACCCAATCGCCATAATATTTTTTAATATCATCAGTAACAGCGCTATCGCTAACACTATCAACAAACAAATCGTTGAAGAAACTTACCTTACCACCTTTTTTAATTAACTTAAGAGCACGATCAGAAAATAAATGCTGTTCATGATCTTCATATGTATCAAAATATATGGCATCAAAGTGGTCTTCGGGTAGATCCTCATATACATCTTGCCATCTATCAAAGAAGCACTTAACTCCCGTCTTCTTATCCCACCCATCGTCGGCCATCCTTTTACATACATCAGGGTGACCTTCTATTATCCAATGCTCTGATGGGTTATACTCCTGTATATATGTGTCGATAATACCCATCCCAAAGCCTACGTTTAAAATTTTAACATCTTCTTTACCCTCGCATAGATAACGACTTATATCTAACATCATAGGTCTTTCCCATTCCATCATAACATAATCTAGTACTTCAGTATCAGTACATAACTCGCCGTTATCATCGTACTTTAACGTTTGCTCTAAAAACGTTTTATTAACATTTGGATCTGGTATATAAGGTAACATATATTACAAAGGCTTCGCGCCGCAGGCGCAAAAAAAATCTCAGCATAGCACCATGCCGAAGGCCATTATGCCGCTCTTCGGCGGAAATGATTAGCAGTATCCTAGGTTACGTCTGCGACGTCTTTCAGCTGCTGCTGCGGCTTCTTGCGCATCAACGACACCATCCTTATTAGTATCAGCTTCGTTATAAACCACCTCAGCTTCTTCAGCAGCGAATACAGCAGCAATCTCTTTCACTAGTTTAGATTTTGAATATCTCTTATCGAGCTCGATACCTTTAGTACGGCCTAGCTCTTCGAGTGCATCTTTGGATAATTGTTTTAGAGTATCTTTAGTCATACAAATATTTAATAATTACATGGTTATTATCAACAAAATGCTTTAAATAAATTTATGTACCAGTATAAAGCAATTATAACAAAAGTGGTCGACGGTGATACTGTTGATGTAGATATCGATTTAGGATTTGAAG
>TARA_R110002050_G_scaffold224640_2_pt1 | contig 11745 bp, 11 predicted proteins | sample TARA_R110002050 | Tara Oceans TARA_R110002050 (sample SAMEA4396988) | marine metagenome | biome: Polar Biome; feature: [DCM] deep chlorophyll maximum layer (ENVO:01000326); material: water (ENVO:00002006), including particulate matter (ENVO:01000060) such as... | depth 25 m
ATGCCCTTTGGGCTTACCGAACCTTTGTTTGTGCCAGAGTATTGGTTTCCTCCTTCGTTATTTAATTTGGCGGAAAAAACAGGTTTTGATATTGAAAGCCTAATATTTTCTTTTGCTATAGGAGGCATCGGTACTATACTGTACAATCTTATTTTTAAAAGAGACCATACGATCATGAACGATGCAGACAGGAAAGACAAGAGGCATAAATTACATAACTATATTCTTTTTGTACCAATAATAATGTTCATCATCATGGTACTCTTTACATCGCTCAACCACATTTATTGCGGCATTATAGGCTTGTTTAGTGGTGGTTTAGCAACCATTTATTGTAGACCAGATTTAAAAGGAAAGGTATTTGTTGGAGGCATATTGTTTACCATACTTTACTTTATTTATTTTGGAAGTATCCTTGTGTTTTATCCCCAATATGTGGAACTGTATTGGAACTTTAAAAACCTAACTCGTATTCTTTTACTAGGAATCCCTCTTGAAGAATTAATGTTTGCCTTCACTTTTGGAATGTTCTGGTCAGGATTATATGAGCACCTATATTGGAGAAAACTTATAAAGTCAAATAAAAATAATTAAATTTTAAAATGATGAAAATTTTGTTAGCAACAGATGGTTCAGAATACAGTAAAGTGGCTGTTGAAGAACTTGCGAGAATGCCGTTTCAACTTAATACCGAAGTGCGTATCCTATCGATTTTTGATAATTCCTTAGCCAGTGCCATGGGGTCGGTACCTATGGGTGGATTGCCCAGTACTTATAATGACGCTATACTTATAGCAAAAGAGGTCTCTGAAAAAAACGTTAAAGATGCGGCCAAGTCATTAAAAAAGGCTAATTCAAAGCTATCCATTACTACAACTGTTGTCCCAGGTTCACCAAAAAATGCCATTCTTGATGAATCAGAAAATTATGGGGCCAATTTAATAGTGGTAGGTTCACATGGCTATGGAGCGTTTTCGCGATTTTTGCTCGGATCGGTTTCGCAGGCCGTATCATTACATGCAAACTGTTCAGTCTTGATAGTAAGAAAACAAGATGTTACTGAGAAAAGACAACTATAGATACTGTATTGTTTGCTCGAAAAATAATGTTGGGTAATACTATTGAAACCAACATTGTATTAAAAATAGTAGTATGACAAAAAACCACATGAAAACACATTGTAGTATTTCAGATTCCATTTGTTTACCAGATTCAAAACTGCCTCGGATAGTAATTATTGGAGGAGGTTTTGGAGGTTTGGCATTGGTTGAAAAATTAAAAAATAAAGACGTTCAAGTTGTGCTGTTGGATAAAAATAACTTTCATCAATTCCAGCCTCTATTTTATCAGGTGGCCACTAGTGCCCTTGAGCCCGATAGCATTGCTTTCCCTTTTAGAAAACAAATCAGTGGGTATAAAAACGTGTCTTTTCGATTGGCAAATGTAGAGGAAATCCAACCCTCCTCCAATACCCTTATTACTGATAAAGGTAGTTTAACCTATGATTCCTTGGTCTTGGCAACTGGCACAGAAACCAATTTTTTTGGCCTTGAAAATGTGGAGCGAAACTGTTTGGGGATGAAAGATATTAGAGATTCCCTTAATATTCGCCATATGATGCTGCAAAATCTGGAACAGGCGACAATTACTTGCAATAATGAGGACCGTGATGCCTTAACCAATTTTGTCATTGTTGGCGGGGGGCCTGCAGGAGTAGAAATGGCCGGATCTTTAGCGGAGTTTTGTAAATACATTCTACCAAAGGACTACCCTGAATATCCTGCTTCATTGATGCATATTTATTTGGTAGAGGCATCCAATGAACTATTAGGAACCATGTCAAAAAATGCTTCTTTAAAAACCTTGAAATATTTAAAAAAACTAGGTGTTAAGGTTTTATTGAATGAATCGGTCATTGATTATAATGGTAAGGTTGTCCAAACAAAAAGTGGTAACACCCTTTTGGCAAGAAACCTTATTTGGACAGCAGGTGTTAAAGGCCATTTTCCAAGAGGAATTGATAAAGAGCATATAACAAATGGAAATCGCTTAAAAACGGACGCTTATTTAAAGGTGGAAGGTTATAATAACATATATGCCATAGGAGATATTGCTTCATTGATTTCAAAAGACACTCCGAAAGGACATCCTCAGGTTGCCCAAGTAGCCATCCAACAAGGCAAACATCTTGCCATGACATTGATGAACCTAATTAATAAAAAACCATTAACGCCTTTTAAATATAAAGACAAAGGATCACTGGCAACTGTGGGAAAACGACGTGCAGTAGCAGATTTAGGAAACTTTAAGTTTGCGGGTTACCTTGCTTGGTTACTTTGGTCTATTGTCCATTTAATGTCAATAAGTGGTTTCAGGAATAAGTTGATGGTTGGTTTTAACTGGGCAGTTAGTTATTTCACCTACGAAAAAAGCAATAGGCTTATCATTAGAAATTTTAAACCAAATTCATCATACATTAATAAAAAAACAATTAAAAATGAAAAACAGTGGAGATAATCAAAAACTATCCTTAATAGGTTCCGTATCACTTGGTACGGGAGTTATGATTGGTGCCGGCATATTCGTCCTTATGGGACAAATAGCAGAATTGGTTGGCGATTTATTTCCAATCTCTTTTATTGCAGGTGCCATTGTTGTGGGTTTCAGTTCTTATTCCTATGTAAAGTTCTCAAACGCTTTTCCTTCCTCTGGAGGTGTAGTCAAATTTTTGAATAAATCCTACGGTCCAGGTACCATTACCGGTGTCTTTTCCTTATTAATGTATGTGTCAATGGTGGTTTCGGAAAGCTTGGTGGCGGGCACTTTTGGAGCCTACACGCTTAGATTGTTCCCCGAAAGGTTTGCTGGTTACTCATCTATTTTGGGTATTTTACTTTTGGTGACTGCTTATATCGTGAATATTTTAGGCAATAAAATTATTGGCGCAACTGCTACGTTCACGGCAATAATTAAAGTTGTAGGGATTGCATTGCTGGCCATTGCTGGCCTTATAGTCTCTGGATTTGCCAATATTACCGGGAACTATATCCCACAAAGTGGTGAAACAATACCTAAGGGGTTAGGGTTTGTGGCTGCATTGGCGTTGGCCATCCTTGCCTATAAAGGATTTACAACCATTACCAATCAGGGAGGGGATATTAAAAACCCTCATAAAAACCTTGGGCGTTCCATTATTATTTCCATAATTATATGCACCCTCATTTACGTGGCCTTGGCCTTGGCAGTAGCAGGTGGCTTGAGCATTCCAGAGATTATTGCTGCAAAAGACTACGCCCTAGCGGCAGCCGCAAAACCTGTTTTTGGGGAATGGGGGTCTTGGATAACTATTTTCATTGCTATAATTGCAACCGTGTCTGGTGTCATCGCTAGTGTATTTTCGGCATCTCGCTTATTGGCAATGCTCAGCAATATGAAACAAGTACCGTCTTTAAAAAGAATGGGGAACTTTAAAAACCCAGCCCTCATATTCACGGTCTCTTTAGCCATTTTACTGACTATATTGTTTAATTTAACAAGAATTGCTTCAATAGGAGCTATTTTTTACCTCATTATGGATATTGCAATTCATTGGGGACTATTTCGTCACCTAAGAAAAGAAGTGGACTTTCTTCCAATCATCCCAATAATAGCCATTGTAATGGATGTTGCAGTTCTATCTGCATTTCTTTATTTAAAATACCTGAGCGATCCATTGGTACTCATTGTGGCAGCAATCGGGATTATTTTAATACTCGTCGCAGAACGCCTTTTTATGATTTCACATACAGATGACGACGGCAATATGCCAATGGGAATGGAGACCGCAAATAAAAAACAAAAGATAAAAGAAATATAAAAATCAATAAAATAAAACGCATGAAAAATATAGGATTGGTAGGATACGGAGTCATCGGCAAAAGAGTTGCCGATGCCATTAATTTACAAGACGACATGAATCTCGTGGGGGTTTGCGATGTTATTAGCGATTGGCGCATACAAAATGCCGTAAGAAAGGGCTATAATATCTATGTAGCCACCACAGATGCCGAAAAGGAAATGAAAAATACTGGCATTACAGTAAAAGGGAGTATGCAAGACCTTTTGAAAAAAGTAGATCTTGTAGTGGACTGCACCCCAAAAAACATAGCAGCTAAAAATGTGGAAACCTATAAAAAACAAGGTATCAAATTTATTGTGGAAGGTGGCGAAAAACATGAAACCACAGGGCATTCGTTTAGTGCGGAAATCAATTATGAAACGGCTTTAAATCTTGATGCTACTAGAGTGGTCTCTTGTAATACTACTTCGATATTAAGAACCCTTGGCGCTTTAAAAAGAGCAGGGCTACTGGATTATGCAAGAGGCACGTTATTGCGCCGGGCAACCGACCCTTGGGAAAGCCATTTAGGAGGTATTATGAACACCATGTTGCCCGAAAAAGAAATTCCCAGCCACCAAGGTCCCGATGCACAAAGCGTGGATCCAGATTTAAACGTCATCACTTCCGCAGTAAAAGTTCCCGAAACCTTGAGCCACATGCACTACTGGAATGTGAAATTAAAGAAAAAAGCAAGCAAAGAAGAAGTGCTGAACGCCTTTAAAACTTCTAGCAGAATTAAGCTGATACGCTATGACCAAGGGCTCGTTTCAAACAATACCATCAAGGAGATGTTTATGGATATGGGAAGACCCTGGGGTGACATGTATGAAGTAGCTCTTTGGGAAGATATGCTAAAGGTGCAGGGTAATGAACTTTTTTATGCCTATGTTGTCGATAACCAAGCCATTGTCATTCCAGAAACCATCGATGCCATACGTGCACTTTTGGGAATAGAAAAAGATGGTTCAAAATCCATCTTTAAAACAAATCAAAGCTTATCTATTGCATAAAAAACACAAATGGACAAAAAGGGAAAAATAAAGAAACGCTACAATAGAATAGCAAAATATTTTGACTCATTTGAAAAGCCAATGGGAACCAGTGGTTTTGATAAATGGCGAAAAGAACTTGTTCAGCAGGTAAACGGTAAGACCCTTGAAATTGGGGTTGGTACTGGTAAAAATCTTCCATTATACTCTAAAGATATACGTTTAACAGCTATTGATTTCAGCAAAAACATGCTCGATAAAGCAATGACAAAATACAAGAAGAGCTTACCAAATGTGAATTTTTTAGAAATGGATGTGCAAAATATGGATTTTGAGGATGATACCTTCGATACTGTTATTACCAGTTGTGTATTCTGCTCTGTTCCAGACCCCGTTAAGGGACTAAAAGAAATTAAAAGAGTTCTAAAACCAGATGGACAGCTCGTTATGTTAGAACATGTTCGTAGTAATGGCAAAGTACTAGGCACACTAATGGACTGGTTCAATTTTATACCACTAATTATCATGGGTGCTAACATTAACCGTAAAACCAAACAGAATCTAATAAAAGCTGGGTTCGTTAATATTAAGGAGACCTATCTATGGAAGGATATTGTAAAATACTTCTATGTAAAAAATGAAAAATGAATATTGTAAAGCAAAATAAATAACGAATTATGGGTACATATGAAAACATAATACAAAACCTAGGAAACAAAGCTGATTTTTACCTAAATCACGTTTGTGAAAAAATAACAAAAGATGAATTGCAAACCCCTAGCAAGACCTGTTTTGAAAAGGTATTTGAAAATAGTAACAGAAATCCACAGGTGTTAAGGAGTCTTGCACAGTTGTACAACCACGGAAATCTAGGTGGCACTGGCTATTTAAGTATACTTCCCGTTGATCAAGGTGTTGAACATAGTGCAGCCTTTTCATTCTATAAAAATCCAGACTACTTTGACCCAGAGAACATCATAAAACTCGCTATTGAAGCAGGCTGCAATGGTGTGGCGTCTACATTTGGCGTTTTGGGGCTAAATGCTAGAAAATATGCCCATAAAATACCCTTCATTGTGAAAGTCAACCATAACGAGCTTCTCACGTATCCCAATAAATATGACCAAACATTATTTGGCAAGGTAAAGACAGCTTGGGATATGGGTGCTGTTGCCGTAGGTGCCACCATTTATTTTGGTTCAGAGGAAAGTAACCGACAACTAAAGGAAATAGCTGAAGCTTTTGAAGAAGCCCACAATTTAGGAATGGCAACCATTTTATGGTGCTACCTTCGAAATGATGCCTTTAAAACAGAAAAGGAAGATTTTCACGCATCAGCAGATTTAACAGGGCAAGCCAATCATTTGGGAGTTACCATTCAGGCAGATATCATCAAACAGAAACTTCCAACAAACAATTTTGGGTTTAAGAATATAGGTTTCGGCAAATTTGATGATGCCATGTATGAAACACTGACCACAGATCATCCTATTGACTTGTGTAGATTACAAGTAGCAAATTGTTATATGGGTAAGATTGGGTTGATCAATTCTGGAGGAGGTTCCAAAGGCAAATCAGATTTGACAGAAGCGGTAACAACTGCCGTCATCAATAAAAGAGCCGGTGGTTCTGGTTTGATTTTAGGTAGGAAAGCCTTTCAGAAACCATTCAAAGAAGGATTGGAATTACTCAACCTAGTACAAAGTGTGTATCTGGATGATAAAATTTTTATTGCTTAAATATTAAAAAACATTTTTATAAAAAATATTATTTAATGTATACTACTGAAATTAAACATATAGGTGTTTTTACATCAGGAGGCGATAGCCCTGGGATGAACGCTGCGTTGTACGCAATAGCAAAAACTGCAGAAGCAAAAGGCATAAAAGTAACGGGAATTCGTAAAGGATATGAAGGGTTGATTGATGGCGATTTCACAACATTGAAATCCCACGATTTGCAAAAAAAAGTACAAAGAGGAGGAACCATGCTCAAAACCGCACGAAGCAAACGTTTTATGGAACCGGAAGGTCGTAATAAAGCGTTACAAACCTTACTCACAAACAACATAGATGCCTTGATAGCCATTGGTGGTGATGGTACTTTTAGGGGGCTATTAGCTTTTTCAGAACTATGTAACCTTCCATTTATTGGCATCCCGGGAACCATTGACAATGACATTTCTGGAACCGATTATACCCTCGGTTTTGATTCCGCAGTAAACACGGCCATTGAAAACATTGATAAAATCCGGGATACGGCCGAATCGCATAACCGTGTATTCATTGTGGAGGTAATGGGGAGGGATTCTGGCTATATTGCAATTCATTCGGGATTGTCAACGGGTGCAGACGCCATTCTTATTCCCGAAAGTGGAAAGGACTTCATTTACCTATTGGATAAAGTCAAGGGTTACAATAGCGAAGATGCCTTTCTTATCTTGGTTTCTGAAGGTGATGAAATAGGTGCTGAACTTGTTGCATCCAAAATAAGGGAAATCAATGCCAATATCGATTTGCGTATTGCAAGATTAGGACACGTGCAACGTGGTGGCAACCCATCTGCTTTCGATAGAGTGTTGGGTATTAGAATGGGAGTTGAAGCGGTAGAGAGAATATTAAGTGGAGCTAAAAATAAAATGGTCGGGTTTTTAAATAATCAATTGAATCTAACACCTTTTGACGAAGTGATAAAACAGCATCAAGTAAAAGAAGAATTACAGGAACTTTTAAAGCTATTTAGTAAATAAATATGATTGAATCCTTAAAAAATATAAACCCCTTTATTCTTGGTATAATCATTAGCTTGGGCATTGGCTTAATCCTTGGATTAGAAAGAGAATACGATAAATTAAAAGAAGAGCAAGGTTTTGCGGGAATACGGACATTCCCCATTGTTGCAATCATAGGATTTATTTTGGGTAATCTTTCTCAGGTGTATACCCCCTGGTTTGTCATTATTACAGTTGCCACTTTTTTGTTGTTTTTGGGATTAAGCCATATCTCAATTGTACAAAAGCACTTAATGACCGGTATTACAACTAATTTGGCATTATTTGCTACCTTAATTCTTGGCGTAATGGTTGCTAACCACTTACATAAAGAGGCTGTTGCCACAGCAGTGGTAGTGATGACTTTATTATCGCTTAAAACAACATTTCGCTCTTTTATAAAGAATATCACCTCGGTAGAACTTTTCGCATTTATTAAATTTACAATTATTGCACTATTGATACTGCCCTTTTTACCGAATGAAAACTATGGGCCAGAAGGTTTATTAAATCCTTTTGAAATCGGCTCCATTGTTGTCATTGTTTCCTTTTTGAACTTTATAGGCTATTTTTTGGTTAAATACGTAGGTTCCAAACAAGGTATATTGCTTACGGCCATTTTAGGCGGATTGATATCAAGTACAGCCGTAGCCTGGATTTATGCATCACGAAGCAAGGAATCTCCAGAACTTTCAAAAAAATATGCAGCTGGAATAATTATCGCTTCGGCAATAATGTTCCCGAGGCTTGCGGTGCTGGCATATATTTTTAATAATGACATAATAACCTATCTGACCATTCCTTTTTTCATCCTTACGCTCATCTGTTTAATCAGTGCACTCATATTTATTAAAAAGGATACTGATGTCCCAAGAACCGATATCAATCTTGGAAATCCACTTAATATATGGAATGCCCTAGGATTTGGGGCAATTTATGTGTTAATCCTATTCGCTGTTTTTTATGCAAATGATTTTTTTGGTGAAAGGGGGCTTTACTATTCGGCCCTAATTGCTGGACTGGCCGATACTGATGCGATAACAATAAGTATGTCAAAATTTGCTTCCATTGATGAGAAACTCGCACTGGCAGGCAATGTTATTATCACCGCAACCATTAGCAATATGATTGTCAAACTGGGAATTGCCTTTTTCAAAGGTTCCAAACGTACAGGTAAATTAGTATTGCTTGCTTTTGGAAGTGTTATTGTAGTGGGAGTTATATACATTCTATTTAACTCGTAGATAAATTAAAAAGTAAAAAAATGAAAACAATCATATTTAGCATACATAGGTTTGAAGAACCTTATATTATTGAGGCAAATAAGGGCAAACATCAATTGAAATTGCTTGAAAATAGATTGACCGAAGATACTGCTATTCTCGCAAACGGTTCTAAAGCCGTGAGCTTATTCACTGGAGATGATGCATCAGCAAGCGTTCTTATAAAGCTAAATGCTTTGGGAGTCAAATATATTGCCCTTCGTACAGCAGGATATAATAACGTAGCTATTGAAAAAGCTAACGAATTGGGCATCAAGATTTCACGGGTTCCGGCATACTCGCCTTATGCTATTGCAGAACACACCATGGCGTTGATACTTGCATTGAACAGAAAATTGATTAAAGCGCATAATAGGGTTCGCGAACAAAACTTTTCATTGAACGGGCTTACAGGTTTCGACCTTAACGGAAAAACTGTTGGTATTATTGGAACAGGAAAAATCGGTGCTGTAGTTGTAAAAATACTTCACGGTTTTGGATGTAACATTCTTGCTCAAGATGTTGTTGAAGATGAAAATTTGATAAATTCATACGGAGTTCAATATTCGGATTGCGAAACCATCTGCCTGGAAGCAGATATAATAACTCTGCACATACCCTTAACTCCTTCGAGCAAGCATTTGATTAATGCTAAACACATTAAATTAATGAAAAACGGTGTAATGCTCATCAATACAAGTCGTGGTGGATTGGTAGATACAAAGGCCGTAATTACAGGATTAAAAAATGGAAAAATAGGTTATTTTGGTATGGATGTTTATGAGGAAGAGGAAGGATTGTTTTTTGAGGACCATTCCGATGACATCTTACAAGATGACGTGATTGCTCGTTTAATGACTTTTAGCAATGTTTTAATTACCAGTCATCAAGCATTTTTAACCCAAACAGCCTTGGCTAATATAGCTGAAACGACAATATATAATTTGGACTGTTTTGAAAAACAAGTTCCATCAGGAAATGAAATTGCAACAACGGATTAAAAACTTTAAAATTTAAAGATTTGTTACGAATTATTTTGTTTTGGTTTAAGATGAAAGTAGCAGGGGCTACCAGAAAAGTACTGTCCCCCAACTTTGACAAGGAGGGAATAAAATCAATCCTTAAAGGATATTGGTCACGCTATAAACTATTGCGAAGGGATATTGGTAAACAGCCCACCTTGGGAGGTACGGTTATGGTTCATCTCGCTAGTATGTCCACCACTTTTTATAATGAACTTACTGAAAGAGGTATAAGCGATGCAAAAACCACACAATATTTTTATGATATAGCTTGGAAGGTGTATAAAATTATGGGGGGGTTTTCCTGGGACTTAACAAGATTAAAATATCAAAACAATCCGAAAAGGCTGGCATATGCCACAGAACTTTTTAGGATGTTTCCCTTTAACAGCCCTTCCTATAAATGGAAAAATATTCCACAACCAGATGATGTTGTTCGTTTTAATTGCGAAAAGTGTCCTGTGGCAGAATATTTTAAGGACAAAGGTCTTTCAGAGTTTTGTGTCAACACTTGGTGCGCTTTGGATTTTCCCCTTGCTAAAATGTGGAATGCCAAATTAGAACGCACCAATAGCATTGCAGGAGGAGCTAAAGTCTGTGATTTTAAATGGATAGCAAATGATTAAACTTAGATAAAATGAAAAATATACTTGTACCCACCGATTTCTCTGAAAACTGCAGTAAAGCGGCACAACTTGGTATAGAAATGGCCAAGTTATATAATTCAGAAATTCACTTTTTGCACCTTATGAAAACCCCCGTAAATTGGGTCAAGTTGGACAAAATAAAGGAAAAACGATATCCCGAAACCGTAAAACAAATAGGCATTGCCAAAGCCAAATTGCGCGAGTTGGAAATAGAAGCTGAACACAAAGGGCTTAAATGCCTTACTTTTCTTCAATTTGATGCCGGGCAAGCTGATATTTTGGAGCATTCAGGACATTTTCACCACGATTTTATCATTACAGGCAGTAGCGGAACCAAGGGCATAATCAGAGAGATTACTGGTAGTAATGTTGAAGAAATCGTGAGGAAGGCAAACGCTCCTGTAATTGTGGTAAAAGATGAGGATGTAACCTTCCCATTCAAGAATATTGTATTTGTTTCAGATTTCAAGGAAGATATAAGCACGGCTTTTAATCAAGTGATACCCATTGCCAAAAAGTGTCATGCCCGCATCCATTTGTTACGAATAAATACCGAGGTGGATTTCAACAGTATAGAACTTGGTTTAAACCCAATAGAACAATTATTGAACAAGTTCCCGGAAATAAAAAATTACTCAATGGCCGTTTATAATGAGCCTTCTGTAGAAACGGGAATCAATACTTTTATTAAGCAGAACCCTATTGATTTAATTGCAATGGCCACCCATGGAAAAACCGGGTTTTTAAGTTTGTTTTCAAAAAGTATCGCTGAAGGCGTAACCAACCATTCAACATTGCCCGTAATGACTATACATATCTAAAAATGGAAAACTCAATTAAAATAGTAAAATACTCTGGTGACATTGTTGAATTCAATGTTGAAAAACTAATCAATTCCTTAAGGCGCTCTCAGGCAAGTGAAGAATTGATCCAGCAAATAGTTGAGCAAGTTAAAGGCCAATTATATGACGGAATTACCACCAAAAAAATCTACCAAATGGCATTTAAGATGCTAAAGGGTAAATCAAGGGCAAGTGCATCAAGATATAAACTAAAAAAAGCCATTATGGAACTAGGTCCCACAGGGTTTCCTTTTGAGAAATTTGTAGGCAAAATTCTGGGACACGAAGGATTTCAAACAGAAGTCGGTGTCATTATACAAGGCCATTGTGTAA
>TARA_R110002050_G_scaffold35775_1_pt1 | contig 11744 bp, 14 predicted proteins | sample TARA_R110002050 | Tara Oceans TARA_R110002050 (sample SAMEA4396988) | marine metagenome | biome: Polar Biome; feature: [DCM] deep chlorophyll maximum layer (ENVO:01000326); material: water (ENVO:00002006), including particulate matter (ENVO:01000060) such as... | depth 25 m
GTAAGTTTTTGTATACTAGCCTCTGGCATGAATAAATTCATTGACTGTGCCTGGCATACAAATCTCTGTCTATCAGCTGCCATATTAATTACAGCTTTCATAGACATCTCGTAAGCAGTCTTATACCTTTGCTTAATCTCTGAAGGTATTGGTAAGTTAACTACAGATCCATTGTCACGCATTAATGCATTTCTAGTTTCTTCAGTCCACATTCCAATCTCTTCCAGATCTTTTACCAAGTGTTTATTACTTATAATGTACGTCCCGCTAAGAGTCCCTCTAGTGTATAAATTACTAGTAAATGGCTCAAAGCACTCGTTGTTACCAAGAATCTGAGAAGTAGATGCTGTTGGCATAAGAGCAATCATAAGACTGTTTCTTACTCCACCATATACAACTTTCTTCTGTAAATCCTCCCAATCCAACTCTCCACATAGCTCAGTCTCTTCGTCATACAAATCAAATTGGAATTGACCTTTACTTAAAGGTGAACCTTCAAATGTGCTATACTGACCACGAGTAAGTGCTAGTCTGTTAGATTCCTCTAAAGCATAGTAATACATGTGTTCAAATATTTGCTTATTCAAAGCTCTAGCTTCTTCGCTGTCAAAAGGCATCTTCATCATAGCAAAAACATCTGCTAGTCCTTGAACACCTAATCCAATTGGACGATGTTTCATATTACTAGTTTCAGTTTCCTTGGTAGGGTAGTAATTAGCATCTATGACATTGTCAAGGTTTCTAATCACTTGTTGCACTACAGTCCTAAACAATCTAAAATCAAAATGCATTCCTTTTCTACCCTCAAACACAAACTTGTTTAAGGCAACAGATGCTAAATTACATACTGCTTGCTCATTCTCATCTGAATACTCATTGATTTCTATACATAAATTACTAGACTGTATGACGCCAAGGTTCTGTTGGTTTGAAGACTTGTTTACTCTGTCTTTGTATCCTATATATGGAGTACCTGTCTCGATTTGGGATTCTAAAATCTTTTCCCACAATCCTCTAGCAGATACAACCTCTGTATACAATTCTTTTTCAACAGCTTCGTTGTAAGCAGCCTTAAACTGATCTCCAACACAATTTTGCAATACAATGTTATTTTTCTTAAGAACATTAGGACAGAATAAATGCCAATCTTGATTAGCCTCTACTCTTTCCATAAACTCATCATTCATCCAGACAGCATAGAATAAATCTCTAGCTCTCATCTCTTCTTTACCTGTATTCTTCTTTAAGTCTAACATTGTATAAATGTCAGCATGCCATGGTTCGTAATAAATAGCAAAGCTACCTTTACGCTTACCACCCTGGTTAATCCATCTTGCAACTTCATTGTACGTCTTCATCATGGGTAATAACCCATCAGCTGTACCGTTAGTTCCTGCAATGTGACTACCTTTAGCTCTAACATTATGCACATGTAATCCTATCCCACCGGCTAATTTAGATATCTTAGCAACATCTTTCATTGTGTCAAACAATCCATCTATGCTATCACCTTTATTTGCCAACAAAAAACAGCTGCTCAATTGAGACAATCTTGTTCCTGAGTTAAATAAGGTTGGAGTAGCATGAGTATAGAATCCTTGGCTCATTAAATTATATGCACCTACTATTTGTTTCATATCGTAAGCACTAGTTTCAATAGCACATCTCATCCACATATATTGTGGACGCTCTATGATATTTTCGTCTTGATCTTTTAACAAATAAGACTTTTCTAGAGTTCTTAACCCGAATATATCGTGGTCATAATCTCTAGCACGAATTACCATATTGTCAAGCTCTTCTTTATTTTGCTCTACAAAAGCTATAAACTCATCTGCTAAAACATTTGTTGTTTCTTGTACCTTATTCATAGCTTCAGAGAAGCTATTTGGTGTACTTTTCCACAATTGTGTTACAAATATACGTGCAGCAAATTTACTGTAATCTGGGTGATAAGAAACCATACTAGCAGCTATCTCAATACATAGTGTATCAAGTTCTACAGTGGTAATCCCGTCAGCCATTTGTGAAATTACTTTCACTGCCATTTTATCGGCATCCACTTTCAATCCGTCAGATAAATTTCTAAGCCTAGATGTTATTTTGCTAGGATTAAAATTTACTAACCTATTGTTCCTCTTTAGTACTTTCATAAATGTCTTCTCCTTGTTTTACGTTAAATTCTATTTTTTGAACTTTATCCGAAAAATATTCTGTATCTGGATCTATAGGAGAAGATAACTCAGCATCCCATGATATTTTGCACTTTAACCTGAACTCTAGTTCAAGTCTTATGCTTTCATGTTTATCTAATATCATTCTTATCCTTCTGTAATTTGAGAAACCTCTTCTCTTACACATAGATTCTATACAATTTTTCTGTTCTAAAGTTAACATACTATACTTACCCTCTAATAACAGATCTAGTGCTTTCTGCATATCTGCAGTTAGTCTAAATTTATAGAGAACATATTCTCCATAATCTTCGTGACCTGTAAACAGCACATGATCCATCATTCTTTTTTCAAACTCTGTAAACTTTTCTGTACCCTTAAACTTATACAACACAGAAAATTCTTTCTCTTCTCTGTTGTTGTATAAATAGGATCCTACCATCAATGGCAGGAATTCAAAGTCAATTTGTTCGTCAAGTATTGGCAACATGTATGTTGAACTTTTAACTGGTTGTGTGTCAATAACATACCTATCCTTCATCTTCTTCTTTTATTAAGTTATTCATTATTACTCTACCTCTGTTGTTATTTTGCTCTTTTGTGTACATAGAAAAACCTTCCTTCCAGTCACTATAAAGACCAAGTAGCTCGGTAAGTCCTTTGTGTACGAATCCAAACCTGTCAGTAAATCCTGTCCATGCTGCTTTATGTAAAAGCATAGGCATATTAAACACCAATGGCTTATACACATTCATCTTGGATAAGTATACAAAGTCAAATGATGCGACTTTATATCCTTCTAAATCTGGATCCTTGTCAACTATTGCTTTAATTGCACTTCTGTACAGTCCTCCTTGCAAATAATACTTGTGAAGCAAAAATACTTCATCAAACATATCGGCAGGGCTCTCTCCAGTCTTCAAATCAACAGGGTAAATTACTTTGTTTTTATGATCCACAACCATGCAGTCTAGCATAACTTTTACCTGGTGTCCATTAATTGTTTGGACAGTCTTAAATTGGTAAAAAGTTTCTAACTCCGCATCGTCATCTTGAAAATAAATATTAGTAAAGTCATTTGTCTTAAGAGTGTCGGCAGCTGCAACAGCCATCTCATACATCTCATCTTTCACATGAATTTTATTAATAGATTTTATTTTGTCTTCAAAATAATTTTCATTCTTATCAACTAGTATAGTCTTTAAGATTTTTGCATCATCGTACTTATCATAAACTCCAAGCTTTCTTGCTGCTGCAACAATCTCGGTATCGTAGTAGTTAAGCTCAGTCTCACTTCCCTGGTTACAATTATCAAGAATTAAATCTATAATCTTTTTAGGATTACCTGAGTTTATTGTAACAGCAGATCCTCTGTAGTATTTGTTGGCCACTACACTTGGCTCAAAACAAATGTCATCTACAAGAGATCCAAATTTTAACTGAAACATTTGAGTCTTAGCTCCTCCAAGTATGTCTATTCCTTGTTTTGCTATACTAGCAAGCAAAGAATAACTAGGAATCTCTAAATCTCTGTACTCTTGTTCTGTTATTTCTAAATTATGATCACTAATCATGGCTTCCTCCTTTTTCTTTCATAAGATCTAGAAGACATTGTGACTTTTTGTAATGATCCATTAAAACAAAATCACATTCGTCATTATAAACTGTCAACAACAGTTCTTCTACAGCAAGTTCTCTTGCAGATTCGCATATACTCGTAGCTACAAATAGATTTTCATCATAACATGCTGCTGCAAATAATTGGTAATCTTCTTTTACTAACACCTGCATAGCAAGTGCTCTTAAATTATCTTCCATATTTTGTTTGTTAAGTTGTTAATAAGGCATTGTTCCATTAACTTCCCAGGCACCATCTCTTTCTTTAGATGAGCTCTTGTAATTAATTTCAGCCACTTTTGTTTCTCCTGAAACTAGTCTTTTTGTGATAAGAACTTCTAGATCTAAATCTCGATTTCTCTCTACTAACTGTCTTGCTTTTTTGATAGCGTCAGCTTGTTTTTCTTCACAAATAATAACATTATTCCACTCAGGATGTCTAACTTCATATCTAGTAACCCATTTTCTAGTTCCTTTTGCCGGAAAATTAGTTACTGTAGTCTTAGTTTTCATGTTGTTCTCTATAGGTTTGGTAATACACCAAGCTACAGCAGGTTCATGTTTACTAACTCCACTTATAAGATAATCTTGATATTCTTTCCTAGAAACTTCTCTTACTCCAGTTGAATTATTCCAACCCCCTGAATAAACATCATAACCACTTTCTGCTCTATCTTCTTCTTGAAGAAGTAAAAATGCTGATTGCAAATCTCTTCCTTCAATTGTTGCTTGTTTTTCTATTGCTCCCATATTATAAATTTTCTATTTTATTTTGAACATCATCTATACCTGATAATATTTCTTGTATCTTATCTAAATCCTTTTCATTATTGCCAACTAGTGACATAACAACTTGGTAGGCATTATCTAATATTCTTATTGCGTCTTTTGCTGTTTCATTCATTTTAGAATAATTTTATGTATACTCCTGGTTTTTCTTTATCCACACTATATAGTGGAAAAGCCCGTGGGTTATCTTGATCAATCAATTTACCGTCAATACTCATGGGTACAGGGAATACGTGTTTTACATTGTCATCTTCTATAAAGTCATGTGCAGTCATTAAATCTTGTACAATTTCTACACTATTACTAAAGTCAAATAACCTTTTACTATTTCTGACTTGATGATATCCTATAACAATAGGGTCATCTTTTCCTACTTTCATCTTCATAAACTCTTCTCGTAAAGCCTCAAACTGATTAGGTCTAGTTGCGTCTACATATCCTTTAACTTCTTTTTTACGAGAGTTAAACTTTTGTATGCCAATAGATCTAAGAAACTTGTTAACGGTAGGGGAACTAAAGATTCCTCTAGCCGTCTTTACTTTAGAGTTCTTAAGACTCGGTATGTTACCTGGTATAAAAATCATAGTTTATTATTTAATGTAAGTAAGAGTCCAACGCAGCACCACCATTGCTGAACTCTTCTTACTAATTAATACTATACGTATACAAACATTCCTGTCTGACTATCGTATGTTACGCACTGCTTCTCTTTTTTGTATGCACTAAATCCTGCTCCACTACGAAATGTAGTTCCTCCGATACCACACCAGAAAACATTCTTTATGTAATCTTCACAGTAATCTTCACCGTCAGTAATAACAACAGAATTTCTACCATTAGTGGCACATTGCTTAACAACTTTGTTAAAGTTTGTTCCTCCAACTTCATTAAAGGCCAGAATAGTGTACTCATTTATGTTCTTTATCTCATAGATATCGTTATCAAAGAAATAAAGTTTGTCAATCATACCCATTCTAAACAAAACCATTGCTATACCTTTTACAAGGTCTGACATTCTGATGTTTTGTCCTTCAAAGTTTTCTGTATCAGACATAGATCCTGAACAATCTAAATACAAATCTATTTTACCCGTGTAAACTCTAGATTCATTTCCTATGTTCATTATCTCTGCATTTCTAAAGATTGGATTAAGAAACTCTAAGCCAAAAAGATTATCAAAATCTTCTGACTCAAAAATACTCTCTTCTTTGGTATAGAAGTTTTTAGAGAAATAATTTTCAGACTTGTTAAGAATCTTTGTAAGAACTGTCTTTATGCTTTCACGGTTAAATGCAACCTTTTTCAAGGCTTCTTTCATATTATCCATGTTGTCCATAAAATCAGGTTCTTTGTTAGCTAAGTCGGCAATGTTTTCTTTACCTATAGCATTCTCAAGATTCTTTATGTCATCCATTGCTTTCTTCATAGCATTTTGCAAACGCTCCTCATGCTTGTCAAGAATATCTTCAGCTGCTTTCTCTTGTGCTTGCTGATTAGGATCTAAGTCTCCAGTACCGGTAGATCCGCTACCATCCTTTCCTGCTTGTCTACCTCCTGCAGCAACATCAGAGTCCTGAGTGTCATCGCCTTCACCTTCTCCTTGTCCAGCTTGACCTTGACCATCTCCAGGATCACCCTGTCCATCACCATTGCTGTCATCTTCTTCCTCTTCTGGCATATCCTCGTCTTCGTAAACTTTCTGAAGATACAAAGCAATCTCTTTTGTCACTATGTTAGAAAATAAAGGAGAGTTTCTTGTAATATCTTTTGTAAAGGTATTGTAAACTCTGTCTAATACTTTCTGCTTAATAACATTTCCTGTGCTTGTTTCTTTTCTCTTAAAGCCATCGTTAATAAACATACTGTAAATGTCATTAATAAGGTGCTGAGGAACATTAGTTCCACCAGGACCACCTTCATTACGACTTTCATTATGTATGTAGTTTTGGATCTTTTCTAAGCTTGTTTCTTCTCTTGGAGTAACTCCAGGAAAAATAACTTGCTTAGGGTTCTTTTCTATACTTCCAAACAGACCTGTTTGTCTGCCTCCGTATATATCATAGAGGTCATTGGAAGGAGCCGACCAGCTCCCCCCATTACCTTCTCTGTTTGATAAGAATCCCATTATGATTCCATTGCTTCGTTAACGTCCGATAAATCATCTTCTGTACTTAAAAAAGAAAGAGAATTCTGTGCTTCTGTAGCTCTTGCTACGATGTCAGTCTCATCTTCTTTAGCTAGGAATCCATCTTTTGCAAGTTTGTCTCCTAAAGTATTGATTTCAGTCATTAATTTCTTGTACATGTTTTCGTTAGTACAAGCAGAAATCATATCTACTTTGTCGTAAAGACCTCTTAGTTGCTTACTCATAATGCTTCTTGCTAATACATCAGCATCTGTCTTACCTACTAGTAATTCAACAGCTTTTACATAAGCTCTATCTTGACTAGTGCTGTAAACACCCATTATGTGTGCAACTAATGTAGGAATATAAGAAATGGTACGGTCAGACAATGATCCGTAAACTACATCTAATACTTTCTTAATCTTAGCTACATCTAATTTTGCCATGTTCTCTTCTACCTGCTCAGCTGTAGGTAAGTTTACGTTGTAAGTCTGCATACTAGAGCGACCTCCTTTAGAGAAGTAGTCTAATATATCAGTCTCGCGTAATCTGTCTACGTGAAAGGTGATAGCAAATCTATCCCAGAATGGAGAATCTTTCTCGTCTTCAGGAATACTATTACATGTTGCAACAAAGGTTTCCCATGCACAGTCTTTCTTTTCTGTACCGTTAAATATCTTCTTCTCATTCATTACACCTAGCAAACTGTTTCTTAATGATGCTGACGCTTTGTCAACCTCGTTAATGATTACAAAATCTGCATCAGCTATTGGTGAGTTAATTTGATATTTGTTACTTGTTGTTAAGGCTTCGATATCTACGTTACCTTTTATGGCTGAACTTCTAGTACCTTCATCTGTTTCCAGCATGAACACCTGCTCGTCTTCTAAGTCTCCTCCATTTACTGCTTTAGCAAAATCCATTACAGCTGCTGTCTTAGCAACACCTGGATCTCCTATAAGTAGGATCGGTAACTCAATTGACTTAGCTAGTGCTAGTACGTTAAATAGTTCAGTTTTCTTCGTTAAATTTGTTTTTATTTTGAATTGTGACATTTTTTACTAATTTTTTGATTGTTATTTTAAATTGTTCCTTACCATACTTCTCTAAAAAGTCAGATGGATCTTTAACACCGTATTCTTCTGGTATCTCCAACTGATTTAGATCGTATTCTTGGCAAAACTTTGCTCCCGCAGCTCTACCTGGATTTCTTTCATTTGTGAAATCATTATCGTACAATACGTATATGTTTTCAAACCTACTCTTCAATTCCTCTATAATTTGAGGCTTCGGATTAGTATTCTCGCTCTGTAAAGAACAAGAAGCTACTTGTGTAGGGTTTCCAAATGTGAACAGAATAGACATTGCATCTTTCCTGCTACTAGTTATTATTAGATTTTTACCTTTAGGTGGCATCTGTCGCCACATTTCCCATACAGAAAAATCATTATTGTTTATCCACTTGTTATCTGACTTAGGTTGGTATATTTTATACGTTACGTTCCCGTCTTTTTCTTCGACAAAAGCGTAGGCAAGTTCATCTGCTACCTTACTATAATCATTCATAAAATAATGTGAGATTGGATATATCCCACAATAAGTTAATTGGTCTTTTGTAAAACCATACTTGGTTTGCCAAAATTCTTGGTCTTGTTTTTTCCAAGCCCTGGTCTTTACTCTTAGATCAATTCTATCTTTCTTTACTTTTCCAATATTATCTTTAGACACATAGCTAACTCTAGCCACATTGTTTACAGCTTCTGTTTGAAACTGTGTAAGTTGAAACTCATTTGCTATAAAGCAAAAAGCATCAGTTATCTTACTTAATCCAAAAAGATTCATTACAAATACAAACACATCGCCTCTTTCTCCTGTGGCAAAATCCTTGTACATCATTTTCTCATACTTATCACTATAGAATAAACTAAATGATGGTATGCTGTCTTTTCTTATAGGACTTGATATTGGTTTTCTTGGTATGCCTCCTAGAAAGTGAGAAAATATCTCAACATCTGTTATACAACTAAGTATATCAGCTCTGTTTGGCAACTTTTTTATATCTACACTTTTTCCAAATCCCATATTTATTTTGAGTTGGTAGAAGATGAATGGACAACTAGTGCTCCATTGATGTAAATTCCTTCTTTGGTAATACTGCATGTTTTTACATTCTTAAAAACATATTCTTTTCCTTCAAATTCTACTTTCATATTTTTAGTTTTGTTGGTTAATATAGGGGCCGGACTATCCGACCCCATATAATTAATTAACTGATTAGTCTAACCAGTTGTCTGTTGTGTCTTTTGCAGCATCAGCTGTTCCAAACACATCTTCTTCAGGAGGTAAAGACGCTGTAGTCAATACATCAGGAGTCAAACTATACTCACGAAGAGTGTAATCTGCTGGTCCGAAGTTAGTAGTACCAAATGCACCATTAGCTTTAGACTCTTCAATAGCTTTACTTAGCCACTGAAACTTGTTGTCTCTCTTACTTGTAAGAGTGTACTGACGTAAAGTCTTCTTGTTAAAGATTGTCTGACGCATACTCTGGTCATCTGCAATCTTAACACCAAGAGCAACACCAACTTTATTGTTAGTACTGTCAATCACTGTCTTAATGTAAGAGAAATCTCCCTTAAACATTTCTTCCCATGTAGCCTTTTCAAACTTAGCATGAGCTGCAGAAACATCTGTAAGCTTAGTTAAGTCAAAAGGTAAATTAAGAAGGTTAGCAATAAAGTCAATCATCTCTTCCTCACCACGCTTAGCAATCTTCATTCCTGAAGTATTGTACCATTGCATGTTCTGAGGAACAGTCTTGCTTTTAATCGCATCTTCTTCCAACCACGTAGCCTTACCAAAGTCATTAATAACTTTATACTTACCTGTCTGTGACTTGTGGTGAGTATTCATTATATAAAATGAAGCTTTAGTAGAAATAGGGTTATCTACATCGTCATTGTTCAAGTAGAAATCTACTCTTAATTGAGGCACTTCTCTTTCGCCATCAGAATCACTTACTGTCTGCGTACCAAGGTACTCAGGCTCATAAGTTATTTCTCTTCCGTAAAGAGCTTCAAGCTCTGCTTTGGAAGGATTTACTGCGACAACTTTAAAGTTCTCAACACCTGTGAAGAATTTTCTTGCTCCACCTTCTTTGATTTCATTTGCTGATCCAAATCCCATAATTTTACTTTTTTTAATTTAATTATTATTATTATTATTATTACTTATTAAATGTGAAATGATGGAGAGTCGTTGTCTTCTGAAGTTTCTTTACTTTCGAATTCATCTTCCTCTTCGTCTTCATCCTCTTCTTGGTCAAAGTTTTCAGTAGCTGTAATAAGATTGTTTAACTCTTCGTTACGCTCATCTTCTACAGGACATTCACCCTCACACTCATCTTCACAATCATCACAATTCACTTCAATTGCAGGAGCATCTACGACTTTTACTAGTTCGTAAATTGGAGCCTCACCGCTTTCGTCATGAAGTACTATTTCGTAGTCTGTGTCAGTAGCGTCTCCTATTGCTACAAATTGTCTAATTTCATTACACAATTGTGTTGACGAGATAGTTTTACCTTTCTCTTTGCTATCATCATAAGCAGCGTAGTTTTTAGACACCTTGTATGTCTTGTCTTCTACTTCTTTTATGAATTCTGCAGTGTTAACTACAAATAATCTTGCCTCATTTTCTTGTTGTGGCTGGGCAAAACCAAACAAAAGTTCTTGCACTCCACCAGCATCTAGTTCAAGCAATCTGCAAGCAGACTTATTGAATAATACTCTTCGGGTGGTGCCTTTTCCTCTGTTCTTCTCAACTTTCATTGAGGGGAAATCAAACTGCTGAATAGCAGCTGGTGCAATCTTCTTGATTGAACCGAATACAATGTTTAACATTTGTTCTTAAATTTAAAATTTATACTAATTTACTTTTCCTTTGAAGCAGGAATTACTTTGGTCTTTTCTTCTATGAAGATACGACTCCAATCAACAGTGATGTCATAATTCTCATCACTTACTGCAACTTCAATTTGCTGTCCTATAAGATGCTTCTGTCTTGAGCCTGCAACCAACGATTCCGATGGAGCAAAGTTTATTACAGTTTTGTTATCATCTCTATATACCAAACCAATAGCGTCACACCATGAACAAAGAATATCTTTTGTTCTACCAGTCAAGTTTATTGACTTTTCTGTAAATGAACCAGACTCTTTTACGACATCTTTTTCTTTTACGTGACCTACCATAACCAAGGTATCGCAAAACTCTTCTAGTGGCTTAAGCATCTTGAAAAATGCTTGTCTAGTATACAAATAACCAGCACCATTAGGAAGCGTCCTTACGTCAGTTCCTGTGAAGTTTATACCCATTGAGGTCTTCTGATATAACTTAACTGCTAGAGATAGAGATAACTCTTCTAAAGCTGTTAAAGTGTCTAAACAGATGTACTTATAAGGTACTTTTCCTCCTGCTTCATCTTTAGCTTTTTTAAGAGCCTTGATTAATGCAGAATAGTCCGCCATAGTCTTGATTTCTACGATCATACCCTCAACGTAATTAGAACCCTGCTCCATATCAACGATAAGGCAGTCTTCTAGTTGAGACACAATTGTAGTTTTACCACACTTTGGTGCACCGAATAATAATAACCTCTTAGAATCTAATCTTTTGGCTTTTCTTCTTACTAAAGGTAATTCCATTACTCTTGTTCTTTTTGCTTGGCTGCAAATTCATTTACCATGTTTACATAAGATAGCTTTGCTGCCATGAATACTATCTCTCTTGGTGTAAAGTTTGCTTCTAGTTGCTCAGCGAGCTGGGAAACAAAATTTCTATTGCCATCAATACCTGAGACAATACCATTCATTGTTCCATTCTTCTCGTTGAATCCTGTCTGACTAAATCCACAAGCGTCACCATCTGATGTAAATGCATCATGATTGTAAACTCCTTCTGTAAAGTTGTCTTCTAAAACCTCATCTTCTACTTTTTTCATTCTTTTATTTTAATTATTAATTACACTATTTTTAATTC
>TARA_R110002050_G_scaffold238590_1_pt1 | contig 11743 bp, 11 predicted proteins | sample TARA_R110002050 | Tara Oceans TARA_R110002050 (sample SAMEA4396988) | marine metagenome | biome: Polar Biome; feature: [DCM] deep chlorophyll maximum layer (ENVO:01000326); material: water (ENVO:00002006), including particulate matter (ENVO:01000060) such as... | depth 25 m
CAAAATTCCATAAGCTGCCAAAGAGATCCACACCCAAAAGTTGCTAAACCCAACTAGCTCAATCTGATTAAATGAATAATCGTTGACTAGTGGATGAGGGAAAACCAGTTTCCACAAGTAGAGGCCGAGTATCTTAATAGCAGTAGCTAGTCGGATGAGTTCGTCTGGTGCCGCCTGTAATAAATTGTCGAGCACGGCAATGTTTTCGTTTCCACTTACTTTTCCCAGTACTTTTGATCTGACACCCAAGTAAATGAGTAAAGGGATTAGATACAGTGAGCTAATTTTTAAAGTACTAATCAATTTTGTTTGTTTGAGTAACACTAAAATAAAAGGAATGCACAATACCAATGTTACAGTGCTTTCTTTCGCAAAAAATCCCATCATAGTCAGTGCTAAACTGCCAATTAGGTGCTTTACAGATTTTCGCTCTATGTAGGTGAATAATAATAAATAGGCAGAAAAACCAAAACAAGCTGCCAACAGCTCGTCTAAACTTTTAATGTTTGCGACTACCTCGGTGTGGACAGGGTGCGCCATAAATATAATTGTTGAGAAGAAGGCGAGTGTTTCCTGTTTTTGACCAAATGCTTTGGCGAGAAATTGGAAAATAAAAATACCCAATAAGCAGTATAGAAATACATTAAAGGCGTGTGCCAGTGCCGGTTGATCTGGAGCAAGCTCCCATTGAATCGCAAAAATGCTAAGTGTCAACGGTCGGTATAAGCTTGCTTGTTGAAATCCATAACCAAAACGATAGTGTGTTTTCCAAATGGTGGGCAGTCCATCAATTCCTTGTTGTACAATTCGATTTTCTTTAATTACAGAGTAATCGTCAAGAACATAATTGTGTTGAATGGTGTTACTATACAATACAATTCCAAAGAGGATAAAAATGATCCAGTAAGATTTTTTTTTATTTTCCATACGGGAATATTTAATTAACAAATGGCTTATGAAAGCTTAAAAGAAATCCTTAAATCCTTAGAATTTTGTTGGTAAATTTACCACGGAATATTTTCAATAAAAAAGATGAAAATTAAACATCCAATTAGCATTAAAATTTATCTACACATTCCATAAATAATATGAAAGTAATTACACCTATTCGGTTTAATAACCCCACTCAGTCTGAATTCGTTAAAACACTTAGAAAAAGAGTTGACGAATATTTTAATCAAAACAAACTATCGAAAGTAGGAGGCATCACAATTAAATTTAAAGCAGTTTTTATGCTTTTATTATATACAGTTCCCTATTTTTTGATGGTATTCGGAATCATTGAAAATGTTTGGATTATGCTTGGCATGTCCTTTTTAATGGGTTTAGGCATGGCAGGAATAGGATTAGCTGTAATGCACGATGCTAATCACGGAACTTTTTCTAGAAAATCTTGGCTCAATAAATTTGTTGGGTTTTCGATTAATTTTTTAGGCGGAAATGTAAACAACTGGAAAGCACAACACAATATTTTACACCACTCTTTTACCAATGTCGAAGGGTATGATGAAGACATCGATCCAGGTGGAGTAATGCGTTTTTCTCCGCATGCTGAACATAAAAAATTTCATAAATACCAACACATTTACGGTTGGTTTTTGTATGGCTTAATGACACTTTCTTGGACTTTTTCAAAAGATTTTGAAGACATGGTTCGTTACAAAAAGATGGGGCTTTACAAGCAATTGAAAACCACTTATAAAAAAGAAATGTGGTTGATTATAATAACTCGAGTTATTTATTTCATCTACATGGTTGCTATACCACTTATCTTCATGGACATTGCTTGGTGGCAATTGGCAATTGGTTTCTTATTGATTCATTTTGTAGCAGGACTTACCTTAGCTTTAATCTTTCAGTTGGCACATGTTATGGAAGAAACAGATTTTCCACTTCCTGAAAATGGCTCATTACCAAATCAGTGGGCAGTGCATCAGTTGAATACTACATTGAACTTTGCGAATGGTAACCGAGTTTTTTCTTGGTTAATCGGTGGTTTGAACTTTCAAGTAGAACACCATTTATTTCCGAATATTTGCCATGTTCATTACCGTAAAATCGCTCCAATTGTAAAGAAAACAGCTGAAGAATATAACTTACCTTATTATTCGATTGATTCATTTTTCACTGCATTAGGATCTCATGGAAGAATGATCTACAAATTGGGAAGGGCTTAATTTCTTTAGTTTGAAAACTTAGAAAAAGTGAGCTAGTTATTAGTTCACTTTTTTTTTGTTCAATTGGCTTTTTTGTTACTTTTAAAGGAATTATTATGACATTAAAGTTGCACACAAGTAGCGTTTTAGATATTTATTCCTCCCTCACAGAAACGGAGCTAGAATTGCCCATTGTGACGGAGGGTATCAGTGCTGGTTTTCCTTCTCCTGCGCTCGACTTTGTTGATTTGAGTATTGACTTAAATAAGCATCTCATCAAGCATCCTTCGGCTACGTTTTACGGTCGGGTGAAAGGACATTCGTTAAAAAATGCTGGCATCGACGATGGAGATTTGTTGGTGATTGATCGAAGCTTAGAGCCGATAAACGATAAAATCGCAATTTGCTTTATAGAAGGAGAGTTTACGGCAAAGCGAATAAAATTGAGCAATAATGAGCTTTGGTTGATGCCTGAAAACGATGATTATCAGCCAATCAAAGTTGAGTTGGAAGATAATTTCTTAGTTTGGGGCATTGTAACACATGTAATCAAATCATTTTAAATGTTTGCATTAGTCGACTGTAATAATTTCTACGCTTCTTGCGAGCGAGTTTTTCGGCCTAATCTCAATGGCAAACCAATTGTTGTTCTTTCCAACAACGATGGATGTGTAATTGCTAGAAGTAATGAGGCAAAGGCAGCTGGAATACCAATGGGGACTCCGGCTTTTGAATACAAACAACTTTTTAAGAAACACAGTGTTGAGGTATTTTCTGCCAATTTTGCCTTATATGGAGATATGAGCCAACGCGTGATGAATATTTTGGGAGAATTCAGCCCTGATATAGAAATTTACAGCATCGACGAAGCCTTTTTGAAATTTGAAGGATTTGATAACTTTAATTTACAAACCCTTGGAAAGGAAATGCGACACAAGGTGCCAAAGTGGACCGGAATTCCAATAAGTGTTGGTATTGCGCCGACAAAAGCACTTTCAAAATTGGCCAATCGGATTGCTAAAAAATACCCCAAGGAAACCGGTTCCGTCTATATCATCGATACTGAAGAAAAGCGAGTAAAAGCACTGAAGTGGCTTAAAATTGAAGATGTTTGGGGAATTGGACGTCAACATGCCAAACGACTTAAGTCAATGAATGTGAATACGGCGCATGATTTCATTCAACTTCATGATGCTTTGGTAAGAAAGCTGTTTTCAGTTGTTGGTTTGCGATTAAAGCACGATTTGCAAGGAATTCCTACCTTAGATTTGGAAGAAGCGCAGCCGAGAAAGAACATAGCTACCACCCGTTCTTTTGAAACCAATTACACCACCTTCGAAGAGCTAAAAGAACGGGTTTCTACTTTCGCTGTTTCTTGTGCCGAAAAATTGCGCAAACAAGGTTCTTGTTGCAGTTCACTTATGGTTTTTATTCAGGCTAATAGACATCGTCAAGATTTGCCACAGTATAGTAGGAGCATTGCTGTTAAACTTCCATTTCCCACCAATTCAAGCATAGAGCTTTCGAAGTTTGCTGTGCAAGCACTCAAACAAATTTTTAAAGAAGGGTGCGCTTACAAAAAAGCAGGTGTAATTGTGCAAGACTTCTCTGCAGTAGATAATTTACAAATTAATTTATTTGAGAACAGCGATTATCGACATGTTTTGCTAATGAAATCAATCGATCAGATGAATGCGCTTTTTGGACAGCAAAAAATTCGTTTGGCTTCCCAAGATACCAAGCGAGTTTGGAAAATGAAGCAGCAAAAATTATCACCGCGCTACACCACAAAATTGAGTGATATCATAACAATTCGAGTGTAATTGGGTAAGCTACATTTTCTTATAACCCGATTGTAGAAAACGCAAAAAAGATGATCTGCCTTCTTTGGTTCCAAGTTGCTTTAACTCTGCCCATAAAGAAGTGGACTTGTTTTTTGTATCAATTTCTTTTTGCAAATTTTTAGGTTCAACTTTTTCTCCCGAAATACCTAGATCCTGTCGACCGGCTGTATTTTTATTAGATAGCGAATCTGCTTTTTTAAAATTCTTTTTGGCATTCTGTTGATAGCCCAACTGTTCTTCCAATAAACCTAAGTTGTTATGCGCAATCGCATCTTCAGGGTCTAACTGAACTGCTTTTCGGTAGTCGAGCACCGCCTCTTCAGTCATTTTAAAATGCCCTTTTATGTATGCTCTGCTAGAGTATCGATAACTTTTATGGGTTTGTAAATCAACTGCTTTATCCATGTCAGCCAGGGACTCTTTCTTTTTGTTTAAATGAAAATGAACAACTCCTCGTTCACTCCAATAATCAGCTTCTTGTGGAAAGTCATTAATTAATTGATTGAAGATTTCAAGTGCTTCAAGGTATTTTTCAGCCCTTAACAGTTCAATTCCTTTGTTGTACTTTTTATCATCTTTTGTCATGGTATTTTAACTCTTATTGAAGCCATTTGTTTTAACCCAGTTTATACATTTGAAAATTTAAAAATGCATAATCGATTAAGAAAATCGACCATTTTGAAAAAAATGGAGTATCCAAAATGGTGATTTACTAAATCGGGGTTATCCTAACTAATGCAAGTAGTCAGTCCGCCGCAGGCTGATTCGGAGTAAAATACTCCTCCTATTGCATAAGTTAGGTTTAAAAATACGAATTTAGTTTAAATCTTTAGTATGAAATTAAAAAACGCATTAGTCTTCGGGTCAACCGGTTTAACAGGGTCAAAGCTTATCTATGAATTGTTAAATGATGATCGATATGAGCATATTCGACTGATTAATCGAAAAAGCATTGGTCTTAAACATGAAAAGTTACAAGAAACTCTACTTTCTTTTGAGCAATTAGAGGAGCATAAAACGCTTTTTGAGGTAGATGAAGTTTTTATTTGTTTGGGTACAACGATTAAAAAAGCGGGCAGCAAAAAACAATTTGAATACGTCGATTTTGATTTGCCACAAAGAATTGCGCGCTTATCTAAAGAAAGTAATGTTGATTGTCTTTTAATGATTTCTTCAATAGGAGCATCAACAGAGACAAATAACTTTTACTTAAAAACCAAAGGGAAAGCTGAAAAAGCAGTTTTTGACTTGGGGCCAAAAAGAGCTTTTATTGTAAGACCGTCAATTATTTTAGGAGAAAGAAAGGAAAAACGAACTGGTGAAATGCTTGCAAAGTGGTTGATGAAGCAATTTGAATTTTTATTGATCGGGAGCTTAAGAAAATACCGAGGCATATATCCTGAAGAACTTGCCAAAGCACTTATTTTTATAGCCAATTCACGACCCTCAAAGTCAATTATTGAGTCAGAGGAGTTGATTGCCATTGGAAGGGAATAAGAAACTTACTCTCTTAGAATAGCTTTAATGTCGTTGTTGTGTCCGTAAATGACCATGATATCATCTTTTTCCAAAAGCGTTTTTGGTGAAGCAACCCCTTGAACTTTATTGACAGTTTTTGAAACACCAATGAGGTTCTTTTTCTCTTCTTTTTTAATGGTTGTGAGTACCACTAGGTTATACTTCCTTCTGAAGCCCACTTCCAATAAGGTTTGACCAACGTAGCGCTCGGGAACAGTTACTTCTACAATGCTGTATTCACCTCCTAAATCAAAGGAGTCTACAACACCTCGAAGGCACAATTTCTTTGCCCATCTTTCTGCGGTTTCTTCTTCAGGATGTACAATTTCGTCAACTCCGATGGCTTCTAAAACAGTTTCATGTAAAGGAGTAATAGCTCTGCTAATCAAGCGTTTCACATTTAAATTCTTTAAAACCGCGGTTGTCATAATGTTTGCTCCTTGGTCTTCACCAATTCCAACAATTACCACATCTGTGTCTTTGAGTGGCAGCCCTGAAACAGTAAATTGATCGGTGGAATCTAAGCAGATGGTGTGTGAAATTTTTTCCTTGAATTGATCAACTTTATCCATGTTGTTATCAATTCCTATTACTTCATTTCCCTGCTCAGTTAATTTAATAGCTAAAGAGGATCCGAAATTTCCCAACCCAAAAATGATGTATTTCATTGTACTAATTTATTAAAAGTTCTTCTTCAGGATATTGATAATTCTTAAATTTTTCTTTTCTAAACAAGGCAATTAAAATTGTCAGCATACTAACTCTTCCAATAAGCATGATTGCAATAATTACTAATTTACTCGGTATTGATAGATCATTTGTAATACCGATACTTAAACCAACGGTACTGTATGCAGAAAAACATTCAAAAGCAATGCTCAATAAGTCTTTTTCACTATCAAAGAATGCAATTAAGAAAATGCCACTTCCAATAACAACTAATGAAAGGGAAATAATTGCAAAAGCCCTTCTAATTGTAATTTCTGCTACCTCTCTTCGAAATATCTCTATTCGATCTTTTCCTTTTGCTAAGCTCCAAAAGTTAAGTGTTGCAATGGCAAATGTACTGGTTTTAATTCCACCACCTGTAGAAGCTGGTGATGCACCAACCCACATCAATAAGAATATGAGCATGATGGTAGAAAAGTTTAAAGCAGACGTATCTACTACATTAAATCCAGCTGTTCTCGGAGTTGTAGCACTAAATAGTGAAATAATGACTTTTCCAAAGCCAGTATGATCCGTTAAGCTATTATTAAGCTCAAAAAGGTAAAAGACAACAGTTCCAAAAATTATCAGGACAAATGAAGTGATGAGTGTAATTCTGGAATTTAAGTTAATCACCCAAGGAGTTACTGATTTTTTTAAATTTCGTTTAAATAGAAATGGAAGTAGTCTCTTATTAATCAAGTAGTTGATATACTTCAAAAGGTTGAAAACGATTGGAAATCCCAAACCACCTAGAGTAAATAAAACGATAATAATTATTTGTAAAGAATAATTGAATCGGAATATATCTGTATGAAGACTATCAGTTAAAGTTGAAAATCCTGCATTACAGAATGCAGAAACCGAGTGAAAAATTGAAAAGAATAATTGCTCGAAAAATGGAGTATTTTCAATTGGATAATAAAATCCAAAAATTAAGGCTGCACCAATAATTTCAATGCTAAAAGTGATGATAATAATTTTTTTAAGCGTGCTAAATACTTCACCTAATTTATTAGAATTGCTCATATCTTTGAGCATAAGTTGGTTGTTAAATGAACCAACACCTCTAAAAAAATAGCTAAAATAACTTGCAAACGTCATGATCCCCAAACCACCAATTTGTATTAATGCCAAGATAATTGATTGTCCAAAGAGTGTAAAATAACTTCCTGTGTCCACAACGATTAATCCCGTTACACAAACTGCACTTGTTGAAGTAAAAAGAGCATCTATAAATGAAAGTTTTTGAACGGATGCATTTGGGAGAATTAATAAAAATGCGCCAACAAATATGATGCTCAGGAAACTTAAAATAAAGATCTGAGCAGGGTTTGCAATTAAACTTCTTAGCCTAAATTTTATGGAAGTTACCATTCGGAAAAAAGCGAGTGCAACACCAATGTACAACCATACTTTTGAATTTTTGAGGGCTAAGAAGGTAAGATTTTCAAAGAAAGCTAAGTTGTGAATTAAGATAATAGCAAAAGCTAAAACACTTACTATATCAAACAAAAGTACTTTGGGAAAAATTTTTCGATTCTTTCTCAGGTAGCTTCCAATTGTCCAAGTAATTCCGAAAAAAATAGAGAGTTGATACAACAAAATGAGTTTTTGTTGCATGTATTCACTTTGATCAAAACCAAAATCATAGAATATAGCTAAAAAAGCTACAAAGCTTAAAACAACAGGAACATTTTTAATAAATATCCAAGCTCGTTCTGTGAAATTCGAAAAAAACACTTTCAAATGCTAATCAAGTCAAATTTTTAGCAATGTTAGGACTTTCTTTTAGTACAAGCCTATTAAAAGTTCATTTTTATTGGCACAAAAAAAAGTCCTACTGAAACAGCAGGACTTTGCTTTAAAAACTATCAGCAATCCTATTTTGCTGCAGCTACTTTGAATTTTATTGTAAATAAATTATCAATTGCTTTATCGCCCAAGTTGTCGAAAAATGAACCTGAACCATACTTAATGTCAAATTTTGTTCTGTCGATTTGAGTTTCACCAACAACAACTACTTTTCCATCTTTATTTATAATAGTAGCTGGAATTTCAACTTTTTCAGTTTTTCCTTTGATAGTTAAATCAGCGTGAATGGTGAAGTTATCACCTTTTTTTTGCTCTACTTTATTGATTTTTAAGGTAGATGTTGGGTTGTTGGCTGTACCAAAAAAGTCATCTGAGTTTAAATGGCCTGCTAGCTTTGCATTGGTTTCAGCGTCTTCAATGTCTTCAACTATAATTGTTGTCATGTCTACGATTAACGTTCCACCTGTTATTTTACCATCTTCTACCATTACCATTCCGTCTTTGATAGAAATTGAACCATTGTGAGAACCGGTTACTTTTTTACCAATCCAATCTAATGAACTCATTTCTTTTTTTACTTTGTACTCTTCTTTTCCTCCTGCAAATAATGCTATTGAGAGAAATAGAGCTGTTGCTGTACTGAATAATCTTTTCATTGTTTTAAAATTTTTAAGTTAATAATTAATGAAGCAAATATATGTATATACATTTAATGTTAGAACATTTAAAATTATTATTTTGTAAAAAAGATGTTAATTTCACTTTATTATTGAATATGAACAAATCAAATCTAAAAAAGATCATTCATGTAGATATGGATGCTTTTTTTGCATCCGTAGAACAACTTGATTTTCCAGAATTGCGCAACAAGCCCATTGTGGTTGGTGGCTCAGGAAGAGGTGGAGTGGTGGCTGCTGCAAGTTATGAAGCAAGGGTATTTGGAGTTCATTCAGCAATGTCGGGCTCACTTGCAGCGAAGAAATGCCCAGGATTAATTTTTATGCCTTCTCGCTTTGAGCGTTATAGAGAAATATCTCAGCAGATCAGAGTAATATTTAATTCTTATACTGACTTGGTAGAGCCACTTTCCTTAGATGAAGCCTATTTAGATGTAACTTATAACAAGCAGAAAATAAGTTCAGCAATAAAAATTGCACAATTGATACGAAAGGAAATTAATGCTAGAACGGGATTAACTGCTTCGGCAGGAGTTAGTTTTAATAAGTTTTTAGCGAAAGTAGCCTCTGATTTAGAGAAGCCAAACGGTCTAAGCGTTATATTGCCAGAGCAGGCGAAAGAATTTTTAAAGCAGTTGGCGATTGAAAAATTTCATGGAATTGGGAGTAAAACCGCAGAAGAAATGCATGCAATGGGCATTTCTAAAGGCAGTGATTTGCTGAATCTAAGTAAAGTTGAACTCACAAATGCCTTTGGGAAATCAGGAAATTACTTTTATAAGATGGTGCGAGCCGAAGATGAGCGAGAGGTGAATCCTCATCGAATTAGAAAGTCAATTGGTGCAGAAAATACTTTTTCAAGCAACTTGATCAATGAAATTGAAGTTGAGGAGCAATTGCTAAGAATTCATTCAACCTTGAATCGTCGTATTCAAAAGCATCAAAAAAAGGGAAGAACAATTACCTTAAAAGTTAAATACAATGATTTTCAAATTAAAACTCACTCTAAGTCATTATTAAATTCAACAATGGATGCAGCAATAATTTGGCAAACTGTTATGGAAATTGTTCAAGAACGGGTAATTACTATCAAGCCAATCCGCTTGTTAGGCATTACACTTTCAAACCTTGATCAAAGTAAAAAGCCAGTTTCAGGTCAGTTGACATTGACTTTTAATTGATTGATTAAGTATGTATAGTTTGTTGAGGTTTTAGCTAAAGTATAAAACGGATTGTATTCAAAAAATAAACGCGTATACTTTCAGCCTCTTGATAAAAATAGATACTTTTATTTTTTTAATAACCTACAACTTATGAAGAATACACTATTATTAGGCTTATTGATTGTCATTCCATTTCATAAAATAGCTGCTCAGGACTACGTGGAAAGTGAAACTAAAACAGAAGTTAATGAGTTAGAACTGGCTCCGTTAAAAAAAGAAGATCATCTTATTGATGTTTATTACGGTTATGGTTCTTTAATAGGAACTTTTTTAGATCTTTTGGTTGATGGAGATGTAGATGATGTTTCCTCCTTGAGTACTTCAGCTTTGGGTCTAGGGACGAGATATGAATTCATGGTTTCAGAAAATTTAAGTGTTGGGGTTGAGGCGAGTTATGTTTCTGATGTCTTGAAGTGGAAAGATGGGGGATATAACTACAGAGCTTCAAGAGAAGTAATTAGGATTATGCCTCGTGTGACAGGCTATTTATACAATGAGAATAACCTAGCCATTTTCATTAATGGAAGCATGGGGTGGAGATCAGTAGTATGGGGGTATAATACAAACGATCCTGCTTATGATTCTGATCGAGGTATAGGAACATTTCCTATAGCTATGAGATTTGGTGGTGGTTTAAGGTACTTTCTCAATGATAACTTCGGTCTCCATTTGGAAGGGGGCATCAGTGGAGGAAGATTTTTGAATGGAGGGGTATTTATAAAGCTATAGATTAAGAATTTATTTCAATATCCAATCGATTAACTCTTCTGTTTCAACGATTGCCCAACTGTGCGGGTGTCTTTCTCCGTTTGCTCTATAACCTCTTTTTTTTGTAGTTATGTATTCTACATTCGTGAAATCATTTTGTTTTAGTTTCTCAGAAAGATTTTTAATGTGATATGCGTTCGTATGTTCATATTCAGTCATTCTGTTTTCTTTCCACCACGTTGTATCAGGTTCTGAATACATTCTAATCTTTATGTTCTTTAGGTTCTGTATATTGCTGATGTTTTTTGTTTTTGAAGTAAAAACAGAATACTTTTCATATTCTGACAGCATTTCATTAGGGTCTCCAAATCTTTTTCCTAGACTCGAAATTAGCCAATTGCTTTCTTGGATAGATACATCGGAGAAATTTTGCGCAATATTATTTAGAGAACTAAGATAGAGTTCTGCTAAATCTATCGGCGAATCCACAATAAAAATGCCTTTTGGATTTATTTCAATTTTTGAGTTTTCAATTAAATAGTCACCAATCAACATGGCAATATTTCCTCCACTCGAGAAACCTCCAAAGTAAATTTTTTCATTAGGTAATTTGTTGCTGTCAACTATTTGTTGCAATTGAGTTGCTAGTTGTTTTGCATCTTTTTTCTCTAACCATAGTTTTTGGTTGTAGTTGGAAAATACAATTGCAATTTTGTGTTTTTTGGCTTTATCAAGAATTTTAAACTCTCTTTTTATATCTATAGCTTCTTCAGGAAAACCACCAAAAAGAATTAAAACAGCTTCCGCATGTTGATTAGGTTGATGGAGTTCATAATCATCAGTGATAATTAATTTGTATTCATCTAGATTTGTAGCTGTATTTTTTGGCTTACCTTCAGTACAAGAAAAAACCAAAAGCAAAACTGAAATTATTGTAAGTTGTTGGATCAATTTAGTCATGCGAATGCATAGTTAGTTATGGAATTTGTTATAATGCTAAATCTATTTTTAGCTTATCTTTGACTTCTAAAAAAGTTTTATAATCTGATGGTCCAATTACGCTGTCAAGTTTTTTATCAATAATATAAAACTCA
>TARA_R110002050_G_scaffold125594_3_pt1 | contig 11740 bp, 11 predicted proteins | sample TARA_R110002050 | Tara Oceans TARA_R110002050 (sample SAMEA4396988) | marine metagenome | biome: Polar Biome; feature: [DCM] deep chlorophyll maximum layer (ENVO:01000326); material: water (ENVO:00002006), including particulate matter (ENVO:01000060) such as... | depth 25 m
CCTTCTCAAAATTGAGTTTCACTAATAAATCTCCATTCTCTGAGCATTGCAATTGGGACAACTCCTTAAATTTCCTTGGTCATCCATAGCATAGGCCCTAACTTCATTATAGATTTCCGTAGCCTTTTCCTTATCTGAATAATACACCTGTAGCTTCACTCCGCCTATGGCATTGCTGATGAGGGGGTCGGAATTGAGGGTGTTCTCATCCCTTAGAAATACAGGGATACCATCGGACTCCAACCGTCCTTTTAGTATTTGAACATCGGCTACAAACTCAAAGGCAGCTATGGTATAAAATTCTGGGGTCATGTGCTAATCAAATAAATTGGCCAATATTAAAAGTACGTCCTCAATTTCATTTTCAGTATTAAAACTGTGCAAACAAAATCGCAATCGCTCCTGACCTTTTGGTACGGTAGGGGAAAGAATGGGTTTTACATCATAACCCTTTTCCTGCAACCGTAGCGACCATTTTTTTACCTTTTCATTACCTTCCACCAAACAACAATGCACCGCCGAATTACTGGGAATAAAAAAGGGTTTTAGGTCATGCTCCTTCAATTGATCCTTAAAAAAGTTGATATTCTGTCTAAGTTGCATTTGCCTCCCACCTGACGTGGGCAAATGTTCACAAGCTGCCATTATTGTGGCCAAGGTATGCGGGGGCAGTCCCGTAGTATAAATAAAGCTACGTGCAAAATTCACCAAATAACTTTTAAGGGCATCACTGCCCAAGATGGCAGCACCATGGCAGCCCATTGCCTTGCCAAAGGTGACGATCCTGGCAAATACTTTATCCTGCACTGCCAGCTCATTTAACAAGCCCTCCCCCCTTTTGCCAAATACCCCAACAGCATGGGCTTCATCCACCACCAAATAGACCCCTTTGGAAGCACACAATTCGGCCAATGACTTTAAATCCGGAGTATCCCCATCCATGGAAAAAACAGATTCCGTAACCACATAAATATCGGAATCTACATTTCTTTCCTGCACTCGGTCTATATGGCTACCAAGAACTTCCAGGTGGTTGTGCTTAAACTTGTAGCTTTTGGCAAGGCCCATCCCAATACCATCCCGGATACTGGCATGGGAGAGCTCGTCATAAAAAACAATGTCTGTACGCTGTGGCACGGCACTAAAGAATCCTATGTTGGCATCATATCCGGAATTGAAGACCAATGCCGAATCGGAACCAAAAAAATCCGCCAACAAAACTTCCAACTCACCATAAAGCCCTTTATTACCCGTTAACAGCCTGGATCCTGTAGCCCCATTGGCTGTGATTCCTCTCTTTTCCAATATACTGGAGGCATTCTTAAAAATGGTCTCGTTTTGGGCAAACCCCAAATAATCATTGGAGGAAAAATCGATCAAACCATTTGGCAAGGGCAATTTCCTAAGGGCGTTACCGGCCTGTCTTTTGGCGAGTTTAGCTGTTAATTTATTTGGTAATTCCGTCATAATACAAATGTAGCATATCCTGTATTTATATAGTATATTCGTTTATACAAAGCCCTATAAATATAATAATACGGAATCTTGTCCTTGGCCAGGTTCCACATCAATAAAAACGTACTGAAATCAGATTGTATGAAAATCAATATTCTAAGCCTCCTTATTCTAAGCTGTTGTATAAGCCTGCAAGGTCAGAGCAACAGCTACTCCATTTCCTTTGAAAATGCCGTTCATCACGAAGCTGAAATTACGGCCACATTTCCTTCCCTGGGTCCCGGCCCACTTTCCGTACATATGGGCCGCTCTTCCCCTGGACGCTATGCCTTACACGAATTTGCAAAAAATGTATATAATTTTAAGGCAACGGACAGCCAAGGAAAGCCCTTGGACATCCATAGACCCAATCCCTACCAATGGGAAATCAGCGGCCATGACGGGGAGGTAAAGATAAGTTATACCCTTTTTGCCAATCGTGGCGACGGCACCTATGCACAAATAGACGAGACCCATGCCCATTTAAATATCCCGGCCACCTTTGTCTATGTGCCCAGTTTAAGCGATCGTAAAATAGAGGTGGATTTTAGGATACGGGAGGACCTAAACTGGAAGGTAGCTACCCAAATGCCCAAGGTTACCGGCAATATCTATATGGCGCCCAACCTACAGTACTTTATGGACAGCCCCACTGAAATTAGTGATTTCGACATGCGCCAATTTACCGTGGACAATAATGGCCATCAACAAACCATAGCATTTGTCTTGCACCACAACGGTACGGAGGCGGAGCTGGACACCTATTTTGAACAGGTTAAAAAAGTGGTTTTGGCCGAAAAGGAGGTGTTTGGCGAGCTACCCAACTACGATTTCGATACTTATACTTTCTTGGCCTGCTATATCCCCCATGCTTCCGGCGATGGAATGGAACATAGAAATTCTACCATTCTTACCGATACTGAAGGTTTGGCCGAAGGGGGTATGAAGAACAATATAGGCACCGTTGCCCATGAATTCTTTCACTGTTGGAACGTGGAACGCATACGCCCCAAGTCCCTGGAGCCCTTCAATTTTGGGCAGGCGAACATGAGCGGTGAGCTCTGGTTTGCGGAAGGTTTCACCAGTTATTATACCAATTTTATCCTTTGTCGTGCCGGAATCATCACCCCTGAAGAGTATATTGAGGGACTTACAGGCACTTTCAATTATGTTTGGAACTCTCCGGCCAGGAAGTTCTTTAACCCGATAGAAATGAGTTATCAGGCACCCTTTGTGGACGCTGCCACCTCTGTTGACCCCGTGAACAGGGAAAATACCTTTATTTCCTATTATTCCTATGGCAGTGTTTTGGGATTGGCCCTTGACCTATCGTTGCGACAAAACAAACTAAACTTGGATGATTTTATGAAATTAGTGTGGCATACCTATGGTAAAAAGGAAGTTCCCTACACACTGCAAGACCTACGTGAAACCTTGGTACAGTACGCCGGTAAGGAATTTGGCAATCGTTTTTTTGATCGATATATCCATAACAGTGAAATGCCCGATTATGAAGAGTTGTTCAACACAGTTGGCGTAGTGCTAAAACGAGCTACTGACAAACCCTATTTTGGGGCCAGTGTGGGTATCAACCAATTTGGTGCAGGCATAGTTCAAAGGAACACTCCAATAGGGAGTCCGGCTTACAAGGCCGGGTTGGATTTTGGAGACGTAATTACCGCCGTAAACAATACTCCCCTGACGTCCAACCAGAATTTTGGGGAGCTAATGGCACAATATAAGGTAGGGGACAGTATAAAAATAGCCTACACCCGATTTGGAAGTCCAAAATCTACCACTGTTGTTCTTTCAGCGAACCCAACCTATACCATACAGTTAACGGAGAAGGATGGAGGCAAACCCAGTAAACAAGTGTTAAAAAATAGAAAGGATTGGCTAAAATTGGATTAAATGGACATAAAATTCAAACGCTGCAGTACAAAAACCGAATTGCGGCAAATCCTGGACCTGCAACAAAAGAACCATTTACAAAATATAAATGTAGATGAGAAGCAAAAAGAAGGCTTTGTTACCGTGTCACATACTTTGGAACTCCTCACCGAAATGAATGCTGCCTGTCCCCATATCATAGCCAAGGACCAAGATAAGGTGGTGGGCTATGCGCTTTGCATGCATCCCCGGTTTGGTAACGACATAGAGGTCCTAAAACCAATGTTTAAGGAAATAAACTCCGTAATACCCAAAGGGGACCCCTATATGGTCATGGGGCAAATCTGTATAGACAAGGAATACCGGCGAAAGGGTATTTTTAGAAAGTTGTACGAAACCATGAAGAACTCCCTGCAACCAGAATTTACCAGTATCGTTACCGAGGTAGATGCCACCAACCTCCGTTCATTGGAAGCGCATTATGCGGTGGGATTTGAGGAACTAAAAACCTACCATGCCGGAGGGCAGGATTGGAAGTTGATTGTTTTAGGGTAAGATTTTGCGGAATAAAATGACTTGGGCACTAGCCTGCCTAACCGTCAGGCAAGGATAACGCCCTCGCCTGAGGAAAGGTTCATGTCCTAAGCTAGGCGTGATAATTTAGAAACTTGTATTTGATTCGTTTTTGGTGTATTTTTACACCAAAATAAAAACTATGTCTAGACAAAGTATTACATTCACGGAACCTAACGATGAATGGTTAAAAAAACAAGTAGACAATAAGGAGTACTCTAGCAAAAGTGAACTGGTCAATGATTTGATCAGACAAGCCCGAAAACAACATGTCCAAATAGACTGGATCAGAACTAAATTAGAAAAAGCTGAGAACAGCGGATTTACTGAAGATAGTAAGGAGCAAATACTGGAGGAATCAAAGTCCCTACTTCGTGGCCAATTATAAATTAAGCAACTCTGCCAGAGAGGATTTAATACGAATTCATCAATACGGAGTGAGAAAATTTGGTGTTGAACAAGCTGACCAATACTACTATTCATTTTTCGAGTATTTTGACATTATTGCCCAACTACCTTTTTCATTTGAAGCAGTTGATTTTATCAAAGAAGGCTATAGACGCTGTGTTTACCGTTCAGATAGTATTTATTACAGAGTAAATGATGACACTGTTGAAATCATGGCCATTATTGGAAGGCAAGATTTGAACAATATGCCACTCTAACCTCCGTTAGCGCGGATTAAATAGTTTTCGCACCTCAAACTCAACCCTGTCCAAATCGTCAGGCTCATATGTCCACCATTATTAAATAGTAACTCAAATTACTTAACCGGTATTCCAAGAAACAGGGGAACAACTAAATCTCCTCGACAATGCACACCTCGCTGATTAATGCCAAGTTTTTATATATTTATAAGGTCAGCTGGATTTTTTTCAACTTAATGACCCAAAGCATGTTCCCATGATGAAATATTCCGTGTTATTGTTCCTTTTTTTTTCATGTTCAATGTTGACATATGGGCAGGTAGAAAACCCCTTTAAAAATGTAGTTATCACCTCCATAAAGAAAAAAACGCAAGTAAAAACCGATAAAAAGGGGCAATTGCATGTAAATGTATCCCCAAAAAATGTCCTTAAATTTAAAGGGCTTGGATGGGTGCGCTATAGCGATTTTGGTGCCACTGGTGATGGCAAAACGGATGATATGGACGCCATTGCCGCCACTCATGCCTTTGCCAATCTACACAACCTTATGGTGAAAGCAGACCAAGGTTTCACCTACTATATAGGAGGAAAGGAACGTACTGCAGAAATCCGAACCAACACCGATTTTGGAACAGCAGCCTTTATCATTGATGATACCCAAGTCCAAAACCACAAGGCCTCTGTTTTTGAGGTAGCTTCCAACCTGCAGCCCTTTAAACCCGACGGAATAACATCACTTAAAAGAAACCAGCAAAAAATTGACGTCCTTTTGCCCCAATCCTGTATCATCACGGTCACGAATTCCAATGTAAGGCATTATATCCGTTATGGGCTGAACCAAGACAATGGCTCCCAACAAACGGATATCTTTGTTGTTGACAAAAACGGAAATGTTGATTTGGATGCCCCGATTATTTGGGATTTCGACCAGATTACAAATGTGACCGCCATACCTTTGGACACCACAACACTGTATATTAGGGGCGGCCTATTCACCACCATTGCCAACAAGGCCGAATCCAAGTACAATTATTATAGCAGGAACATATTGGTCACCCGTTCCAATGTAGTAATCGATGGGCTAGAGCACCATGTTATTGGGGAAGGGGAACATGGCGCGCCCTATGGCGGCTTTATCAATATCCGTGACTGTGCCTATGTAAAGGTAAAGAACACCCTTCTTACCGGACGTAAAACCTATCGTACTATTGGCTCGGCAGGAAAACCGGTATCCATGGGCTCGTATGACCTTCTCGTAAACCGTGGCCTCAATGTATCATTTGAAAACTGCCGACAGACCAATGATATTAATGACAACACCTTTTGGGGTATAATGAGCTCCAACTATTCCAAGAACTTGGTCTATGACCATTGTATCCTTTCCCGCTTCGACGCCCATAAGGGAGTTGCCAATGCCACAATCCTAAACTCCACCCTAGGACATATGGGAATCAATGCCATTGGCAGCGGTGTCTTGACTGTGGAAAACAGCACTATCCGAGGTAATACCCTGATTAATTTGCGCTCGGATTATGGCAGTACATGGCAGGGGGAAATAGTGATCCGAAACTGTATTTTTGTACCCAAGGGAGATAAGCGCTCCAGTGTCAATATAATTGGAGGTTCGTACTCTGGGCAGCATAATTTTGGCTACACCTGTTATATGCCCGAAAGAATTACCATTGAAAACCTACACATAGATGACAGCAACTATCTGGAGGGATATGAAGGGCCTGCCATTTTTAAAGATTTCAATGAAGAAATGACGGACGATTCATATCAGGAAAAATTTCCCTACATCAGGACCAATGAGATTATCCTTAAGGACGTAACCTGCACAAGCGGCAAGGACTTGATAATAAGTGAAAATCCGTTTATGTTCAAGGACGTGAAGGTGCACACCTATTAAGGGTTCTACATGAAAATCCTTTTTACCGTGATGGGATTCAAAGCAAAGGCTAGCCGCTGACCCATGGTAATGCCCCTACCCTTAAAATATACCTTATGCGGTAGAGGAGTATGATGGACATTGGGTATACATGGCAAAGAAATAACTGGATTGGACCTATAAAAGAGTTGGTATAAACAGTTACAATTAAATTCTTATCTTAAAAGCCCAAAGGCTGGAACCTAAAGGCAGCTACTACTAAAAATTGGAACATAATGGACGAGTGCACAGGCCTCATAAAACAGATGAAAATGATTGGGATATATTTGGATAAGGTATATAGCCTACTATTGTTAACAACCATCTTGTTTGCCTGCAATCAAAATACAGCCCAAAATGGAACCTTTGATGTCATCATTGATACCGACCTGGGAGGCGACCCCGATGACATTCAATCATTGTACAGAGCTGTGCATTATTCTGATATAATTAAGATAAAAGGTATTATAGCAACGCCCAATTCGGATATTGATCATCACCCTTGGGACACCATAGAACATACGGGGCTCATTGAGAATTGGATAAAAAGGATAGACGTTGAGCATATACGTAAAAACGGTTACAGCCAATTAATGCCGGAAAAAGATTTGCTCAGCATCATAAAATCCGGTGCAAAAAAACCAAAAGGCCCTTCGGACAATAATAGTACAGAAGGTTCCGAATGGATCATTAAAACAGCTCGGGATTATACGAAGGAAAATCCACTTTGGATATTGGTCTGGGGTAGTTTAACAACAACTGCCCAGGCACTTTACGATGCCCCAGACATTGCCGACAAAATAAGGATTTACTATATCAGTTCTTCAAATACCCTGCATGATCCCATAAGCAGGGATTATGTATACAATTTCATGGAAAAGAAATACCCTGAATTATGGTGGATTGAAAACGGGATTCTTCCAAGGGGCAAACATGAAACATTCCGCGGTGTTTATCAGTCCGGAATTCAGGATGGAGAATGGTCCTATACGAAATTCACCGATATCAATATTAGGAATCACGGTTCAAACCACGATGGCCTGTTTCAAGAAAAATGTGGCGATGTCTTTCCTGTGGCCAATTATCCCAAAAACAGTTTAAAGGAAGGAGATAGTCCTTCATTGTTATATTTGATTTCTCAGGTAATTGGTGGCACAGGAAACGTTGATGACCCCACCCAAGAAAGTTGGGGCGGACAGTTTAGGCATTTCGATAAAAGTACCTACCCCAATTATTATATTGATCTTGACAAATCTCCAGCAGACTGCCAAATGACTATAGGGAAATGGCGCTATAGTGTAATGAATGATTGGAAGCAACGGTGGGACAGATATGACAAGAAGTGATGGGAGCAATACTTCTGCGCGATAGTTTATAGGATATTTTAAAAATCCTGTTTTCCAACGATTGACATTATTTCATCTAGGCTATCTTTACCTTGTAGTAAATACTGTCAGAGCCACATACACAGCGTCTATACTAGTTGCGCAAAGTCTCCTGCCTTTGCGCCTTTACAACCAAAAACTATCATAATTGGGAAAAACCATGTTTAGAGCAGCAAAAACTCACGTTCTGCCCATAATGGCATAATGATTCCCACATTTCATCAATAATAATTAATTACTATACCTGGCCTAAAATTATACGTCTAGGCTATAATTTCGTTGTGACGACATCTGCAAGAGCTGTGTGCGGGTAGGTGTGCCGGCTCGCAGGCTTTACCACTTATGAAATCAGACTGATTGGTGGTTTCTATTTTTGTTTTTTGCAAGATGCCGCAATGAATTATAACCAATAATGTGTGTATTTTTCTTCTTCTAAAAGTCTTAATCCTGCACGTATAACTTCGCTAACATTTTTAAATCGACCGACTTTTATTCGGCTTTGAACAAAATGATCGAAATAATTTCCGAGTGATATAGTTGTGTTTTTATTCCTTTTGATACTATTTGACTCAAATATGCCAAAAATTGGTATTGTCGGCAAATTACGCACAACGTTAAGCTTATGATTCCGATCCCGAAAAACTCTAACGGATTGGCAGCAAGTTGAACTGGTTGTAAAAGAAATTATTTGTTTTGTACGGTTTTATTCCGTACATTTGAAAAATGAAATCAAAGATTGCAAGATTTGATACCCGTTGGACTACGGAACAGAAAGAAATGTTCGAGCATGCATCTTCCATTGGTGGCTTTCGCTCTCTTTCAGAATTTGTATTCTTCGCTGTGCAACAGCGCGCTGAGGAAATTATAGAAAAACACGAACAAATTATATCGAGCAGAAGGGATCAAGAAATCTTCGCCAACGCTCTTCTCAACCCACCTAGTCCAAATTCCAAATTAAAAAGAGCAGCGAAACGATATATGGAATTAATTGAATCTGATGGGGTACGAAACAAGGCCGTTAAAGTCAAATCATAATCGAAATGCATTCGATTGTGGCTATGACTTGTTAAACAATTACCTCAAAAGACAAGCAAACCAAGACGTTAAACGAAATCTTTCAATTTGTTTTGTTCTAACGGATGAATCCGAAATTGTTAAAGGTTATTATACTCTTTCAAATACTTCAATAAATAGAAAGTACCTTCCTGGGTCAGTCACGAAAAAATTGCCGATTAGTTACGATGTATTACCGGCTACATTGCTTGGAAGGCTTGCTATAGATAAATCTGAAAAGGGTAAAGGATTTGGTGAGTTATTGCTTATAGATGCACTGAAACGATCACATGATGTCGCTTATGATAGTCTTGGCTCACTAGCAGTTATAGTAGATCCAATAAACGAAAAAGCTAAAGCATTCTATGAAAAATACGGGTTTATTGATTTACCTGATTGCGGTAAAATGTTTCTTCCTATGAAAACAATTGGACAATTATTTTAAAAAAGCCAGCTGCCAATAATTAATTGCTGACCCAGTTGCGCAAAGTCTCCTGCCTTTGCGCTTTTACCACCATAAACCAAAAACTATCATAATTGGAGAAAACCATGTTTAGAGCAGCAAAAGAATCACGTTCTGCCCATAATGGCATATAATTTCACACAAGTGCAAGCCTGCCATAAAATTAACGGCTCGAATATGCATTGTGCAGGATTTCATGGCACTTCACAATCAAACAGCTACATTGTTTATTAAGTGCTCTTAAGCTCAAATTTACCAAATCGCCCCGCATTACGTATATTTATTGTTAGGTAGAACTATCGAAATGGTAACAAAAAATAAAATATTACTAAGGTTTTTAGTCCTTTTCGTTGTCTTTTTGACAGTTCCTTTTCCATTAAACACATCTCCTAAATTAGAGTTCATTTCAGAGTCCATTCTGAAATTTTATCAAAAAATCATCTCTTGGATTGGGGAGAATATTTTTAATCTAGAGAGTTCTTTTTCAATAACCCAAACTGGAAGTGGAGATAAGACGTTTGATTATTTGCTTCTTTTATTTCTTTTGATTATCGCAGTTTTTGGAACTATTATTTGGTCGATTGCAGATAAAAAAAACAGGAGCTATGAAAAATTGAATTATTGGTTTCTTGTTCTTACGAGATACTATCTAGGCTATTTTATGATTTATTATGGTCTTTTTAAAATAATACCAATACAATTTGGGGAAATTAGCTTTTGGAAAATGCTACAACCATATGGAGAATCCTCGCCAATGGGTTTAGCGTGGACTTTTCTTGGACATTCGAAAGGATATAGCCTTTTTATGGGTCTATCGGAATTCATTGGTGGTATTTTACTTTTCCACAAAAGAACAAAACTATTAGGTGCGCTAATTTTGATACCCGTAATAGTAAACATTGTAGCCGTAAATTTCTTTTTTGATGTGCCAGTTAAACTATTTTCATCTGTGTTACTTTTAATGGCCTTTATTGTGGTAGCTCCAGACTTCAAGCGATTATTAAATCTTATAATTTTTAACAAGCCTTCATATCCCACAAACTTCGCCAGTCCATTTCAAACAAAAAAATGGGTCATATTGACCAATATTGTTAAGTGGCTTTTTGTTCTTTTCATACTTTACAACACTATTGACTTAACAACAGGCATATATAAAACAAGACAAAACAAACCTGAATTATACGGACTATATGAAGTTACAACCTTTGTCAGTAATCAAGACACTATCCAACCACTTTTAACGGATGACAAAAGATGGCGTTACATTTTTTTCGAATATCCAAATACCATTCAATTTTCCAGAATGAACAAATTACGATATGGACTTAAATCTGAGGTAGACACATTAAAAAAACAAATAAAACTGACTGAATTTAATGATTCGACTCAAGTCTATTTATTGGAATTCGAAAAAACGGATTCGACTTTAAACATCAGCGGTATATTTCGAAAGGATACTATTTTTTGCAAAACTAAGCGATTGGACCGAAAGGATTTTAGACTTACTTCTAGAGGGTTCAATTGGATTAACGAACGCCCATATAACCGGTAAAATAACTATGCCTAACACAACCTATAAACAATTCGGGCTTCGGGTTTAAACGAATGGTTTGTGTATTTTTACTAGTTGCGCAAAGTCTCCTGCCTTTGCGCCTTTACAACCAAAAACTATCATAATTGGGAAAAACCATGTTTAGAGCAGCAAAAACTCATATTCAGCCCATAATAGAATTAAGATTCCCACTAGTTGCGCATAGTCTCCTGCCTTTGCGCCTTTACAACCATAAACCAAAAACTATGTTTAGAGCTGTATAATTCACATTCAGCCTATAATGGCATATAATTTCACACAACTGCTAGCTTGGAATAAAATTAACAATTGAATATAGTAACTAGTGCTTATATTCCTATTATAGGTCTAATTTAGTAAATCTTTTTAGATAGCCTGGTTATTAATTTAATGGCTTATAGCTCTGCTGATCCCTACCCTATTTTGTGGGGTCTGGCTATCGTTCGTTTGCATAATTTCATGGAACTAAAGAAAAACAATTCCTTGAAAAGTTTGTTGCGGGTAACCGTAGTTTGGGATTTTTCTAGTTTCTATTTTTTATAATGGCACAATTGGTCCGAAATGCATGGCACATTAAACTAAGGTATCAACCAAGACAAAGAAGAAAGAATATCGAGCTGTAGGCCAACAAGTGTATGCAGCTCCCCAGTTGCGCAAAGTCTCCTGCCTTTGCGCTTTTACCTCCATAAACCAAAAACTATCATAATTGGGAAAAAACTATGTTTAGAGCAGCAAAAG
>TARA_R110002050_G_scaffold4303_2_pt1 | contig 11732 bp, 8 predicted proteins | sample TARA_R110002050 | Tara Oceans TARA_R110002050 (sample SAMEA4396988) | marine metagenome | biome: Polar Biome; feature: [DCM] deep chlorophyll maximum layer (ENVO:01000326); material: water (ENVO:00002006), including particulate matter (ENVO:01000060) such as... | depth 25 m
GTAGCATATTTACTAATTTAGAATGACCATTTTATTTCAACCAACATTTCAAAGAAGCTAAATGAATATGCACAATTTATACCACCACCCTATTCTTTCCCTATTCATCATGATCTTTATGGGCATGTTTGGTAATCAAACTTTAAAGAACCAAGACTTAGTAACATCGTTTATTGAGGCTAGAAATAATTATGATGTTGAAAAGGTGAACACTTTGATCCACGATCATTATTATGAACTTTTTATGGATGGAAGTAAAGAAATAGAAAGTAAAGAACAATTGATGGACAGAATTTTATGGGGCAAAGAACTTGATTCGCATATATCATTATTGGACATTAGCGTTAACAAGGACACAATTATCACCATTGAAGAGAACACCAATTTTCTTGACGTGGCACTACAGAGGAAACCTAGAAAATTCAAAATTACCTATAGCTTTTTAAATGGTAAAATAAAGAATCAAAGTATTGATACTTTGAGCGGGCATCAAAGTATCATAAAATTTAATGCTGTCAAATACCAAGAATTCATAGCTTATTGCCAACAGCATAATCTAACGTACCATGGGAAATCTTTAAACAAAGAATTTGGGGTACAATTAAGAAAAGTACTTGAACAGTATAAAAGCGTAAATCAAAATAAACCGTGAATTAGTTACAGAAGGATCAAATACAGGAAAGCAGCAAGCAAACAGCCAATTAACGGACCTACTATTGGCACCCAAGCATAGCCCCAATCACTACTACCCTTAATGGGTAACAACGAATGAACAATACGTGGTCCAAGATCTCTAGCAGGGTTTATGGCATAACCTGTAGTACCACCTAGGGACAAACCTATAACCCAAACCAAAAAAGCAACGGGCAGCGCTCCTATAGAGCCCAATCCGATAATTGCGCGTGAGTCTACATCACCAATAATATCTAATTCAGGACCCGCAAAATAGAATATTACAAATACCAGAACAAAAGTTCCGATCGCCTCACTAATTAAATTGGAAAAAGTATTTTTAATAGCTGGTCCCGTACTAAAACAAGCCAACTTACCACCTTCATCATCTGTAATTTTAAAATGATCTTTATAAAACACCCAAACCAAAAACGCCCCCAACATGGCGCCGATCAGTTCTCCTACTAAATATTCAGGAACAAGGTCCCATGATACTTTGCCGGCTACGGCCAAAGCAATGGTTACCGCGGGGTTTAAGTGCGCCCCACTGTATGGACCTGCAACAACAACACCAACAAACACCGCCAGTGCCCAACCCGTGGTAATAACTATCCAACCAGAGCCATTGCCTTTAGTACCGTTCAAAACCACATTCGCTACCACTCCGTTACCTAAAAGAATAAGTAACATAGTGCCTATAATTTCCGCTATTAAAATTGACATATCTAAAAAGCTGGTTAATGGTCAGTTTTTATTTTTCAATCCAATGTTGTGCGCATTTTACAGCTTTGTTCCAGTAATAGAGCATATTCTCTATTTTTTCTTTTGGAGCTTCTGGAAAAAACTCTTTATCAATGCTCCATTGCGATTGTATATCGTCTATACTGTCCCAATACCCAACGGCCAAACCTGCAAGGTACGCTGCACCCATTGCCGTCGTCTCTAAAGTTTTTGGTCTAATAATTTTAAAGCCGAACAAATCTGATTGTATCTGCATTAATAGGTTACTGGCACTTGCCCCACCATCTACACGAAGTTCAACACTTTCCTCACCTGAATCTGCCTCCATGGCCTTTACGATATCATAAACTTGAAATGCAATACCTTCAATGGTTGCACGTGCAATATGTGCGTCTGTTGTACCCCTTGTAATTCCCATCATGGCTCCTCTGGCATATTGGTCCCAGTGCGGAGCGCCCAATCCAGTTAAGGCCGGCACAAAATACACTCCACCGTTGTCTTCAACCGTTTCTGCCAAATGATTGATTCCAGGTGCAGTTTTAACCATTTTAGCACCGTCTCTTAACCATTGTATTGCAGCCCCACCAACAAAAACACTCCCTTCTAGGGCATATGTAATTTCTCCGTTAATCTTCCAACCTATGGTAGTAAGTAAATTATTTTTAGAGTACACCGCTTTATCACCAGTATTCATCAACAAAAAGCAGCCTGTACCATAGGTATTTTTGACCATACCCGGTTTAGTACACATTTGACCGAACAAAGCTGCCTGCTGATCGCCCGCAATACCTGCTATAGGAATTTTTGTTGAGAACAATGTTGTAGCCGTTGTTCCATAAACCTCACTACTTTGTTTCACTTCGGGCAGTACTGATTTGGGAATGTTCAAAAGGGTAAGAAGTTCTTGATCCCACTCTAACGTATGAATATTGAACAACATGGTTCTACTTGCGTTAGACACATCTGTAATGAACATTTTACCTCTGGTCAACTTCCAAATCAACCAAGTATCTACAGTACCAAAACAGAGTTTTCCTGCTTCAGCTTTTTCCCTAGCACCCTCTACATTGTCAAGAATCCATTTAATTTTTGTTGCCGAAAAATAAGCATCAATGACCAGACCTGTTTTCTTTTTAATTAAATCTACATGACCATTATCCTTAAGTTCATCGCAATACTTGGCAGTTCTTCTATCTTGCCAAACAATGGCATTATAAATTGGCTCACTGGTTTCACGATCCCAAACTACAACTGTTTCTCGCTGATTGGTAATTCCTATTGCCGCTATGTTATCACCGGTGATACCTTGTTTTGCAATTACCTCCGCAGCTACAGATATTTGTGAGGACCAAATTTCATTAGGATCATGTTCAACCCATCCTGGTTTTGGAAAGATCTGTTCAAATGGTTTTTGAGAAACCTTTACAATTTCACCGGCATGATTAAACAAAATGGCACGTGAAGAAGTTGTACCCTGATCTAATGCTAAAATTAATTTGGTATTCATTGAGTTGTTGATTTTAAGTTAATTCAATTGTAAGTTGACATTAATTGAATAGTTATTTTAAATAATATAGTTGGAAGTTACCTTCTTGTAATCTTCTACTTGTTTGGCTTGCCATTCGGAGTCTTTACCTAGTTCGCTAGCCATAATTTCCGCCACTCTTGGGGCCATCCTAACACTTTCCTTGGCATCCAATAACTGGCAACGGGTTCTACGGGCAAGAAAATCTTCTACATTAAGAGCCATTTCATTTTGAACGGCCCACACAACCTGTCCTTCTATTACACCTAATGAATTGCTAAGAGTAGCGTTCCACCCCTTTTCCTTGGAAAGTTTTAACAAAGGTTCTTCATCACTACCATAAAAGTATAGGGGGTTATTTAAGTCTACATCTTTTTTATAACCATGAATTTTAAGGTTTTTGGTTTTAGTAGCAATATGTTTCCATTGCTGGTTCCTTTCCGCTTTATCAACCAAATCTTCGCCCATTTTTCTAAATGTGGTCCATTTTCCGCCAACAATGGTCAACAGACCGGAATCTGATGAAAAAATTTTATGGCTGCGCGAAATCTCTTTTGTTTTATTTCCGTCCTCACTTGGAGCCGCTAACGGTCTTAACCCCGCAAAAACACTTAAGACATCGCTTCGTTTTGGGGCTTTTGTCAAATACCTGGTTGCAGTGTTTAAAATAAATCCTATTTCATCTTCTAAAGCTATAGGTTCCAAAGATTCTTTTTTAACGGGAGTATCGGTAGTACCAACAATGACCTTATTATGCCAAGGCACTAAGAACAACACTCTACCATCATCTGTTTTAGGAATAGTAATGGCATCGTCACCAGGTAAAAAAGACTTATCCAACATGAGATGAACACCCTGGCTTGGAGCAATTGTTTTTTTAGACCCGGGAGCATCCATTTGCAACACATCATCAGCAAATACCCCAGTAGCGTTCACCACCTGTTTTCCCTTGATTTCAAAAGATTCTTTGCCTTCCTCATCAAAGACCTTAACTCCGGTAACTTTACCGTTGGCATCTTTCAACAAACCTTCAACAGCACAATAATTAGCCACAACAGCGCCCAATTCCACAGCACTTTGCAAGGTATTGACCGCCAAACGAGAGTCGTCAAATTGACCATCATAATATAGCACACCTGCCGATATTTTATCAGGATTTATTAAAGAGATTCGCTCTAAGGTCTTTGTTTTGGATAAACGTTTAGACCTGCCAAGACTTAATCTACCCGCTAACAAATCATAGAATGTTAAGCCAATAGTATATAGAATTTCATCATATAGGCCATGTGTTGGTATCACAAAAGATTGGGTTTTGGTTATGTGAGGGGCATTTTTTAACAAAAGACCTCTTTCTACCACCGCCTCCCGCACCAAGCCTATGTTTCCTTGAGCCAAATATCTCACTCCGCCATGCACCAATTTTGTTGCTTTACTGGATGTTGATTTAGTAAAATCCGATTTCTCCAACAAAGCGACCGAGTACCCTCTAGCCGATGCCTCTAATGCTATTCCAATTCCCGTAGCACCGCCACCAATTATAATAAAATCATAAGTATTAGGCGTAACCTTCAACTTACTAATAATTTCTTTTCTTTTCACAAAATTTCCTTTTGTTACGTTTTATGTCAAAATTGACGCTAAAAATACAATAAATAGAAACAATTCAAAATAAAATATTATTTAAATGTTACTAGAAACGGCATAAAACAACTCATTTAAACAATTATGAAGTATAAAAATTACGAACTATTCAATTATTTCTTGATTCAAACAATACAAGCATAGACTCTTACTCCTTTACGCTAATTTTGAAATAAAGTTTCGTTTTGTTACCATTATGAATCTTATTCATAGCCACCCTTTTACATAAAAGCTTATATATTTGTATAAACCGAAACCCACTTACGTTGAATATTGTAGACCGCCATAAATTAATTTTAAGCAAACTAGAAGAGCAAGGTTTTGTAAAGGTGAATGACCTTAGCAAGGAATTCAACGTATCTCTAGTGACCATTAGAAAAGATCTTAAATTATTAGAAGATCGAAAATTACTTTTTAGATCTCATGGTAAAGCCATACCTGCCAACCCATATATTGTTGAAAATTCGGTTAATATTAAAGAGAAATTTCATCAGGAGGAAAAAAATAAAATTGCGATCGCCGCAGCTTCTAACCTTGAACCTAATGATTGTATTATAATAGCCTCAGGTACATCAGTAATAGAATTTGCCAGGCATATAAAACCAATTGAAGGCCTTACCGTTTTAACCGCATCTTTAAACACGGCATTAATATTGGGGGAACACAATGAAATAGATGTTATGCAACTTGGTGGTAACATAAGGTCCAGTTCATCTTCGGTAGTGGGTCCAATAGCAGAGAAAATGCTTACAGAGTTCACCTTTACCAAATTATTTTTGGGAGTTGATGGTATTGATCTTGAATTTGGGCTTACCACTACAAGCTCTATGGAAGCGTCTTTGAACAAACAAATGATAAAAGCTGCACAAAAAATTATTGTACTGGCAGATTCATCTAAATTCAACAAAAAAGGATTTGGTAGAATTTGTGGAATAGATGAAGTTGACCACATTATTACGGATGCCGGTATTGACGAAAAGACAAAAGCAAGACTCATTAAATTAGGTGTAGAACTTACTATCGTTTAAAAACGAAGGTCATGAAACTTATTCCATCAGAAAAAATTGAGCTAACTACAGCATTTACTACAGCTGAAATAGAGAAACTTCTTTTGAAAAACATTAGGGAGCATAAAAGCTATAAAGTCAGCTTTAATAAAGAAGATACCAAGGGTGGTTATTTGATTGGTCACGTTTACCCTAATGGATTTAGCTGTAAAAAATTTACGTACCAACGAAATTCATTTCTACCCCAAGTAACCGGTACATTTAAAGAAACACCCCAAGGGACGAACGTAAAAATCAATCTAAAGGTAGATTCATTTATAATTATATTTCTTTACTTGTTCATTACAGTAATTTTCTGTGTGTTTCTTGTTACACTTTATATGGTAACCACCCAAGGTAGTGAGCCATATATTGCTTTGATTCCATTGGCTATTTTAGTCATATTTACGGCATTGCCCCATATTGGGTTTCAATTGGAAAAAGAACATACTATTGCTGAGCTAAAAAGAATATTAACCTCTTAACATCCATATTAAATCATAAAAAAAAACGCCAAACATTTCTATTTGGCGTTTTAATTTTGGAGTATTGCTCAAGGAGCAAATTCAAAAACGTTATTTTAATTCATAAATAGCTATAGTGCTAGATACCTCATGAGTTGCTATCATTAAATAGTTACCTGTAGGGCTATCATCTTTATCAACTACGATTATACCTTCTGGCGAAATATCGGTGCCATCATAAATCCAAGTAACAAAAACAGGACTGAATGGATTAGTAATGTTGTAAGCCAAAATTCCGCTTGTTCTTTCCAATCCTACGAACAACAAAGTTTCATCACCTACTTTTAAGGTCACTACCGATTCGGGCTCCGCCCCTTTATCATCTGATCGTTCATCTACCTCGCCCTCATCTTGATTGAATACTGAAGGCGCCAATGCCAATGTTCTTCTGGCAATTTCAGAACCAGAGTCATACACTAACTGACCATTTGCATCCCAAATAGAGAAGGAACGGGCACCATAGGCATAAATTTGCTCGTACAACCCATCATTATCTTCATCTCCGTTTGCAGTAGTAGTTTTTAGACGACCCAAATTTTCATCTTCTTGCAACATATCAAAATCTGGATAAAAAGCAGGGTCTAAATCTAGGTCCTTTACACGCACCTCTTCAGAGTATCCATCATAATCCCTTGCATCTCCTTCATTCGCAGAAACCACATAACCATTTCCATTTGCCGTGAAATAATCTATAGCATCTGGCATATAAAAACCTAGAACATTCCAGTTCTGTAAATTCCCAGGAATACCATCATCATTAGAAGCATCTATTTCATTCCCTGAAACATTGTGATTTTTTGTACCTAAACCTACAAGACCGGTAATGGTCTTTGAAGCTAAATCTACAATGGCCATACCATTGTTTTCTTGCAAACTAATGTAAGCTGTGGCAGAATCATCTGAAATGGCAACATACTCCGGCTCTATATCTTGTACAAATGTTGACATACCATTATTACCAAAAACTCTGAATCCGTTTCCGGGATCTGTTTGTCCGGTAAAATAAACTTGAGTTACCGTTTCGGTAGCTACCTCAACAATTGTGATCGAGCCTTCTGGATCTACCGTATAATCATCATTTGGTTCGCCCTCATTAGCAGAAACAATATATTCACCATCAGGAGAAAAAGCAACCATATCTGGCAATGCACCCGCCGGGTAAGACACTAATAAAGATTGCGTATCTGTAGCGTAGGTTTCAATAGTTCCATCGGCTTGCTTATCCATATTCTCAACGGCAACAGCTAACACTCCATTATGAACCGCCACTGAATTTGGATTTCCAGCCAATGCAATTGAAGTCCCTTTAACCGGATTTGAAGCATCTGTCAAATCTAACACCGAAACCTCATTTTCTTCAGGGTTAACAATGAACAATTTATTTGTAGCGGCATCAAAAGCGGAGATTTCTGCAAAAGCTTCATCATTTCCATTGGTGAAAGTTCCTATTTTAGAAAAGCTCAGTTGATCGATCGTGATTGGAAATTCGGCATCCATTCCGTCAGCTCCATCTTCCCCGTCGGCACCATCAGCACCATCTACGCCATCTACTCCGTCAATACCGTCAACACCATCCATACCATCATCGGCACAAGAGGTAAATAAAATAGAAATTCCAAGAATTGCTACACAAAAAGGTCGTAATACATTTTTCATTTTAATACAGTTTGGTTTTAAGTATCAAAACAAAAAGATCAATGTAAAATTGGGGTTAACTGTGGCGGAAATAATTATTATGAACGCATTAAGTTCTTGTAAACAAGCAATTCTACTTTGTAAAATTCACATTAAGAACGATAATTAAAAATTAAAGCCTACACTGAATATGACACGGTTACCATCTTCCCCATGATAAAAACCTAAGTTACCGGTTAGTGCACTAAAGCCCGAAACCCACACAGAGCCTCCGTAGTCATTATGCCATTTTGAAGAAGTATCGTTCTCCGTCCACACTCGTCCATAATCAAAGCCTGCACTTACACCTAATTGAAGCGGAATAAAATTGGTCTTAAATCTAGTTAAACCCACCCTTACATCCGTACTTTGATAAAAAGCCGTTTTACCATTAAACCGCTCATTTCTATAAGCCCTTAAACTCTGGTTGCCTCCTAAAATAGCACCGTGATAAAATTCATAATTCTCACCTATTACCGTTTCGCCCGCAATTTTAGTTGCTATTACGGCAATACCACTGGGATGTAGCGGATACGTTAATTTCAGTGTAGGTTTTATATAACCAAAACGATTATCAAAACCATTAATACTAGATCTGTAACCAGTAATAACATCTGCCTCCATAGCCCTATTTGGAAACGCCGGATCGTTTTGGTTTTTATAATTATAACCTAACTCAGCGGTGACATATAATTGATCTTCATATACATCATTATCAGATGTAAAAGCCTGCCCTACAAAACGATCATCATCATTTGACACATCAAAAGATTCTAATGCGGTCCTCACATAAAAACTGTTACCCCTATGTTTATGCACTAAATAAGGAGAGAACTTCCACTGGCGCATGCGCACCCTATTGAAATCTCTATCAAGGTCACCATCAAATGCAGAATTATTTCCTTCTCCAAAATAGTTCATTGTAAAATTGGGACTGGCATAGCGAAGATCGAAACCTAAATTCCAATTGTAAAATACATGACCAAATTCAACATTATAATCGATCGCAAAACCATCTGTAGCAAAAAAATACTCGGCACCTATGGTATGTTGCGCCTCAAAAGGATTATTGACCAACCCATATGTTGTAAAACGATTTTTTAATCCGAATCTGAATCCGGTATCGGCATCATAACCTATACTTGGAAACACAATATTTTCATGATACTTTCTCTTTTGGTAATCATAATTATTAACGTCATAAGAATCTGTAAGCCATTTTCTAGATTTTGAATTTACTATAGTGTTGTTCTTACTTTTATAATCATAGAGTTTTACCTTTTTGGTATTTTTAAAATTATAGGTATCATTTTTCTTCCCTCCCATTATCTTAATATCTATAGGCTTTTTACCATTACCTTCTACAGTAAACGTATCATTACCATCAAGACCATAGACCCAAATCTCATTCGTTTGCTTATTGTTATATGAATTTTGAAAAACCACCGAATCTTTTGCTATAGCTATTTCGGTAATGCCGCCTGGCTTACGGGTAATCAAGAATTCATCATCATCTTCGGTACCGAGAACTACCTCAAAATTGCTTAAATAATCGTAATATGATTTGGCAATAGATTCTAGTCCGTCTCGGCGTAACCTTAAATTCTTTTTAATCGTTTCTATACTTTCATCTTGAGCTTCTACGGGCAAAGTTTCAAATGCCGATTCTATGTCCGCATCAGACAGGTTCTCTTGAATAAAATCTACCTGAGATTTCCAATCTTCCCAATTTGCTTTTTTTATAAAAGTTTTATCCAAAGGATATCCTGAAAAATTGAACCACTTCACATTTTTGATATCAGCATCGTAGCTTTCCATTTTTCGCAGTAATGGAAAACTAAACTTTAACAAAGAAATTATTGGTCCGTCATACTTTGGGAAAGCTTGATCCCAATCGCGAGGTATTGCCTCATATCTTTTTTTGCCATCGGCCGTTTTAAATTCTGCCCAGCGCCATTGATCTTGATGGCGATCCCAGTTACCCACCAGCATGTCAAATAATCGCGCACGTATAAAACTAGGCTCATCAACAAAAGCGTTTTTTGACTCCCTTAGTTCCATACGTAAATCCGTAGTACTTAAAATATCATTGGGCTTCCCAAAGGTTTCAAAGGTTTTATTCTCATCGCCTACATGCTCCTCTAACATAAAAAGTGCATCGCCATAATCTTCATTATAAATACCCAAGCCTTTTTGTTTGGGTACATAATAGATTTTTGGATTTGCATGTAGCACGCCCAAAGTCGCAGAAAGTTCATTCATGGAAAACTGCGCATAAGGGTGGGCAGTGGTATAAAAATCTAGTAAATAACGCTCAGCAATAGTGTTTTTAAGGTAGTCTTCAACATAATGGTTATCTATGGCGGTTGTCTGCAGAAAACGAACAGCACTTTTACGTAAAGCCCTTAGCGTGTACTCATGTTCATTATCATCGATCAATCGTAATGATCTAGATTGTGTACCACCTCCTTCTGAAATAGGTTTTACATTACCTGGTAGTTCTTCAATATCCAATACCGGAGCTGAAATTTCTTTGCTATAAAGATCTCTAAAATGATCACCCCACAGAAATTTATAGAACCCTGTTTTATCGGTTTCCTCTTTTGTATAAATCGATGCCTTTGTAGTTGCACCATACGCTTTCTTCGGATAGGATATCTCATCTACGGAAAGTCGCTCCCTTTTAATGGTTTTTGTAAAGATTGATTGAGAAGTATTATCCGTTACTTTAAAAAATTCTACTTGAGAACTACCATCTTTAAAGACCGTCAATTTTGCATATCCTTGCTTTTCACTCTCAAAATGCTCTTCTTTTGGGGCTCTAGCCTTATCTGTATCACCTAATGCACCACTAATAATCTGTGGAATACCATCATCTTCCAAGTACTGTAGATTACGGTCTTTACCGGAAACGAAAATAACATCTTCAAACTGACTAGCAATAGTTTCCATTCTACCACGCAGTTGTCTATTTTGGCTATTTTGATATGACTCTGGTGTAAAACCACCCATTTTATCAATAACCGAAACCTTTGTATTGCTCATCACCGGTTGGTAGACCGCTACGATTACGGTTTTACCCTGACTATCTTTTAAATCATCTTTAAATTCTGCCAAGAATTGATCTCTAGTCTTATGCTCACATTTTTCATTAATATATGGATGATCGTCCCAATCTTCTAAAAACCATTGAGAATCTACCATTTCTAGCACCACCTCATTATTAATTGTTTCCTTTTCCAATGGGCAACCATCATTGGGCCAAAATTTAGCTTTACTATTATCTTGTAAAAAAGATTCTAGGTCATCTATACTCTGCGGCGCATCTTTCAACCATTCATTTTCTCCAGGGGTCAGGATTACGTTTCCATTAAAATTATCCCATAAGTTCATCAATGGTTGCAGATTATTTTTAACTTCATTTTGCTCATCATCATGAGAAGAAAACCCTTCCTTATCCAATACATTACCAATTAACAACAAGGTAGCTTCGTTATCATTTACCGAGGCGTTATTGATTTGTTCCAGAATTTTTTGAGCTTCGTTAAAAGGTACATTTCCAACATTCGAGGTGATATAAAAAGAATGCGAAACCTCTTTTTTTGAATTAGAATTCTCAGGTTCTGTCCATTGCGAGAACGAATAGGAAAAGCAACATATAATGGAGGAAAATAATAATAGTGAACGCATGTATACCAAGGTTTGTTAGCATTCTACAATGTTTCGGTTTTGATGATGTTCATCTCAGACCAAATAGAAAATAACCAAAAAAAGGAAGAGATGATTTAAAATACCATCGAATACCATCTAAACTGTAGAATTTTTGATTTAGTTTACCAGAAATCAAAGTTAGATATTGACTGATATCATGCTAACCCAAAACATCTTTTAAATGACTTTAAAAATCTG
>TARA_R110002050_G_scaffold105067_2_pt1 | contig 11726 bp, 5 predicted proteins | sample TARA_R110002050 | Tara Oceans TARA_R110002050 (sample SAMEA4396988) | marine metagenome | biome: Polar Biome; feature: [DCM] deep chlorophyll maximum layer (ENVO:01000326); material: water (ENVO:00002006), including particulate matter (ENVO:01000060) such as... | depth 25 m
ATAATTTCAGGAATAAAAGATCTCGGTGATGAAAATTTGGCAGTACCTTATTGGATGGGCGTAAAAACTAAAAACCCACGAAATAGCCTTTCAAAGATTGAAGGGAAAGAAAAAAAATATGAATGGCAGTATCCGGGTAGAATGTCATTGCAATGTATAGCCTTATACAATGATTCTGAGAAATTTGGACTGTATACTGCTTGTAACGATTCGCTGGCCTACAGAAAAGATTTTTCTTATACGCTAGACGGTTCTAATAACCTTACCTATAAAGTTAGCAACTATCCGTCTATTGATGAAAAGTCAGATATTTATTCGCCAAAATATGAAGCCATTATAGGTTCGTTTAAGGGAGATTGGATTACTGCTGCAGAGCAATACAGAGAATGGGGGTCTAAACAAAAATGGTCTTCTGAAAGTAGATTTAAAAATGGATTAACTCCAAAAAGTTTAGAGGAGACAGCTTTATGGGAATGGAATAGAGGAAAATCAATTAATGTTCTTGAGCCCGCCAAAAGTCTAAAGCAAAAACTAAATTTGCCAGTTAATGTATTTTGGCACTGGTGGCATGGGTGTTCATATGATGATGGATTCCCAGAATATTTTCCACCTAGAGAAGGTGAGGAATCTTTTATATTAGCAATGAGGTCTGCTCAAAAAGAGGGTATCAAATCTATTGTTTATATGAATCAAATGCAATGGGGAACAGAGACTGAGAGTTGGCAAAAAGAAAATGCTTTGTCCTATGCCGTGAAAGATATTAATGGTAATACAAACACCCATACCTACAACATATTTACCAATAAATCTTTAACAACAATGTGCATGGGTACACAGTTTTGGAAAGATAAATATACATCCTTATCAGATGAGGCTATAAATACTTATCAAACCAATGGAGTTTATATGGATCAAGCTTGTTTTAGTTTTTTATGTTATGACAAGACTCACGGGCATCCTGTTGGAGGAGGTAACTATTGGCTTAAAAATTTCGGAAAACTCACAGAACAAATCCGTTCAAAATTCCCTGAAAACAAAGATGTATTTCTCGCAGGAGAAGGCGTAAGTGAAGCTTGGTTACCGTATTTAGATGCTTTTCTCACATTGCAGGTTAGTATGGAAAGATATGCAGGCGATAATGGGTGGGAACCAATTCCGTTTTTTCAAGCTGTATATCATCAATACGCAATTACTTATGGCAATTATTCATCTCTAATTGTACCTCCATATGATGAATTATGGCCTAAAGAATATGCGCCAAAGAATCCATTAGCACTTTTAGATGAAAGTTATAGCAAGCAATTTTTAATGGAACAAGCTAGATCATTCGTTTGGGGATTACAGCCTACAATTTCTAATTATCAAAATTTTTTAGTTTCAAAAAGAACGAAAGAAATAGATTATTTATTAAATCTTGCTAGGGTGCGGAATAATGGATTAAAATATCTGTTACGTGGAAAGTTTTTTCGTTCTCCTAAAATGATTACAAAAGAAAAAACTCTTGATATGTCTAGGCTATCAATATATGCTGGTAAAACTGGAAATACAGTTACAGCTTTTAAAAAAACAGCCGATTTAATTTATTCTGGAGCATGGAAGTCTGATGATAATCAATTAGGAATAGCTTTAGCAAGTATAAGCGATGATTCATACCAGATTGATTTAAGTATTAGTTCTGATGATTATGGGCTGAATCCCAATGGTAGAGTTAATATTATAAATGAAGACGGTGCGAAGTTTATGACCACATATGAAGAAGGTAAGATTGATATAAATTTTACACTTCAACCCAGACAGATATGTATTATAGAAATAATAAATGAATAAAAATAGAATGAAAAACAAACTAACAACTGAAGAACCTTCTGTTTATGATGATTTAGAAAAAATGAGCACATTTGATCTGCTATCAAATATGAACGCAGAAGATAAAACAGTTCCTTATGCTATTGAAAAAGCAATTCCTTCATTACAGAAACTGGTAGATGTTATTTATGAAAAAATGAGTACCGGAGGACGATTGTTTTACATAGGAGCTGGAACTAGCGGACGATTAGGTGTTCTCGATGCCTCAGAATGTCCACCTACCTACGGTGTAGATGATAATTGGGTGATAGGTTTAATTGCTGGAGGCGACACCGCACTCAGAAAGGCCGTTGAAAATGCCGAAGATGATACAACATTGGCATGGAGAGATTTAAAAAAGTTTAATATCAATGAAGATGATGTTCTTATTGGTATAGCAGCTTCAGGTACAACACCCTATGTTATAGGAGGTGTAAAAAAAGCAAAACAGAAGAATATTGTTACGGGATGTATAACCTGTAATGAAAATTCACCATTATCAATGGCAGTAGATTATCCAATAGAATTAGTAGTTGGGCCAGAATTTGTTACAGGAAGTACCAGAATGAAAGCTGGAACAGCTCAAAAGTTAGCTTTGAATATGATTTCAACGACCGTTATGATAAAGTTGGGACGTGTAAAGGGTAATAAAATGATTGACATGCAACTTTCAAATAAAAAGCTTGTAAATAGAGGTGTAAGAATGATAATGAACGAACTTAATGTTGACGAAATAACAGCTACAGATTTGTTACTGGAACATAAAAGCGTTAGAAAAGCTATTGATGCATTTAATTTATTAAAAAATGAGTAAAATTTTAGGAACAGTTTTTTTAGGAGTCGTTTTTTTAGCATCTTTTTTTAGTCCTCACAATAAAGACTTCAAGACCAAAGACAATAAAACAAAATGGGTTGATAGTATTTATGGAGGCATGACCCTTCAAGAAAAGGTCGGTCAGCTATTTATGGTTGCTACCTATTCAAATAGAGATAAAAATCATACCGATTCTATTGAAAATCTTATTAAAAATTATAACATAGGTGGTCTTATATTTTTTCAAGGAGGACCAGTACGACAAGCTAAACTAACAAACACGTATCAATCTATTGCCAAAGTCCCTTTGTTAATTGGTATGGATGCAGAATGGGGTTTAAATATGCGATTAGATAGTACCGCAAGGTTTCCTTACAATATGACACTTGGTGCTATTAAAAATGATGATTTAATCAAACAAATAGGAAGTCAAATTGGGAAACATTGCAAGCGTTTAGGTGTTCATCTAAATTATGCTCCCGTGGTTGATATTAATACCAATTCTAAAAATCCAATCATTGGAGTCCGCTCTTTTGGTGAAGATAAATACAATGTAAGCAATAAGGCTATTGCGTTTACTCAAGGCATGCAAAATGAAGGTGTCATGGCGTGTGCAAAACATTTTCCCGGACATGGCGATACCGATCAAGATTCTCATAAAACGTTACCAACCGTATCGTTTTCAAAAGAACGTATTGATTCTGTTGAATTTTACCCGTATAAAGAATTATTTAAAAAAGGTGTTGCCGGTGTTATGGTGGCACATTTAAACGTTCCTAGTTTAGAACCTAAAGAAGGTTTACCATCATCTTTATCATACAATATTGTTACAAACATTTTAAAAGGCGAACTTGACTATAAAGGATTAATTTTTACAGACGCTTTAAATATGAAAGGCGCCGCCAATTATGAGGAACCTGGCGATATAGATTTAGCTGCATTCAAGGCCGGTAATGATGTGTTGTTATTTACAGAAAATGCACCAAAAGCAATTTCAAAAATTATTGAAGCTTATGATAACAAAGAGATAACAGAAGAACGCTTAGCACACTCTGTAAAAAAGATTTTAGGGGCTAAATACGATGTTAATTTGAATCATTTTAAATCAATTGATACGGTAAATTTAGTAAATGATTTGAATGATATTAAAAATACTGAGTTAAATAAAGAAGCCATTAGTAGTGCCATAACAACTATAAAGAATGTTAAGGATATTTTTCCAATTAAGGAAAATAAAAAAGAGAACATTGCTTTTATAAAATTGGGAGATGGTGAATATAACGACTTCATTTCAGAATTAAAATCAGGAATCAATGTTCATGATATTTCGGGACTTTCTCTAAAAAAGACTTTAAAAGTTCTCAAAAAATATGATAAAGTAATCATTGGTTATCATCGTTTAAATTATAGGTTGACTAAAAGAATAGCAGATACGGATAGAGTTTTTATTGAAACTATTTCAAAACATCATAAAGTAATTTTAGATGTATTTGCAAGTCAGTATTCTTTAGAAAAATTATCATTTAAAAATATTGAAGGTGTTTTGGTTTCTTATGAAAATTCAGAGCTGGCTCAAAAAGTATCGGCTCAGGTTATTTTAGGAAAGATGAAAACAATTGGCAGGTTACCAGCATCTTTAAACAGTAAATATTCTGTTGGTTATGGAATTGAAACAAGATAATTTTATACGTTTAATAAACATAAAAATTTTACATTGTAAAGCCTTATTTGTGCTGACTTTTTTGGTGTCTCAATTTTTAGTATCTCAAGAAGTCATTAGAAAAGGAGCACACGAATTACAGAAAGAAGAGTTTGGTAAACTTGAAACTATTCAAAAAAACTCTAATACTAATAAAGATGAAATTATCTCTTTAAGGCAAGGTCAAGTAAATACTTTAAATAAAAAGGTCTTTGGTTTTTTGCCTTATTGGGAGCAGAGTAATAATGCACATAGCAACATTCAGTATAACTTACTGTCTCATTTAGCTTGTTTTGATTTTTTAGTTCAGTTAGACGCATCGATAGATACACCAGCAGGATGGCCTTGGGTTACTGAGATAAATGCAGCACATGCAGCAGGAACTAAAGTAATTATGACCGTTGTTAATTTTGGAGGAGCAGATGGAGCTGACGCTGTTGCTTGGGAATTATTTACAAATACCACTAAAAGAGATATTTTTTTTGCTAATATAAAAAGTAGAATTCAAGTTGATAATTTAGATGGTGTTAATATAGATTTTGAAGGTTTGTCGAGTGCGCATAGAGGAGCTGAATTAAATACATTTATGGCGGATTTAACATCATATATTCATACTGAATTGCCTGGTAAAGAAGTTTCTTTTGATGGGCCAGCGGTTAATTGGGGCGGTTGGTTAATTGATGGTTTAGTTAATAGTGTAGATTACTTAGTAGTCATGGCATATGACTATACAGGTGCGAACGACGGGTTTTCTGGTCCAGTTTCTCCTTTAACTCATCACACACTTACAAAACGTTTTGTTACAAGAACTATAGAAACAGGTACTTATGCTATTCCTACTGCAAACAACCCGGAAAAGTTAATTTTGGCTGTACCTTATTATGGACAGCATTGGAAAACGACATCGAATGCTTCTGAGTCAGCAACAACTGCCTATGTGGGATCCACCAGATTTAAAAATACTATAACTGAAGCTGATACTTACGGTGGTTTTATTTGGAATTCGGATTTTGAATATCCTTGGTATACCTGGAACGACGGTACTAGCTGGCATCAAGTTTGGACAGATAACGAGTTGAGCATATCTAAAAAATTTGATTTGGCTATAGCCGATAATTTAGGGGGTGTTGGAATGTGGGCATTAAATTATGATGGTAATAGACCAGAGTTATGGGATTTAATAAATACAAAATTTGGAGCAACAGCATCATTGAGTGATGATTACATAAAAGATAATATTAAAGTGTATCCCAACCCAACCAATGGCTTAATTATAATAGCAAATAATGCTAATTTAAAAACGAGTAAAGTAGATCTCTTTAATTTTTTAGGACAATCAATAATGAAAATTAATCCCACAAATAAATCTATTGATTTGAGTCATTTAGATAATGGTATGTATTTTTTGAATATTGAAAATAATGAAGGCAATAAACAAACATTTAAAATCTTAAAATCAAATTGAGTTTCTAGCTTTAATGAGAAAAGACAATGATGATTTAATAATAGTATGAAAGTTGAAATAACACAAGCTTTAAAAAGTTTATCAACCACCTTGGAAGGAGAGGTTTTTTATGATTTGCTTCATAAAAGCATCTATGCTACTGATGCCTCTGTTTATAGAAAAATACCATTGGGTGTTGCGTATCCGAAAAGCAATCAAGATATAAAAATGCTCATTCTTTTTGCAAAAGAAAATAAAATCACACTTATTCCAAGAGCAGCAGGAACATCCTTAGCGGGACAGTGTGTGGGCGATGGTTTGGTGGTTGATACTTCAAAATATTTCACTAAAATTTTAGATTTTAATGAGCAAAATAAAAAAATTACTATACAGCCAGGCGTTATAAGAGATGAATTAAATGATTTTTTAAAACCTTACGGGTTATTTTTTGCGCCCAATACATCAACCAGTAACAGATGTATGATAGGAGGTATGGTTGGTAATAATTCATCAGGTACAACATCCATTAAGTTTGGAGTTACTCGTGATAAAATTGTAGAATTGAAAACGATTTTAAGTGATGGCTCTGAAGCTACTTTTAGTGATTTAACAAGTGAAGAGTTTTTATTGAAAATGATTGGTGATACTTTAGAAAGTGATATTTACAAATCTGTTTATAACGAACTTTCTAACCCTGAACATCAATTGGAAATTAAAAAAGAGTTTCCTAAAAGTTCCATTCACAGAAGAAATAATGGCTATGCTATTGATGAATTGTTAAATTCTAAAGTATTTGGTGGAGCTGATACACATGTTAATCTCTCAAAATTGTTAGTAGGAAGTGAAGGAACCTTGGCTTTTACCACAGAAATTACTCTTAAATTAGATTCGTTACCACCTCCAAAAAACATTATGGTAGCAGCACATTTTAGCAGTATTCAAGAAAGTATGGAAGCTGTTGTGGTGGCTATGCGACATAATTTGTTCACTTGCGAATTAATGGATAAAACCATTTTAGATTGTACAAAAAACAATAGAGAACAATTAAAAAACAGATTTTTTGTTGAAGGCGATCCAAAAGCCATTTTGATGCTTGAAATCTGTACAGATGATGATGAAGAATCAAAAGCTTTAGCCAATGCGTTGATTGCTGATTTAAAAACGAATAACTTAGGATATGCATTTCCTAAATTGATAGGTAGTGAAATTAACCAGGCACTCGAACTTCGAAAAGCAGGTTTAGGGTTGCTTGGAAATATAGTAGGTGATGATAAAGCGGTTGCTTGTATTGAAGATACAGCCGTTGACTTGAAAGACTTGCCAAATTACATTTCAGAATTTTCTAAAATGATGGAAGACTTTGGTCAAGATGCAGTCTATTATGCGCATGCAGGAGCTGGCGAATTACACTTACGTCCGATTTTAAATTTAAAGAAACAAGAGGATGTTGTGTTGTTTAGAGAAATAACCTCAAAAACAGCAGCGCTAGTTAAAAAATATGGCGGTTCTTTTAGTGGTGAACATGGCGATGGTATTGTTAGAGCAGAATTCATTCCCAAAATGATTGGAGAAAAAAATTATGCGCTTATAAAACGAATCAAGAACACCTTCGACCCCAATAATATTTTTAATCAAGGAAAGATTGTGGATGCCTTTCCAATGGATAAAAATTTAAGATACGAGGTTGATAGAAAAGAACCAGAAATTAATACTATTCAAGATTTCTCTGATAGTCAAGGAATTCTTAGAGCTGCTGAAAAATGTAATGGTTCTGGAGATTGTAGAAAGCTTCCAGAAGCTGGTGGCACCATGTGTCCAAGTTACAGAGCAACCAGAAATGAAAAAGATACCACACGAGCACGGGCTAATGTGTTAAGAGAGTTTTTGACAAATTCAGAAAAGAAAAACAAATTCAATCACAAAGAGTTGTATGATGTTTTTGATTTGTGCTTAAGCTGTAAAGCTTGCGCGAGTGAATGTCCAAGTAATGTTGATGTGGCATCTTTAAAAGCCGAGTTTTTACATCAGTATTATAAAGAAAACGGTATTCGATTCAGAACAAAAATTTTTGCCAATAATGTTAAGTTAAATAAACTAGGCATGATGATGCCTTCGTTAACAAATACTGTTTTAAATACTAAAATAACTAAAAAACTATTAGGTGTTGCGGTTCAAAGGAGTATTCCCGAATTAGCTCATAAAACCTTTTATAGTTGGTATAAAACCAATAAAAAAAGACTTCTAAGTAAACCGGTAAAACATAAAGAGCTTTTTCTATTTATGGATGAGTTTACAAATTATTATGATGTTACTATAGGAATAGATTGTATGGAACTTTTAACCGATTTAGGTTATAAAGTGAACATTACCAATCATGAAGAAAGCGGAAGGAGTTTTATTTCAAAAGGCGTTTTAGATAAAGCAAAACGGATAGCCGATTTTAATGTGACTTTTTTTAAAGATAAGATTTCGAGTGAAACACCCTTAGTGGGAATTGAACCATCGGCTATTTTAACCTTTAGAGATGAGTATTTAAGATTAGCAGACGACAAAGAATCAGCAAATCATATAGCTAAAAACACCTTCACTATAGAAGAGTTTATTAAGCAAGAGTTTGATAATAAACACATCCTTTCAGAAAGTTTTACAACCAAAAGTGAAGTATTAAAAATACATGGTCATTGTCAACAAAAATCATTAAGCAGTACAGAACCAACATTCAGGATGTTATCAATTCCAAAAAATTATAAAGTCACCATTATAAATTCGGGTTGTTGCGGAATGGCAGGGTCTTTTGGTTATGAAAAAGAGCATTATCAAGTAAGTATGCAGGTTGGTGAAGATACTTTGTTTCCAAAAGTTAGAAATGCAGAAGGCGAGGTTATTATTGTAGCTGCAGGAACAAGTTGCAGACATCAAATTAAGGATGGAACCAGTAGAACTTCTATACATCCTATAAGTGTTTTAAGAAAAGCTTTTATTAATAGATAATTAAAATAATACCAAATAGATATGTTAAAAAGTAGTATAGATAAGGCGACAGGATTTGAAAAACGGTTTGAAAATATAGGAACCGTCGTTTTTGAAAATTCTGTTTTAGCATCCAAAGCAATCGCTAAAGAAATAGCAGATTTAATTCGAGTAAAACAAGCTCAAAAGCAACCTTGCATATTAGGGTTGGCAACAGGATCTTCCCCCAAAGGATTGTACGCGGAGTTGGTAAGGTTGCATAAAGAAGAAGGCTTAAGTTTTCAAAACGTGGTATCATTCAATTTAGACGAATACTATCCCATGGAACCAGATTCTGTGAATAGCTATGTAAGGTTTATGAAGGAGCTTTTGTTCAACCATGTGGATATCTTGCCAGAGAACTATAATATCCCAGACGGAACTCTATCAAAAGAAGAAATAGCTGATTATTGTAATTCCTATGAATCAAAAATAGAAGCCTTGGGAGGTATCGATTTACAAATTCTTGGTATTGGAGGTAATGGACATATTGGGTTTAACGAATCCGGTTCTCTGCAAAACTCAAAGACCAGATTAGTAGCTTTAGACCATATTACCAGAGTCGCAGCGAGCCATGATTTTTCCGGATTAAATAATACACCCAGAACAGCTATTACGCTAGGGGTTAAAAAGATTATGGAAGCCAAAAGAGTCATCTTAATGGCATGGGGAGAGAGAAAATCCAATATTATTCAAGCATCAGTTGAAGGCCCCGTAACTAACCAAGTGCCTGCCTCTTTTTTACAAGAACATAACAACGCAACCTTTGTTTTAGATCAAGCGGCATCCTCAAAATTAACCAGAATTAATACGCCTTGGTTAGTTGAAAAAGTGACTTGGACAGATAAACTTATCAGAAAAGCGGTTTTAGGTTTAGCCATTGATTTAAAGAAACCAATCTTAATGCTTACGGATGCCGATTATATTGAAAATGGGATGAGTGATTTACTTGCAGATTCCGGTCCGGCTTACGACATTAATATTAAAATATTCAATAAACTACAAAATACAATAACCGGTTGGCCAGGAGGAAAACCTAATGCCGATGATAGCAAACGTCCCGAAAGAGCTGAACCAGCTAGTAAGCGTGTTCTTATTTTTAGTCCACACCCAGATGATGACATTATAAGTATGGGAGGTACTTTCAAGCGGTTACAAGAGCAAGGTCATGAAGTGCATGTTGGATATCAAACCTCAGGAAACATTGCAGTAGCAGATGATGAAGCCTTACGTTTTGCAAGTTTTGTCTGTGATTACAATGAAAAATTCGGAATTGATAATAAAGACGCACAATCTATTTTCAAGAAAGCTAAAACTTTCCTTAAGAACAAAAAGACGAGTGAAATCGATAGTCCTGATGTTAGATATATTAAAGGATTAATAAGAAAAGGAGAAGCAAGATCTACTTGCTATTATGTAGGAGTTCCAGATAGTCAAATTCATTTTATGGAATTACCATTTTACGAAACTGGTAGTATTGAGAAGAAGCCATTGGGAGAGATAGATATACAAATAACCATGGATTTGATAGAGAAAATTAAACCTCATCAAATATATGCAGCTGGAGATTTAGCGGACCCTCACGGAACCCATAAAGTATGTTTAGATGCTGTTTTTGAAGCAGTCAAAAGACTAAAACCTAAGAAGTTCATGGATGATTGTTGGTTATGGTTATACCGAGGAGCATGGCAGGAATGGAGCATTGATGAAATTGAGATGGCAGTACCAATGGGGCCAGACCAAGTATTGGAAAAACGAAAAGGTATTTTTAAACATCAATCACAAAAAGATGGTGTGGTGTTTCAAGGGGCAGATAGCAGAGAGTTTTGGCAACGTGCAGAAGACAGAAATAAAGAAACAGCTGATATATATCATCAGTTAGGCTTATCTCACTATGCTGCTATGGAAGCCTTTGTTAGGTGGATGTATTAATTTTTTATAAATTTCAAAGAAACGATGTAAGGAATATTTTAATTTAAATAATTTAATAGCAATAGTATGAGTACTACAAATCGTATTTTATCAGTAGATATTTTTAGAGGCATAACAGTTGCAGCTATGATTTTGGTTAATAATCCTGGATCATGGGGTCATGTATATGCGCCTTTTTTACATGCAGAATGGCATGGTTTAACCCCTACAGACATGATATTTCCTTTTTTCTTATTCATAGTAGGAATGTCAATTACTCTGGCTTATACCAAAAAGAAAGCTGCAGGAGTTGATGGTACCGTATATAAGAAAATAGTTTCTAGGACTATTAAGTTGTTAGTTTTGGGTCTCATACTCGCAGGATTTACACTGAGTTTTCCCTTTTTTAAAGATTTTTCTACTTTAAGACTTCCTGGTGTGTTGCAGCGAATAGGAGTTGTGTTTTTTATAGCTTCAATATTGTTTTTAAATGTTAATTGGAAAGTGTTAATAGCTATTTTTATATCTATTTTAATAGGATATTGGTATGTTATGACTCAAATCCCTATTAATGGACAACCTCCTTTATTGGATAAAGTTTCAAATTTGGCAACGGTAATAGATACTCAAGTACTTACTAGAGCACATATGTGGAAAATTTATGATCCTGAAGGATTATTGAGTACCATTCCAGCCGTTGCAACTTCGATTTTTGGAATGTTATTTGGAAAAATACTAATAAGTCAAAACAGATCTAGTCAAGAAAAGTTGGTGTTTTTTATTATTACAGGAATTATTGCTTTAGTATCAGGATATGTATTTAGTATTATTTTTCCTTTAAATAAAGCACTATGGACAAGTAGTTTTGTTTTAGTAACTGGAGGTTGGGCTTGTTTAGTTTATGCACTTATTTATTTTATTACTGATGTTCTCAAACAAACTAAATGGGGCACACCAGCCATTATTTTTGGATCTAATGCTATTACCGTTTTCTTTTTATCAGG
>TARA_R110002050_G_scaffold15519_6_pt1 | contig 11714 bp, 5 predicted proteins | sample TARA_R110002050 | Tara Oceans TARA_R110002050 (sample SAMEA4396988) | marine metagenome | biome: Polar Biome; feature: [DCM] deep chlorophyll maximum layer (ENVO:01000326); material: water (ENVO:00002006), including particulate matter (ENVO:01000060) such as... | depth 25 m
GTTACAGTAGAGTCCACTAGAGCTAATATAAAATTAGAGATAGGGATAACAATAAAGTTACCTGCCATACCTAACACACAGACCCAACCAACTGCTGGCCTCCAACCACTAACAAAGATAGAGCTAGAAGAAGCCTCAACTTTGTTTACTTCTAGTTGGCCTTTAGCTAACTCCTGTGCATGGCGGTCTGCCATCGTGCTGATCTCATGGGCGAGGGCGTTCTTAGCATCTTTGTCTTCTATGAATTTATCTAGGAGTCCTGTTACTGGCCCTATCAGTGCTTGCAGCATAATCTTCTTCCTTTTGTGGAGGGACTTCATCTTCGTCTAGTTCTTCTACGCCATCCCAGTTTAAGTCTTGTTGAGCCGCTAAAGTGTTAAGGTATTCCCGGCTTGTAGACACCTCAGTAGTTCCAGACAACAGGAGTAGTTTGTCTATCGTCTACATGTATGAAAGTCTTGGCGATTCCAATGCCATTAAAGTCCATCAACGCAGCCTTCTCTACTATCTTGTACCGCTGAAAACCTCCAGAGACTTTGATGTCAGCCGCTATACCTTGAGCGTGTGTTCCCGGAGAAGTCTTTTTCTTTTCTATGCTATGGTCTTTGCTCCTGTACCCGCTAGTAATAATAAACGGAAAGCCACAGGCTTCTCTAAGCTCATCTAGCTTGTGTATAAAGGCAACGTCCATGTAGTTGTCGCCAGTTTCTTGGCAGTCAAAGTCTGATAGTTTAAAGTATTTAAAGTCTGACATTAGTTCCTAGCCCTTCTGAGTGTGTTAAGTACCTTGCCGCCTGAAGCATATTTAAAATCTTTTCTGTTCCCAAACACAGCGTTCTTAACCAGAACAAGCGGCCCTACTTGGATAGCCTCATCGCCTTTAAGTACAGGCTCTCCTGTCTTTCTGTCAAAATAATAAGAATGTCTTTTAGGATTAAACCCAACTTGTGTCCACTCATCACTGTTTATAGCTTCTTGAGCTAACTTGTAATTTTCTTCGTCAGATCTGTTTACTAAGTTGCCGCCTATTTTTGCAAACGGGCCTTTAGGGCCTCCTTCTTTAACCTTTAAAGATTTGTTTTGCATACTTTCTTTTTTAATATCTGAAAAATCTACATTCTTTAACGCAACTGTAGCTCTGTGCGAGGTTAGTTTAGTGCCTTTTTCATCATGGATAGTTGGAACCCACGCTGAGTTCTTTTTATTTTCGTATGCGGGAATGTCTAAACGTAAACCTATTTCTTGTCCTTCGGCAATTTCAACATTTATTTTTTCTTTTTTATTTGCTTTTAAAGCACGATACATTTCATCATAAGTGGCAGGGGTGGGAACTTCTTCATAGGGTCGTATAACAGATAACTCTGAATCAGTTTCTTTTACCTTTGCTTTGGTAGGCACTGGAGCTTTTGTTTTTGAAAACAACTTCATGCCAGCCTTTACTACTGCACCGGCTGCGCTGTAGCCTTCGCGTTCTTTTTTGCCGTTAGCCCATTGACTTTCACCAGCATCTAATCGCTCATTAGCTACTCGCCTAGCAACTTCTACGATTTCTCGTTCTATAGGTATCTTCATATTGAAGCCTTTGCCTTCAGGCATCTTTCGCATGTGAGCTAAAGCTTCTTCGCTTTGTGCTTTAACCATTGTAGGAATTTCACGCCCAGAACCGTCACCTAAGTTAGTCGAAAACTCAGTCATTGTTCCACCAGTAACTTCGTTTGTCATCGGGCCTATCCAACCTTCTTCTGATTTTTTTGAGCCGTCACTCCGGTACATAGTAGGGTCTTCAGCTTCCCCACCTTCTCTCATCTTCAAAACTCTTACCGGATCATCCGTATCCATGTACGCCGCGCCAGCTTCTTCGTTGTACGGTATGCCTGTGAGCTTGTTGATGCGCTCGTCTGGTTCGATAGGAGCGTTAGGGATTAGTTCAGAGACTTCGCCGCCTGTGGATTTTTGGAGTCTTTGTTGTGCTTTTGTGTTAAGCTCTAGCCACTCATTAGGATTAAAATCACTAACTCTATTTAGTCTTATTCCTTGCATTCGTCTGTTTAAAAATAAAATGTCGGCTCTTGCTTGTTTTAATTTTTGCCTATACTCTGTTCTTTCTTCTAACGTCCGTAGTTTTCTAATGTTTCCTGTTTCAGCTTTTAAAACGTTTTGAATATATTCAGTTGACTCCGGTTCAAACTTTCCGGTCATTATTGCTGCTCGTTCTTTTTCATTTATTCCTGAATCTATTAAAAGTCTATTTGTTGTAGAAGATCCTATTTGTCTTATAGCCGATTGAGCAGCCGCGTAAATATCTGATTGATTTTGTAATCGTAAATCATTTACATCAATGTAATCTTGTTCTGCTTTTTCAACATTAGAAAACCTTACTCTGTCTATAGCATTTTTATTTTCAGCATATTTATAATCTTTAAGCATTCCTTTAAACCCATTAATCAAGGCGTTTCTTGAAAAACTATCTGATTTAAATCCAGTTTGACTTATTAAAGCGTACTTAGGATCTTGATACTCTAGCGTATATTCATTTGGAACTCCTTCAATTGCGTCTGAAAGTTTAAAAGACTTGCTTATACTTCCGGGCATGTAGGGATCTCCAATTATTTGTGCAAGCCTTTCAAAATCTAATCCGCTTTTGTCAGATATTAAACGTCTACCTGAATAGTCTCTTCCATCATCGCTTATAAGTGCTGTGCTTATTGCTAACAAAGGTTCTGTTGCAAGAGAAGTTGAAAGATATGGAGCCATAAAATCTTTAACTCCTGCTTGAACACTATCCAGTAAATAATCTTCAACCTCCTTGCCTTGAAGTTTACCTGTTATAAATTTATCGTAGCCTTCTCTAACAGAAGAAGTAACACTATAGTATGAGTTTAAGTATTGAGTATTCAAACCCCTTAATTCACCATCACCATCTGTAAAATAAATGGTATCCCGCCCAGTAGAAAACGGCCCAGAACCTAAAAGGTTTAAATCTTCTCTATCTTGTTCTGAAAAACCTAAAGCTGTGGCACTCATATCTGCTGCTGTGGCCCATCCAAGGTTGGTTGCTGTAAAACCGGCTAGTCTTTTTAGTCCTCTTTCTTTAATAACTGCATTGTTAGAGGCTATTTCTTTAGAAGCTTGTTTAACAATATGCACAGAAGTTCTTAACATTTCAGCAGGAAAAGCTACAAAGTTACCAAGCGGTAAGTTTCTAAGTTGTTTAATTCCTTTAGGAACTTGATCATAATTAGGTAACGTGTTTCTTACAATCATGGCTGCTTCTTGTTCTAACACTTCTTCGCTGGCGTTAGGTAAAGCTTCTCTTAAAACAGAAAGCTCTGCTTCAAAAGAACCTATTTTAAAATAATCATCTGTAGCCATGTAAATTTCTTGAGGTTTATCAGCGAATACATTTTTCCCAAGTTTATAAAGTTTAGAATCTGTACCAGTTTTAACGGCAGATTTCACAGACTCTGGAGCTACTTTATTTAAAATTCTAAACGGAGATTTGTTTTGAAAACCTGTTTCTAGCATCTCTCTAAATTGATTGACATTGACAGAAGTGTTTATTATGCCTAGCTTTAAGTATCTTTCGTATTTTTCTTTGAGTCTTTTAGAATCAATATTTTTTCCAGCCTTGTCAAAGACTTTACTTTTAAGAACTTTCAATTGATCAGAAGCGTTAATATGAGAAAAAATTCTACCGTTGGCTAATCCAAACTGATAGCCACCAATAATATTTCTCATGTGAGTTACATGGTCATAGACGGTTTTCATAGATTGTGCAAAACCTTTTTGGCCTACATATGTACGCCAAGTAGCTGCAAGGTATCCGTCTTTTTGAAGAGTTTCAAATGTTTCTTCATCTCTACGCACTACTCTTACTATTTCAGGAGTAGTCCACATACCATCTAAAGATGTATTTGTAACACTGTCTGTGTTTTTTCCTATCTGGCTCTTAAAGATATTGTTATCAAAACCTAGTTTTTTACTTGCTGCAATTGCTTCGGCTTGAGTTTTAAATATGTATTTATTTTGTCCTAGTTTTCTAATTTGCGTGTAGGCTTTTTGCATTTCGACTGTGCGTACAGCTTTACTAATTGAGAGTATTATATTTTCAGAAGGGTCTTTAATTTCTCCAAGGTACTCTAAGATTTCGTCAGGAAGTGTGTCATCTTTTTTACGGAAAGCGTTTACTCTTTTAGATTGAAATACAAAATCTCGCATTTCATCAGGAGCTTTACCAAGAAGTTTTTCTTTTTGAATGGTAATGTATTCCTCAACACCTTCTTTCATTTCTGCTAGTTTTTCTGGTGTAAACTCTAAAGATTCGTCAGCAAGGTCTGCTTGTTTTTGGAAAAATTCGCGTGTAAAAAATTGATCTATTTTTTCAGTAGCGGCTGTAGAGGGTACATAGTCAGGATCTTCAAAAAGCCTATACGATCTTCTAAGATACTGTCCTATGTTTGCACCTATTGACTCTTTAACTTCTTTTGAAAACCCCTGAGTTGTTCTTATTTCTTCAGATAGTTCATCAATAGCATATCGAGCTTCTAATAAAGCTTCAGCAGACTCGTTAGAAATTCCTTCTTTCTTAGCTAAAGCAGCAGCTTGATCTTCTAAGTTTAATTTTAAGACATCACTAATATCTGCACTTAATAAACTATTAAGTTTTTCTGCATCTGTGCCGCCTATATCATAAGTGGCTTTAACTTTTGCTGCTATGTTCTCAGCTTTAGTTACAATTTGTCTTTGAGTATATTTAGATTCTGAAAGAGCTTTAAATATTAAACGGCTAGAGTTTCCTCTAGAGGTTACATATTTTTGTTTAAGTCTTTTTAGACGAGACATGGCTACTTCGCCAGTTTTTGTCTTACCTTCAACAGCCTGTCCAATTATTTGATCAATGCCTTCTTGAGTGTCTCTTCCATAACTGCCGCCTTTCTGTGGCACTTCCGTATACTTTTCACTTCTACTAACAAACCCTGCTACAGTTTCTGCTAGTTCTTCTTTTGACATCTCTGCTGGTTTTCTGCCTCGTAAAACTGCTGTTGGGATTGCAGTAACAGCAGAGAATAAAAGACCTACACCTAATCCCTCGCTTAAAAGTCTGGCGCGGTTTTGAAGTGGCGTGTCATCAGGACTAGCTGCTAACATATCAAGGACTAACTCGCCGTCTGTTTGTTCACCGTCATTGTTATCAACAGCGTCTTGAATTACGTTAAATAAATTATTGTTAGAATCTATAAATAACTGAGAAGCAAGCTCCCAACTTAGTATGGAAGGAATAACTTTTTGACCAGCAGACATTTTCCAACCGCCTAACAGAAACGCAGATAGATCTACAGCTTGCCCACCAAGCGTATCAAGTTGTTTGATTCGTCCGTCTTCTACAATATTAGGATTTTCTTCTAGTTTGTAACTTGAAATATTTGAAAGAGCTTTTAAAGCTCCTTTTTCTACTTCGCCAGAAGATAAGTTTGAAGCTATGTCTCTGCCTGTATTTCCTGCTAAGCGTTTTTGAGTGCTTTCTGGAACTCCTAATCGTCCTGATCCTAAAACTGCCATAGCTGTAGTAAAATTTGTAGCGTGTCGTGCAGCTAATCGTTTCATGTCTGATGTAAAAGAAGGTGCTTCTAACGTTGGAGCAGTTTCAACTTCATCAACTTCATCGACTTCATCAATATCTTCTTCTCCGGTCTTCATTGCACTAGCTACTTGTTGAGGTAAAGTAGTTACAACTTTTTCCTGTTCTTCTTCATCTGCCGGTGTTAAAGTAAAACCACCTGTTTTTAAACCTTCAACAAGTGTTTCTTGTTCTTCTTCATCTGCTGGTGTTAAAGTAAAACCACCTGTTTTTAAACCTTCGACTTCTTCTTCGTCTGCCGGTGTTAAAGTAAACGAAGCCATTAAGTTTCTTCTCCTATATTAAACTTCTTACCGTTAACTGTAATGCTTCTTTTTTGAGTTACAGGGTCTGTAGTAATAGGATATTTAATTCCTTTATAAATTATGTCAGTCTCTTTTTGAACCCCAGAGGTTACTATGTCTTCAACTAGCTTTTTTCTTTGTTGTCTTGCTGCTGTTAGATCCCCACCACTTAAATTCTCTCGTTCTGCTGAGCTGAGTTTAACGGCAACAGCTATACTATCTTGTTGGTTTTTTTGATGGCCTTGCAACTTAAGATCTAGTTCTGTTATAAATTCTTTTTGGGTTTGTCCGGGTTTTGTTGGTTCTAGTGTGCCAGCTTTGGCATCTGTTAAATTTGCCATAGCAGTTCGGATATCTTGTAGTATAATTAAATTACGTTCAAGCACTTCTTTACCTATGCCTATATCAAGACCAGAAGTGTCTGCTGATATGCCGCCCACAGGCGCCCACTCTTTTACAAACGCTGATTCTATAAATAGTTGTTGTTCTTCTAATTTAGGTAAGTTTAAATTTTTGATTCTTTCTTTTTCAATTCGCCAAGCTACGTGTGTTGCATTGTTACTTCCTTTAGGAGTAGCTGTTTCATCTATGTTTTTCATAGATGTTACATCTTTAGCAAACACATTTGCTAGTGTTTCAGCGTTTTCTTGAGCCTTAACTATTTTAGTTTCTGAACTCGTTTTTATTATTAGTTTTCCAGAAGCATCTTTAAGACCAGTGTTAACGGATGTTGTTATTGTTTTTGCATGTCCGTTATTTCCTAAATTTGTAAACTTAACAGAAATATCCGTTATATCTTCTCCTTGTTTTAAAAGGTCTTTAAACTCTTTTTCTTCTAAGACAGAAAAACGCCCAATAATACTGTTTGCTAGGTCTGTAGTTTTCTGATCGTTAAGTTTAGCAGAACGGTTTTGTACTCTTTTTATTTCTCTAGCTAAAATACTATCTGCGGCTACTACTTGAGTAAGCTTATTAAGTTTTTCATTTATTATTTCAGGATCAGAAGGAAGCGTTCCTGTTAATTTTTTCCAACCGTAGGATAAAAAGTTGTTTGTACCCATTTCTCTTTTAATCATATTATCAACAGAAAGAGCTTGTTTTCCTTTAGTGTATAAATTTCCTTGATTAATAATATATTTATTATCTTCTGCTCTTTGTTTTGCGAATGCAATTACTCCGGGCCGCTTCATAAGAATACTTGTAGCTTCTTCTTCTGTTCCGGGTTTAAAGTAATTAGCGTCTTCGACTTTAGTTCTTTTAATTATTTCATCGGCAGTTAACCGTATAAAATACTCTTGATCCGTAAGGTCTGAGCCTGTGTAGTTTGTTTGGTGGTCTACGGCTGTTTTTAATATATCACCAGCTTTGTTTAGTTTTATTTTAGTGTCAAATGCGCCAGTGCTATTAATGTAATCGTTTGTTTTTCGCTCTATAGAGTTTCGAGCCATACCCAAAGCTTCGTTGCCTAGCCAAGAAACAGCTTTAACAGCTAGTTCATCTCTACTGGCTCTTCGTGCATCTCTACGTTCTTTTCTTTCACGCTGATCACGCTTTAAACTTTGTCTTCTTAATAAACTTTCGCCATATTCTCTAATAGCCATCGATTTAAACTCCTGCTGTTTCTGGTCGAGCCATTAGACTCTGTGGCTGTTCTTGTTCTGGTACTGTTTCTTCTTCTTGCTGTGGGGGCGACTCAAGGGGCGGCAAAGATTCTAAAGAGGCTTGCATTTCAGCCGTTAACGTACCTTCAGGTATGTCTCCGGTTTTTCCGCGCTTCATAATCTCACGTATCCGGTCTTCAGGTACTTGTGTTCCTAGTATTTCTTCTTCATCGTTTTCGTCGTTTAACTCCCCTTCGTATATAACCATTGGCAACTCAGCACGTTCAGCAAGAGCCATGAGCATGTAAGTAGTAGGCTCAATAAGCATTAACATCAGATCAGGATTCCAAGACCCATTCGTAAACTCCGTAAACAACACAGCTTGTGTTATTTGCATAAGCGGAACACCTTCAGATACTGCTGTCATTAGGTTCATGTACTCATCCGGCTCTATAAAAGACTCCCACAAGTACTGCGTAGCTGCGTGTACTGACGTAAACGTAGGGGCTTTTTCAAACGGCGCGGGGTTCTCTGGATCGTTGGTTAACGATTCGCCGGGAATAGCGCGGTTTGCGTTGAGTCTTTGAGCTTGAAATTCTTCAAGTGATGTCGCCATGTTTTAAAATCCTTTAAGCTGCTGCTGTTCGATTCATGTATTGGTTATACTGAAAAGCGGTATATCCGTAAGGAGAAGGGTTGTTAGTTACATTCTGTGCAAATGCCATAGGACTCATAGTCTCTGGAGCTTCAAACATTTGAGGCGTGGTTATTTCAAAAGGAGCAACGTAAGTGTTTGTCGTTTCATAAACGGGAGCTACAGGTTTTTCAACTAACCCAATACCTTGGAGGAGTTGGTTGTTAACGCCTTGTTGTACGGCTTTTTGTGTACCGCTAAACAAATATTTACCTGTCTCACCAACAGGATCAGCCGCAAAAGTTTCTACTTTTTCTAACATGCTTTTAGGCGTATTTAATAAACTTTCATACGCGGTTCTTGGAACGTTAGCTAATCGTGTGAGCATACCGTCTGGTTGAACTGAAGCTGCATTTATATTTGGAGCAGTCCCTACGTTTTTCATATTCATTACAGGATTTGTAGGGTCATTTATAGATACTTTTAATGGGTCTATATTTGTATTTAATAAAGATTGTTCGCTTATCGGAGGCGATACTGCATCCCCAACTCGCGGTATAACATCTTGAGCATTTCGCTTCATTATTTGTTGTTGCATTCGTGCTGATTGATCTCCGGGAATACCAAGTGCTTTTTGTTCTGCCATTACGGCGTTTCTTTGAGAAGCTGTTGGTGCGCTTGTACTTGCCGTTAAGTAAGGGTCATTAGCATCAAAAGGTTTAACTTCTGATACACGCGGTTCCATACCTACAGGCGTATTAAACTTACTGCTTGTAGTAGGAATTAAATCAGCTCCGGGGACATTATTTAAAGCATCTAATGTAGATTTATAACTATCTACCGCTTCTAACGTCTGAGCAGTTGGTGCTTTTGTTAGGATGTTTTGAAACTTAGAAGTTTTTCCAAAGCTTCGTCCAAAGGCTGAATCACCGCCACTAAAGAATTTACCGCTTAAAGTATCTCCAGCGGCTGTAGTAAAATTAGTACCAAAGATATTGTTGCTTGCAGTCTTTGCAAAGTTTCCAAGCGTGTCAGTAACTCCTTGCGTAATACTACTAAAGACTTTTCCGGGCGTTCCTACTACTTTGCCTGTAAACTGCATTACTTTTCCTACGCCTCTAGCAAGTTTACCTCCAGCCATAAGGCCAGTAGCTTTTTTAGTTGCTACTTGTGTACCAGCGTCAATAGCAGCTTTTGTAGCTGTCTCTTTTGCAACTCCTTGAGCAGTAGCTTGGGCGGCTGAACTTCCTGCTTCAGCAGCAGCACTAGCAGCCGCTTGTCCAGCAGCAGATGCCGTAGCTTGAGTAGCAGTCTGTCCTGCTATTGCAGACCAAGCCTTGCCTAGAAGCTGCCCTACCCCCGGAAGGATAAACATCATAGCTACTTGACCAAGGACACCAATCTTGCCCATGAATTTGCCAAACTTTTTAAAGGCTTTTTTAATTCCTCTTCCTATTTTTTTAAATACTTTTCCAATGCCTTTAAAAATCTTTTTAAAAAATCCCATGTGTTCTCCTTACCTAAAATCTATGCCTTTACCGGCTTGAAAATCTTTAATGTCTTGTGCTGAAGCGGGGGTATTAGAATTAATACCAATGTGTTTCCCGACAACATTTAACAATGACTGTGTTCCTGTTGCACTTCCTTCAGCAATACCGCCTTCGTTGCCAATTGCTGTTGCTAACAATTGAGCTTCTCTACCTTCGTTGCTTTCGTAAGCCTGACGAATGTATGTCGCTTCGTCGCGCAACTGTTGCCAAAGCTGTGTCTGATCTAAGGCTGATATATTGTAAGCGTTCTGAACATTTTGTTGGTTAGCGGCGTTAGCGGCTGCGGTAGAAGCGGTGTTTGCTTGTCGCCTCCACTGGATGTTAGATTGCTCAACAGCCTGTGAGTTTGCAGCGTTCCACGTTTCGCGTTGGAGTTCTTGTTGCTCGTTAAACTTGTCAATGTCTGCTTGTAACTGAGCCTCTGAAGTATCTGCTTGTAGTTGATTACCGGCGTTCATAGCAGCTAGTTTAGCGCTTTCAGATGAATTAAACTGTGCCATTGCGTTTGCTTGAGAGGTGTTAAACTGTTGCATCTGTGCTGCCATGCTATTATTAAACTGGGCTGTTTGATTTTGTGATGTAGCGTTAAACTGTTTAGAAGCGTTTTCAGACGCTTGATCAGAAAGTATTCTTTGCTGCCTCATCTGCTGGTCAAGAACAACACCCTGCTGGTTATTGCTGAGATTTGCCATGTCCATGCCTAAAAAACTTTGAGCATTTGTAATAGCTACTTTTGTACGTTGGTCAGCCGCTGCTAAATCCATTGAAGCTAATCCTGTTGCATTCTGCATTGCCGCTTGTTGTTCGGCGTTAAAGTCTGTTATAGTCATAGTTTGCATGAACTTACTGTTAGCAACCTCAACTTGTTGGTCAGCACTAAACTTAGTTAAGTCTATGTTGGCGTTAACACTTGCATTAGTTACGGCACGTTGCTGATCAACATTTAACTGAGCTACACCCATTGACTCTGCAATTTTTGCTTGAGTTAAGTTTGTTTGCATTCTGTTGTTTAAGTTTGCAAGCTCAGTCTGTTGCTCTGCGCTCATGCTTTCTGAGTCTGCTTGATTTTGAGCAGACAGATTAGCTAACCTCATTTGTTGATCGTTGCTAAGATTAGCTACCTTCATTTGTTGATCAAAGCCGGCATTCTTAGAAAGAAAATCTGCTGCAATTTGAAGTTCAGCTATACGGCCCTGCTGAGTTGCTGACATGTTCTCAGACTCAGTAGCGTTCATGTACTGCAAGTTAGCTAGTTCTATTTGCTGCTCGTTGCCTAAGCTTTGTGCCGCCATAGCTTGAACATTTTGCGCGTCTATCTGTGCGGCTTGTTGACGGTTAGATAAGTTTTGAGTTCGTGTCTGTTGTTGTAATTGCTCTGTGGTCATTACGGCATCTTGACCAAACTGACTCTGCATTGTTTTCATTTGCTGAGCCATTTGCGCTGACTGAGACTCAGAAGTTTGGCGGTTACTTAAATTAGCCATACGCAACTGCATACTTTGTGTAGCCTGAGACAGGTTAGCCTGTTGCTGGTTGCTTAGATTTTGAGCTGCTGTAGCTTGGAGTGCTTGGGCGTTGCTCTGAGCAATAGGCATTGCAGTCTGAATAATAACATTAAACAACGCATCTCTACCAACTGTTGAAGCTGATAACCCGCGCTGTGCTAACATAGCATTCACTTGCTGTACTGCTGGCCTAGCCCATGTAGGTGTTTCACCTTCATCCATACCAGCTAGTAAATTTTCCATCTGTGAAGATACAAGAGCTTCAGTAGGCAACGAAGCAATAGCGGCTCTAACTTCAACGGGTTGTAAGTCTATTTGAGCCGTTACTTCTGCCGGGTCTTCTACGATTGACGCACTGATGTCTTCTGGAAGTTCTCCGACAACCACAAGCATCTTAGAAGCTGCGTCTTTAGCCGCTGTGCCAGTTACTGTGCGGCGTTGAGCGGCTTCAAAGCCTACTGTTTCTATTATCTTAGCTTGTTCGCCGGTTGCTTTTGTGCCT
>TARA_R110002050_G_scaffold260177_5_pt1 | contig 11714 bp, 9 predicted proteins | sample TARA_R110002050 | Tara Oceans TARA_R110002050 (sample SAMEA4396988) | marine metagenome | biome: Polar Biome; feature: [DCM] deep chlorophyll maximum layer (ENVO:01000326); material: water (ENVO:00002006), including particulate matter (ENVO:01000060) such as... | depth 25 m
CGGCCGCGGTCAGCTTGTGGATCTCGCCGCGACCCCCAGCACCCTTCGGCAAGCCGACACAGGCCGCCAGGGCACGATAACTGAAGGCGCGAGCGGTTTCGACCTCGGTGTAGATCTCGGCCAGTTTCGACTGCATCATCTGGAAGCTGGCGATCGGCTTGCCGAATTGTTCGCGCATCTTCGCGTATTCCAGACCCAGTTCAAGCGCACGTTCGGCCATGCCGACGCAGACCGAAGCGACCATCGCGCGTTCCAGATCAAGCCCGCTCATCACCACTGCAACGCCAGAGTTTTCGACCCCCAACATGGCTGATGCCGGAACGCGGCAATCCTCGAACACCAGCTCGCCCGTAGGTGAGCCGCGAAAACCCATCTTGTCTAGTTTCTGCGCCACCTTGAACCCGGGATTGTCGGTTTCGATGATGAAGGCCGAAATGCCCTTGGCGCCTTTGGATTTGTCGGTCTTGGCATAGAGCAGGATCACATCGGCAATGGGACCGTTGGTGATGTAGATCTTCGAGCCGTTGATGACATAGTCGTCGCCGTCGCGCCGGGCGGTGGTGGCCATGGAGCCAAGCGCATCGGATCCCGCGCCGGGCTCGGTCAGCCCCAGCCCGCCGACCAGATCGCCCGAACACAACCCCGGCACATATTTTTTCACCTGCGCTTCGGAGCCGTTGCGCAGCAGGTTGTTCAGGCACAGGTTGTCATGTGCACCATGCGACAGGCCGACGGCGGGGTTCCACTTCGAAATCACCTCAGACACCAACGCCTGGGTAAACTCGTTCTGGCCCGATCCGCCCAAAGCCTCCGGGGCCGTGATCCCCAGAAGACCAAGTTCGCCCATCTGCTTGAAAAGATCGTCAGGCCACCAATCCTCTTGGTCCATGCGTGCCTGTAGCGGGTGAAGCACCTCGCGCGACACCCGATCAACATGATCAACGATCTGGCGCTGCTCATCGGTCAGCGAATAATTCGCCCTGATGGCCGCCAGATCAGCCATGGCAAGTTCATTCTGACTGGTCATACTTTTTCCTCCCGAACAAAATGTCATCTACAGCGTTGACCAAAATCAAACACATGTTAGAAAATAGTTCAAGGCAAGCTTTTCGCGACCTGACGTTGCAGGCAAGTTCGGCCAGAAAACGGGGGATATCTTGGAAATGGTGGAGAATGTCGTTCGTTCGCAGTCGCGGGGGTATGAGGTGCGCATCACGATCTGCCGCCCTGACAGTCAAAATGCCCTGAACCGCGAAGTGGCAGAGGGTCTGATTGCCGCAATTCTGGCGGCCGAGGCCGACGCGGAATGCCGGGTGATCGTCCTGACCGGCGAGGGCGAGCGTGCCTTCTGCGCTGGCGGCGACATCAAGGCGGGTGCCGAAGGTGGCCCATTTGTTCAGGACCCGGCCTATCCGGACCATTTCGCCGGGCAATTGTTCGAAACCATACAAGCCTGCCGAAAGCCAACCATCGCGCGCATCAACGGTGTGGCCATGGGCGCGGGCGCGGGCATCATCTGTGCCTGCGATCTGGCCGTGATGGTCGATCATGCCCGAATCGGAACGCCTGAAGTGAAGGTGGGTCTGTTTCCGATGACTATCGTTCCGCCAATGATCCGCATGTTGCCCCAGCGCAGATTGATGGAGATGTTCATCACCGGCGTTCCTCTGACCGCCGAGGAGTCCTTGCGCTATGATCTGGTCAACCATGTGACAGATACTGCCGGGCTGGATGACAAGGTTGCGGAGTTGGTCGCGCAGATTGCCGCGCAGTCGCCTACCGCGATCCGGCTGGGAAAATACGCCTGCCACGCGATGGAAGACATGACCTATGCGCAGCAGATGCGCTTTGCCGAAACCCTGTTGCCACGAGTTGCGCAGACAGAAGATGCGCGCGAGGGCTTTGCCGCCTTCATTGCGAAACGCAAACCTGAATGGACAGGCCGCTGATCAAGCGGAGAGGAGAAGCACATGTCGGATCGAAAACTGCGTATCGGATGCGCATCGGGATTCTGGGGCGATACGCCTGAAGCGATCGGTCAGCTGGTCTCCAAAGGCGAGATCGACTATCTGGTGTTCGACTATCTGGCCGAGGTGACGATGTCGCTGATGGCGCGAGCCCGCGCCAAGTCGCCCGATGCGGGTTATGCGCCGGATTTCGTCAAGGCGCTGGCACCCTGGTTGTCGGAAATCAAGGCCAAGGGGATGAAGGTCGTTGCCAATGCCGGGGGTGTGAACCCGCGTGGCTGCCGCGATGCGCTGGCTAAAGTCGCCGCCGAGGCCGGGATAGATGTGTCCATCGGTGTTGTGCTGGGCGATGATTTGTCGGCGCGGGCCGACGATATCCGCGCCGGTGGTCAGACGGAGATGTTCTCGGGCGTCGCGTTTCCAGACGATATCTGGAGCATGAACGCCTATCTGGGCGCCCGCCCCATCGCGGCGGCGCTGGATGCCGGAGCCGACATCGTGATCACAGGGCGCTGTGCAGACAGCGCAGTGGCGCTCGGCCCGCTGATGCATGAATTTGGCTGGGGCGACGATGATTGGGACAAGCTCAGCCAGGGATCGTTGGCGGGCCATTTGATCGAGTGCGGCCCCCAGGGGACCGGTGGCAACTTCACCGACTGGCAGGACGTACCGGGCTGGGACGACATGGGGATGCCCATCGTCGAAGTGTCGGAAGACGGCAGTTTTGTCATGACCAAAACACCAGAGACGGGCGGGCTGGTTGTGCCGGGTTCGGTCGGTGAACAGATGCTCTATGAAATCGGCGATCCGCGCGCCTACCTGCTGCCCGACGTGATCTGCGACTGGTCGCAGGTCACGCTGGACCAGGTCGGGCCGGATCGGGTGTTGGTCAAAGGCGGCAAGGGTCTCGGGCGTACCGGCAGCTACAAGGTGTCGGCGACCCATGCCGATGGCTGGCGCGCGGTTTCCTCCCTGACCCTGGCGGCCATCAACGCGCCGGCCAAGGGCAAGCGCGTGGCCGAGGCCATCGTTACCCGTTGCCGCCGGATCTTCCGTGAAAGAAACCTGTCCGATTTCCGGCAGGTCAGCGTCGAAGTGCTGGGGGCAGAGGCGGCTTACGGCGCCAACGCGCGGGCGCAGACCCGCGAGGTGGTGATCAAGATCGGCGTGACGCACGACGACCGCGCCGCGCTCAACATCTTCGCCGGCGAGATCGCACCGATGGCCATCTCGACTGCGCAGGGGCTGACCGGGTTCTTTGCCGGGCGGCCCAAGGTGCAGCCGGTGGTACGCCTGTTCTCGTTCCTGCAGGACAAGGCCGACACCCCCGTCGCAGTCGAGGTCGACGGCCAGGATGTTCCCGTCACCGTGGCCACCAGGCCAGTCCACCTCGATCCGCCTGCCGCACCGCCCGCAGAGAGCCGCGAGCCCGGTCCGGACGCGGTCAAGGTGCGCCTCGTCGATCTGGCCTGGGGACGGTCGGGCGACAAGGGGGATATCGCCAATATCGGTATCCTGGCGCGCAAGCCAGACTACCTGCCTTTTATCCGGTCGGCTCTCAGCGAAGAGGTGGTAAAAGACTATTTCTCCCATGTCTGCGAAGGCAAGGTCGAGCGGTTCGACCTGCCGGGAAGCCATTCGCTGAATTTCCTGCTGCACGAATCGCTGGGCGGGGGCGGCATCGCCTCGGTCCGCATCGATCCGCAAGGCAAGGGGTTTGCCCAGATGCTGCTGGATATCGAAATTCCCGTGCCGGCCGACCTGGCCGCGCGCGACGGGCTGAACACCCCGGACCCGAACAAGAGGGTAATACCATGACTATTTCAAAACTCCTGGTCGCCAATCGGGGTGAAATCGCGGCGCGCGTGTTGCGCACCGCCAAGGCCCGCGGCCTTGCGACGGCTGTGTTGCGCCACGTCGCCGAACAAGATGGGCCGGCCCATCTGATCGCGGATGAGGTTGTGATGATCGACGGCCCGACGCCTGTAGCGGCCTATCTCGATATTCCGCAGATCGTTGCGGCCGCAAGAAAGATCGGCGCGGATGCGGTGCATCCCGGCTACGGCTTTCTGTCGGAGAATGCCGGTTTCGTCGCGGCGCTGGAAGAGGCCGGTGTGACATTTGTCGGCCCGACCTCCGAGACCATCGACCTGATGGGCGACAAGGTCCGCGCGCGCGCCTTTGTCGAGGCGCGCGGCTTTCCGGTTGCCCCCTCGGCGATCGAGGATGACGATCCGGCGAGTTTTGTCGAACGCGCCCGCACCCTGGGCTATCCGCTGCTGATCAAGCCTTCGGCGGGGGGCGGCGGCAAGGGCATGCGCATCGTGCGCGAGGACAGCACGTTGGAGACCGAGATCGCCACCGCGCGCCGCGAGGGCGAGCGGTATTTCGGCGACGGTCGTCTCTTCGTCGAACGCTATATCGAACGTCCGCGCCATATCGAGGTGCAGGTGATGGGCGACGGGCAGGGCAACGTGGTCCATTTCTGGGAGCGCGAATGCTCGATCCAGCGCCGGTTCCAGAAGATCATCGAGGAAACGCCCTCGCCCGCGCTTTCGCCCGAACAACGGGACGAGATCTGCGAAACCGCCGCCGGAATTGCGCGCGCCGTCAACTATCGGGGTGCCGGAACCGTCGAGTTCATCTATGCGCAGGACGGGGCCTTCTACTTTCTCGAAATGAACACCCGCCTTCAGGTCGAACATCCGGTGACCGAGATGGTCACGGGCTTCGATCTGGTCGCCGAGCAGTTGCGTATCGCGGCGGGCGAGGGGCTGAGCGCGGCGCAGGCCGATATTCCGCAGACCGGCCATTCGATTGAGCTGCGCATCTGTGCCGAGGACGCGACGGCCGATTTCCGCCCCGCGATCGGGGATATCCTGCTGCTGGACGAACCCCACGGTGAGGGTATCCGTGTGGACAGTGGCATTCGGGACGGCGGCAAGGTCACGACCGATTTCGACCCGATGCTGTCCAAACTGATCGTGCATGGGGCAGATCGCGCACAGGCCATCGCCCGTGCGCGGAACGCCGTGCAGAATTACGTCATCCTCGGGGTGACGACCAACACCGGCTATCTGGACGCGATCCTTGCACATCCCGATTTTGCGTCGGGCGATGTTTCAACCGGGTTTCTAGCCGAACAGGCGGATGTGCTGACCGCGCCGGGCGAGGATGTATCCACCCTGCTTATGGCGGCGGCGGCCCTGTCTGATCAACGTCTGGTGACCGATGTGATGCAGATACCCGAAATGCACCGCAAGATGGGCGGGTGGAGAAACTGATGCGCAGAATATTCATGATCGCCAGCCATGAGGCCGAATGCTGGCTAACCCATGATGGCAGCCGCTTTGTCCTGAACATGCCAGATGGCGCAGTTCCCTGCCAACTGGACCCGACCGGGGCGCCGGGCGCACATGTGCTGCGGACCGGGGGGCGGGCGCATGAGTTGCGGCTGGCGGTCGGGTCGGAATCTACCTTCATACATTTGAACGGGCGCACCTTCGAGGTTGGGAGGGTCGATCCCGACGACCGGCTTGCCGGCAGGCAGGGCGCTGCAGGGGGTGATCGACTGTTGGCGCCGATGCCGGGGGTCGTCGTTTCGGTGGCGGTTAAGCCCGGAGACACCGTTACAGAAGGCCAGCCGCTTCTGGTCATCGAAAGCATGAAGCTTGAAACCACCCTGACCGCGCCGCGCGACGGTGTGGTTGCCGAAATGCCTTTTACCGCGGGTGACAGTTTCGGCCTAAAGGCCGTCCTTGCCCAGCTGACCCCGCAGGAGGAGTGACAATGCGCCGGATCGAAAGCCACATCGACACCAATGCCGCCGACTACAAGGCCAATTTTGCCGCCATGTCCGAACGGCTGAAGGAGTTTCACGCTCGCCAGCACGCGGCGCGTTTCGAGCGGCCCCAACGGGACATCGACCGCTTGGCACGCCAGAACAAACTGGGCGTGCGCGAGCGGTTGAAGCTGCTGCTCGATCCGGGCACGCCGTTTCTTGAATTCTCGACGCTGGCCGCCTGCCGCGAATATGATGGCGCCGTGCCCGGTGCCGCCGTGGTGACGGGCATCGGCATCGTGCAGGGCCGCGAGGTGGCCATCCACGCCAACGATGCGAGCGTCAAGGGTGGTGCCTGGTATCCGCATACCGTCAAAAAGATCGTGCGGCTTCTGGATGTCGCGCTTGAGAACCATTTGCCGGTCGTCCATATCTGCGATAGCGCCGGGGGCTTCCTGCCGCTGCAACACGGCGTGTTTCCCGACCGCTATCTGGGCGGGCGGGTGTTTCGCAACCAGGTCAAGCTGAGCCAGGCCAATATCCCGCAGATTGCCATCGTTGGCGGGCATTGCACCGCGGGCGGCGCCTATGTGCCGACGCTGAGCGATTACAACATCATCATCGAGGGCACCGGGGCGATCTTTCTGGGCGGTCCGCCACTGGTCAAGGCGGCCACCGGCGAAGAGGTCGGCGTGCAGGAACTTGGCGGCGCGGTGATGCACACCTCTGTCTCGGGGACGGGAGATTATCGCGCCGCCACAGAACAGCACGCCTTTGCACTGGCGCGCGAGATTGTCAGTCAGTGGAAGCGTATGCCAAAAACCATCATCGAAACGGCGGCGCATGAGGAGCCCTATTACGATCCCAAGGAACTTTACGGGATCATCCCCAAGGACCGGAAGACCCAGTTCGACATGCGCGAGGTTCTTGCCCGAATCGTGGACGGTTCGCGGTTTCACGAATACCAGCCGGATTACGGAACCACGATGATTTGCGGTTTTGCCCACATCTGGGGCTACAAAGTGGGCATCCTCGCCAACAACGGGGTGCTGTTCAACGACAGCTCGCTTAAAGCGGCGCATTTCATGCAGCTATGCAACCAGAACCGTACGCCACTGGTCTTTTTTCAGAACATCACCGGCTACATGGTCGGCCGCGAATACGAGGAACGCGGCATCGCCAAGGACGGCGCCAAGATGCTGATGGCGCAGGGCGGCTCGGTCGTGCCCAAGTTCACCGTGATTGCCAATGCGTCCTACGGGGCCGGCAATTACGGCATGTGCGGGCGGGCCTGGGATGCGCGCACGCTGTTCATGTGGCCGCAGGCGGAAATCGGCGTAATGGGGGCGGATCAGGCCGCCAACACCATGGCCGACGTCAAGATCCGGCAGCTTGAACGCGAAGGCAAGCAACTGACCGAAGTGGAAATCGCCGCGATCCGTGACCCGGTGCTGGAGAAGTTCCGGCGCGATGTCGAGGCCTATACCTCGACCTCGGAATTGTGGGATGACGGCATTCTCGACCCGGCGGACACGCGCAACGCGCTCGGCATGTCGATCTCGGCTGCGCTGAACGCGCCGATCGACGATCCGCATTACGGGATATTCCGGCTGTGACGGCTTGAAGGGCAGGGCGGCACACTGGATTACGGAGTTGCCGTCCCGCGTCAAGGCGATGCCAACGGGGGCTTTTGAGGCACGCGGGAACCCTGACCTGTCCGGTTTGCCGGACAGGTCAGGATGGCTTCTGCCGCGCCTCCTGAATGGATACGACGTCGGAGGCGGCCATATGCGGCCTGTCGGTCTCTACCGCCTTCAGCGGCTCGACGGGCTTCAATCCGGCCAGACAGTCGCGCGCGAGTTGCTGATACTCGGCAGTTCCGCGTGTTTTCCAAGCGACTTCCTTCTCGGTGACGTCGCGGATTACCCTTGCCGGCGATCCGACCACCATCGAGCGCGGTGGAACTATCGTTTCGCCCCGCACGAACGCCTGCGCGCCGACGATTGATTCCGCACCAAGCTCTACGCCATCCATGATGACGGCATTCATCCCGACCAGGGCGTTCCGACCCACTGTGCAACCGTGCAGGATCGCGCCGTGGCCGATATGACCGTCGGATTCAACGATCGCGTCGCGACCGGGAAAGGAATGGATGATACAATTGTCCTGCACATTGGCCCCGTCGCCAATCACGATCCTGCCGAAGTCGCCCCGCAGGCTTGCTCCGGGTCCGATATAGCATCCATGACCCAGGATGACATTTCCGATCAGAACCGCCTGAGGATGGACATATGTATCCTCGGGCACAACGGGCACGAACCCTTTGAATTCGTAACAATACGCCATTATCTCTCCTTTTGGTGGGTTGGGTACCACTGGTTACCGGAACCAGACGTCAGACGTTTATCGACAGTCATGCCGGGACCCGAACGCCTGAATGGTGCTGGCTTGCGGAACGCGCGGTCAGGAAAATCAGTCATGTGTTGGCAAATGACGCAGGCTCCCTACATCACGGTTTAGCTATGTTGACAGTTATCAAGGTTGAGCGCTAAAATCAAACATGTGTTAGAAATTGACATGGCTTACCGTTCACGATGGCCGGGCCAAGCATGGGAGAGAGAGAAATGAGAGACAAAGCCTATGTCGTCGGCGTCGGGATGGTCCCATTTCAGAAGCCAGGAAAATCCGAAAGCTATGATGTGATGGCTGCTGCGGCCACCCGTGCCGCGCTTGCCGATGCGGGGCTGGATTATGACAAGGTTCAGCAGGCCTATGTGGGATATGTCTATGGTGACAGCACCAGCGGCCAGCGGGCTTTGTATCACGTCGGCATGACCGGGATACCGGTTCTGAATGTGAACAACAACTGCTCGACCGGTTCGTCGGCCCTGTTCCTGGCCCGTCAGGCAGTTGAAAGCGGTGCGGTGGAATGTGCTCTGGCGCTTGGCTTCGAGCAGATGCAGCCTGGCGCAATCGTCGCGATGTTCCACGATCGGGTCAGCCCCTTCACGTCCTTCGACGCCGAGACCGACGTGCTGGTGGGCAACACGGAGATTCCGCTGGCGCTGCGCTATTTCGGCGGCGCGGGCAAAGCGCATATGGAAGAGTTCGGCACTACGCTGGAAACCTTCGCGAAAATCCGCGCCAAAGCCAGTCGGCATGCGTCCAGGAACCCGGTGGCGCTGTTCCGGCAGGAAGTGACGCCGGAAGAAGTGATGGCGGCACAGGTCGTCTGGCCCGGCGTCATGACAAAGCTGATGGCTTGCCCACCGACCTGTGGCGCGGCTGCGGCAATCGTGTGCTCCAAGGCCTTCGCCGACAAGCACGGTCTGGACAGCTCGGTGCGCATTGCCGCTCAGGCCATGACGACGGACGGCCCGGAAACCTTCGGCGCGCATGACATGCGCGAGGTCGTCGGCTATTCGATGGCCAAACGCGCCGCCGATCAGGTCTATGAGGCGGCGGGCATCGGCCCTCAGGATGTGGACGTGGTCGAACTGCATGACTGTTTCGCCCATAACGAGCTGATCACCTACGAGGCGCTTGGGCTTTGCCGCCGCGGTGATGCGGCAAAATTCGTCGATGACGGCGACAACACCTATGGCGGCAAATTCGTGACCAATCCGTCGGGCGGGCTGTTGTCCAAGGGGCATCCGCTGGGGGCGACCGGCCTGGCGCAATGCACCGAACTGGTTCAGCAGTTGCGCGGGCAGGCAGATGCAAGGCAGGTGGAAGGCGCGCGGCTGGCGCTCCAGCATAATCTGGGTCTTGGCGGGGCTTGTGTGACCACGCTTTATGAAAAAGCGTGACAGCACCAATCGGGAGGAGAAAACATGACTGGAAAACTTGACGGGCGCGTTGCGCTGGTTTCCGGTTCGGGCCGGGGTATCGGTCGCGAGATCGCGCTCAAGCTGGCCTCGGAAGGGGCGCGCGTGGTGGTCAACGATCTGGATGCCGACCCGGCCAATGAGACCGCCGAGGCCATTCGTGCGGTTGGCGGCGAGGCCGTGGTCTGCGCCGGCAGCGTGACAGAAGACGGTTTCGCCGAACGTTTCATCAAGACGGGCGTGGACAGTTTTGGCGGGCTGGACATCATCGTGAACAATGCCGGCTATACTTGGGACAGCGTCGTTCAGAAGATGACCGACGAACAGTGGCAGGCGATCATCGACGTTCACCTGACTGCGCCCTTCAGGATTCTGCGCGCCGCCCAGCCGGTGATCAGCGCCAAGGCCAAAGAAGAGGCTGCTGCAGGGCAGGAAGTGTTCCGCAAGGTGGTGAATATCTCATCCATCGCGGGGACCGGCGGTAATGCCGGCCAGATCAACTACGCCGCCGCCAAGGCCGGTGTTCTGGGTGTCACCCGGACGATGGCCAAGGAATGGGGCCGTTACAAGGTCAACGTCAACGCGGTGGCCTTTGGCCCGATCCGCACGCGGCTGACCGAAGGCAGCGCCGCGGGCGACAGCACAATCAAAGTGGAAGACCGCGAAATCAAGGTCGGCGTGAACCCCGATCTCTTGTCCCAGATGGAGCGCATGATTCCGCTGGGCCGGGTCGGCACCCCGCAAGAGGCCGCTGGCGCGGTCTATTTGTTCTGTACGCCCGAATCTAACTTCATTTCGGGTCAGCACATCATTTGCGGCGGCGGCTTCACGATCTGACCCACGCCAGCCAAACCACGTATTCGAGCCTTGGCTGGCGACCGGCATTTCCGGCGGCCGTATGACGATTGCCCGGACGGGATTCGCCACAAATTCCAATCCAACGCGTTCGGGAGGATTGACTCATCGGCACCAATTACCTAACAGGTGTTAGTTAGGCAGTATACCGTAAAGAGACCCCATGGCGAATACCTCAGCGAGCAAGCTCAACGAGATCCCCCGGAGGGCGGTCGGGCGTGATGGCGTGCTGGATGTTGCGGCGCGGCTCTTCCGCGAACAGGGCTATGGGTCCGTGTCACTCAGAAAAATCGCCGAGGCCGCTGGAATCAAGGCGGGCAGCATATATTACCATTTTGGCTCCAAGGACGAGATCGTCGCGCGCGTTCTGGATGCAGGTATTCAGGTCGTTCATGAGAGCATGCGCCAAGCCGTTTCCGCCTTGCCCGAGGGCACCGGCGCCGAGGCGATCCTGCGGGCAGCGATCGGGGCGCACCTGCGCGCGCTTCTGGACGTCAGCGATTATTCCTCGGCCAATGTGCGCATTTTCGGGCAGGTGCCGCAATCCGTCCGCGATGCCAATCTGCACACGCGCCGGGCCTATGAGGCCGAATGGGACAACCTGTTGTCCCGGCTTCAGGCAGACGGCGCGCTGAAACGCGAAGTGGACATCCGCCGCCTGCGCCTGATGTTGATCGGTACGCTGAACGCCACGCTTGAATGGTTCGATCCGCACCGCGGCAGCGCAGAGGCGCTGTCACGCACCTATGCCGATGTGTTTCTCAACGGAATACTTGAAAGACAGGAGACCTGAGCCATGGCGCGCCTTGAAACAGCAGTGCTGACCGCATCAGAGATCTATGCGCGGAATCACCAGGCGCAAAGCGCGCGGGTCGAGACGCTGCGCGCGCGCTTTGCCGAGGCCACCTCGGGCGGGCGCCTCGACATGGTCGAGCGCCACCGCAAGCGCGGCAAGCTGCTGGTCCGCGAGAGGATCGACTTGCTGGTGGATCCGGGCACGGCGTTTCTGGAACTGTCGTCGCTCGCGGCCTACGGGCAATACGGCGGCGAGGTGCCTGGTGCGGGGATCGTGACCGGCATCGGCATCGTCCACGGCCTGCCCTGCATGATCATAGCCAATGATGCGACGGTCAAGGGCGGATCATTTTACCACGAGACGGTGCAAAAGCATATCCGCGCCCAGGAAATCGCGGCGGAAACCCGGCTGCCTTGCCTTTATCTGGTGGATTGCGGCGGGGCCTATCTGCCCGAGCAGGACCGGGTCTTTCCCGATGCCCGCCATTT
>TARA_R110002050_G_scaffold83395_9_pt1 | contig 11711 bp, 9 predicted proteins | sample TARA_R110002050 | Tara Oceans TARA_R110002050 (sample SAMEA4396988) | marine metagenome | biome: Polar Biome; feature: [DCM] deep chlorophyll maximum layer (ENVO:01000326); material: water (ENVO:00002006), including particulate matter (ENVO:01000060) such as... | depth 25 m
AGTACCGTTGAAAAAAGCGGCGCCGATCCGCCCGGAATGTACAGACCCACTTTTTCGATACCCACTGCTTTTTGCCAGCATACAACGCCAGGTGTGGTTTCAATCTTTTTCAATGCGGTTTTCTGACTGGCGTGAAACCGCTGGATGTTCGAAGCAGCGACTTCCATGGCCGCTTTTAATTCAGCATCCACCAATTGGCTGGCTTCCTCGATTTCAGCATCAGTTACGATGAACTCGCGGATGGAGACTCCGTCAAACTGCTCAGTAAATTTTTGAATAGCCGGTAGGCCGTCCGATTTGATTTCATCCAGAATGGCCTTGACTTTTCCGGTCAGGTCAGCAGCATTAAACAGTGGCCGTTCAAGAATCTTCGGCCAGCTTGCTTTATCGGGATTTAAGTAACGTTTCATGCGTTTGTGTTTGAATTGAAAATTTTTGTCGCTCGAATGGCCCTTTGAGAGGCGGCCTAGAAAATCATCTTTTCGATTGGAACAACCAGGATACCTTGTGCGCCGGCAGCTTTCAGCTTGCCAATGATTTCCCAAAAGTCATTTTCCGCAATCACCGAATGCAGCGAGCTCCAGCCTTCTTCGGCCAATGGCGTGACGGTTGGGCTTTTCATTCCCGGTAAGATGGCTGAAATTTCCTGGATCTTGTCGTTGGGCGAATTCAGCAAAATATATTTCTTACCTTTGGCGCGCTCAACCGATTCCATGCGGAAGATCATCTCGTCGACAATGGCTTGCTTTTCGGGAGAAAGGTTTTCGGGGGCCACCAAAACAGCTTCAGAATGCAGGGCGACTTCAACTTCTTTTAGGCGGTTTGAAACCAGTGTTGAACCCGAGCTGACAATGTCGAAAATGGCGTCGGCCAAACCAATTCCTGGGGCGATTTCAACGGAGCCGGAGATGACGTGAATATCGGCCGTAACGTTGTTTTTATCCAGAAAATCTTTCAATATTACAGGATACGACGTGGCAATCTTTTTACCATTAAACCATTCGATTCCCGGGTAGTCTTCCGATTTTGGAATCGCCAGGCTTAAGCGGCATTTGCTGAAACCCAGTCGCTTGATGATTTTCACTTGTTCTTTTTTTTCCAACATTTCATTCTCGCCAACAATGCCAATGTCGGCAACCTGATCGGCTACTGCTTGCGGAATATCATCATCACGAAGAAATAAAACTTCAAGGGGAAAGTTCTTGGCGGCCGCCAAAAGTTTCCGTTTTCCAAGGTTAATCTTTATTCCGGCTTCTTCCATGAGTTGCATGGAATCCTCATTCAGCCTGCCTTTTGTTTGGATCGCAATTCTCAGTTGTGTCATGTTATTTTAAGTTCAATAAAAAAGGCCTACCTTTCGGTAAGCCTTCTTTGGGTTAATATTTTTAAAACAAAACAAAAGAATTACGGCCTACCAAGAAATAGGATGTTGTGATGATGGCCGTAATGTCCAAGTTTGTTATTCATTTCATTTTCGTTTTGTGCTGCAAGTATAGCGATAAAATAAAAGTGTACCAAACACAAAAGTGACAAACTATTATTTTAGGGTGAATAATTATTCATTTTTTAATTTTGAGTTTACTTAGCAATCGATTGCATTAATTTATTATTTTTGAAAAGTTGATTAAACCTAATCCCAAATTGTTATGAAAAAGATCCTTTCGTTTTTTCTGCTGGCCTTCTTCGCAGCAACATTAAATGCACAAAATACAGACAAGTTTTTTAAGCCGCGATACATCAAAAGAACCATGAATAAAGCTGCATATTGGCAGTTGAAAAACCCAAAGCACGAGTTGTATGATTGGACTAACGGAGCTTTTTATGCCGGAGTTTTTGCGGCTTGGGAAACAACGAGTTCAAAAAAGCTGTGGAATGCGATGATTGAAATGGGCGAGGCCAACGAGTGGAAGCCGGGTCCACGCCTGCAACATGCCGATGATCATGCGATTTGTCAAACCTATATTGATGTGTACAGGATTGAAAAAGATAAGAAGATGATTGAACCGTTCCGCGAAGCGGTGGATGAAATGATGGGAACTCCTTATGAGACGGGTGAAATTCGCCCAATTACCTGGTGGTGGTGTGATGCTTTGTTTATGGCTCCCCCCGCTTTGGTCAAACTGGGGGTGACCTTGGACGAACCTCAATACCTTGAATTTAGTGATCAGCTTTTTCAGGAGACCTATGATTTGCTTTTCGATCAAAAGGAAAATCTGTACGCCCGTGATATGAAGTATCAAACCAATTGGAAAGAACCCAAATATGAGGCCAATGGCGAGAAAATATTCTGGTCGCGTGGTAATGGTTGGGTGATGGGGGGCTTGGTTCGTGTGCTGGAAGAATTGCCTGCGGATTATGACAAGCGTAGCTTTTATGAGGATCAGTTTCTGAAAATGGCCGAAAAGATTAAATCGCTTCAGCAGGAAGATGGCCTGTGGCGCGCCAGCTTGCTCGATCCCAGGTCTTATCCGGGAGGCGAGGCGAGTGGCTCCGGGTTTTTCACCTATGCTTTGGCATGGGGAGTCAACAATGGCTTGCTTGAGAAAGCCGAATATCAACCGGTGGTGGAGAAAGCCTGGATTGGGCTGAATGGCTTGATTCAGCCGGATGGGCATGTGGGCTGGACACAGCCCATTGGAGCCGATCCGCGCGCGAATTTTACCAACGACAGCTGGGAAGTATATGGTACCGGCGCTTTTCTTTTGGCTGGCAGCGAAGTGATAAAAATGGATTGGTAGTCGATTTGATTTTCAAAATAAAAGAAAAGCGGCTTTTCCATTGGAGAAGCCGCTTTCTTAGTTGATTATCACAGCGTATTTATTCAAAGATGTTTTTCATCTTTTCAAAAAAGTTTTTGTCACCCGCTCCCGGCGTATGTTTGAAGTTGGGTGATTCCTGCAATTTTTCCAGCATCTTCTTTTCTTCGGCCGAAATATTTTTCGGGGCCCACGCATGAATACGAACGAGTAAATCGCCTTTTCCATAACCATTGACATCGGGCAGTCCTTTGCCACGCAGGCGTAAAATCTTTTCGGGCTGTGTTCCGGCTTCAATTTTTACTTTCACCTTACTTTCAACCGTTGGTATTTCCGCTGTTGCCCCCAATGCAAAATCGGGCAGGCTCAAAAAGAGGTTGTAAATAAGATTGTTGCCATCGCGAATCAGATCCGGATGGTTTTCCTCGGTAATAATCACCAGCAAATCGCCATTCAGTCCGCCACGCCGGCCAGCATTACCTTTGCCTGAAACGTTGAGTTGCATGCCTTCGGCAACACCTGCGGGAATTTTGATGGTCACCACTTCTTCGTCGCGAACAACACCTTCGCCGGCACAAGCGGTACATTTGTTTTTAATGATCTGGCCTTCGCCATTACAGCTCGGACAGGTCGCCGTGGTTTGCATTTGCCCCAACAAGGTGTTGGTGACCCGCGTAACATGACCGCTTCCGCGGCAGGTTGAACAGGTGGTGTAATCGTTGCCTCCCTGGGCCCCTGTGCCATGACAAGTGTCGCAGGCTTTGTATTTTTTGAGCTTAAGTTTTTTCTCTACACCGTTGGCAATATCTTGAAGTGAAAGCGTGACTTTTACGCGTAAATCCGATCCGCGATGGACCCTTCTGCCGCCTCCTCTGGAGCCGCCGCCGAATCCACTGAACCCGCCGCCAAAACCACCTCCGCCGAAGATGTCCCCAAACATGGAGAAGATGTCGTCCATTGACATATCGTGCTGACTGAATCCTCCGCCACCACCAGCTCCGCCAACGCCGGCATGGCCAAACTGGTCGTACCGTTGTTTTTTCTGCGGGTTACTCAGAACCTCATAAGCTTCGGCAGCTTCTTTGAATTTTTCTTCAGCTTCCTTGTTATCCGGGTTTTTATCCGGGTGATATTGAATGGCTTTTTTACGGTAAGCCTTCTTAATTTCCTCAGGCGAAGCGTTTTTACTTACTTCTAAAATCTCGTAAAAATCTCTTTTTGTCATACTTGTTTTTTTTGTCTATTCGCCAATCACCACTTTCGAAAAGCGAATGACTTTATCGTTCATGAGGTAACCTTTCTGAATTACATCGACCACTTTTCCCTTCAGCTCTTCTTTTGGTGCGGGAATTTTGGTTACCGCTTCGTGCAGGTCGGTGTCGAAATCTTTCTCTTTTGCCTCAATTTCAGTAATTCCGTTTTGCTTCAGAAATTCTTTGAATTTGCTATAGATCAAGCTAATTCCCTGTTTTAGAGGATCATCATCTTTCATCTCACTGAAAGCCATGAGTGCGCGCTCAAAGTCGTCAATTACCGGCAAAATATTGACAATGACACTTTCTCCGCCTGACTTGATCAGATCCATTTTCTCTTTCATCGTCCGCTTGCGGTAATTGTCAAATTCGGCTTGCAGACGAATGTGTTTGTCTTTCAATTCCAGTAATTCGTTTCCCAATGCTTCTATTTTTTCGTCGGTTTGATCTTGCTTCGACTTTTTATCTTCTTTTTTGGCTTTGGCCTTCTTGGTCTTAGTATCTTTTTCAGCAGTCTCGTCCTGTTTTTGAGCCGTGTTTTCTTTTACGTCTGTTTGATTTTCTTGCTCTTGCTTATTTTTAATCTTTTCTTCTGCCATTTTTTCCACGTTTTATATTATCGGATTGAGTTTTACAAATATGTTGCCATTCGATGCCAAGGGACAATTTGGCACACTTGCATTGAAATTTGCTGACAAAATTAAAAAAAGAAAGGCAGTACGCTTGTACTGCCTTCCGGTGAACCGATTTATATAATCTTATTTTAATAATTGCTCCAATGCATTCTCCAAAGCGGGGCCACGCAAATTTTTGGCCACAATAACGCCGTTTCCGTCAATTAAAAAGTTTGCGGGAATACCGCGAACACCGTAAACCGCCGCATATTTGGCATGCCATCCTTTTAGGTCGGAAACATGGTACTCCCAGCTTAACTTGTCTGCTTCGATCGCTTGTTCCCAGGCTGTTTTATTTTTATCAAGCGAAACACCGAAAACGGTGAATCCATTGCCATTTTTGAATTTCTTGTCTTTAAATTCTTCGTAGGCTGCAACAACTGCCGGGTTTTCGCGGCGGCAGGGTCCGCACCAGGACGCCCAAAAGTCGATCAATACCATTTTTCCCTCGAGCGACGATAGTTTTAATTCATCACCATCTACGGACTGCTCGGCTATTTCAGGGGCTTTATTGCCAATTTGTAGTCCAATCTTAACATCGTCTCCTGCTTTTGACTGGATGGTCAATCCAAAGACCAAGGCCAGTGCTATAAAAATTTTCTGTTTCATATTTTCAAACTTGTTTAAAATAAATCGAGCTCAATAATAGTAAAAATGAATACATGCAAGGAGATTGAGTCTTGTTTTTTTGGAAATATTAACAAACTAAACGGGACTTCTTGTTTTTAATTCACGCGCCTTATGCTTGCTCCAATGGCTTGCAGCCGCTGGTCAATAGCTTCGTAACCCCGGTCAATTTGCTCGATGTTGAAGATTTCACTTTTGCCTTGTGCCGAAAGTGCGGCAATCAGCAAGGCTACTCCTGCACGAATATCGGGCGATGACATGGTTGTTCCTCGAAGCAGGTGCTTCTTATTCAGTCCGATAACGGTTGCCCGGTGCGGATCGCAAAGGATAATTTGTGCACCCATGTCAATAAGTTTATCGACAAAAAACAGTCGGCTTTCAAACATTTTCTGGTGGATCAACACGCTTCCTTTTGCCTGGGTGGCAACCACCAGAAAAATACTCAGCAGGTCGGGGGTTAATCCTGGCCAGGGAGCATCGGAAATATTCATGATCGATCCATCGATGAACGTTTCAATTTCGTATTCATCCTGTGAAGGAATGAAAATATCGTCGCCTTGAATTTGTAATTGAATTCCCAGTCGTTTAAACGCTTCGGGAATAATTCCCAAGTGTTCAATGCCGGCATTGGGGATGGTGATTTCCGATCCGGTCATAGCGGCAAGACCAATGAAACTGCCCACCTCGATCATGTCGGGCAGGATGGTGTGTTTGCAGCCATCTAGCTTATCGACACCTTCAATGCGCAATAGGTTGGAGCCAATGCCTTCAATTTTAGCACCCATGGAAACCAGCATTTTGCATAGTTGCTGTAAATATGGTTCGCAGGCGGCGTTGTAAATGGTGGTGATTCCCTCGGCCATAACCGCTGCCATTAGAATATTGGCTGTTCCGGTCACCGACGCTTCATCAAGCAGCATATAAGCTCCTTGCAACTTTTTGGCGGTGACTTGATAAAAATGGTTGTCCGCGTCATAATTGAATTCAGCACCCAACTTTTGCAACCCCACAAAGTGCGTGTCCAGACGGCGGCGCCCAATTTTATCGCCTCCCGGTTGGGGAATCAGAGCCTCTCCGAAGCGAGCCAGCAGGGGACCAACGATCATAATTGATCCGCGCAAACTGGAGGCTTGTTGTGCAAAATGTTCCGACTTTAAGTGTTGGAAATCCACTTCGTCAGCCTGAAACTGATATTCTCCTTTTTTTAGACGCATGGTTTTTACGCCCAACTCACTAAGAATTTCAATCAACTTCATAACATCCCTGATTTCAGGAATATTGGTGATTAAGACTGGCTCACGTGTCAATAGAGTCGCACAAATAACCTGAAGGGCTTCATTTTTAGCGCCTTGAGGTTGAAGCGTGCCACTCAGTTTTTTGCCTCCATCAATTTGAAATGTTGCCATCTCTTTGGAAAGTATTAATCGTTTTTGCGGTGTTTTTTAGGACCGCGGACGGGACCGGTGTTTTGTTTCTTGCGGGGGGCCGAACGGATAAGAATGTCGCGTGTTTCAGCCAGATTCAATCCTTCTCTTTTAATTCGTCCTTTTGATAGTAGCTCCAGATCCTGATAGATCTTTTCATCGTCCACGGCGTCTTTGTTCCAGGTCAGGTACGATTTTTTCATATGGTTAGCCAGCAGGGTAATCAGGATTTCTTTTTCTTCTCCATTTTCATATTCTGCGGCTTTGTCAACCATCAGCTCCAGGGTTTTTCCATAGTAACGCAGTTTAATGTGGTTGCTGGAATAGGGAACTTTTTTAGGAGGTTCCTGGAACGTTTCTGGCTTAGGTGGGTCATAAGGGTACTCAATGTCCAATTTAAAATCAGCCATAATGGCCAGATGATCCCAAAGCTTGTGTTTGAAATCATTAATATCGCGAAGGTAGGGATAAAGGTTTCCCATGATGTCAATAATGGTTTTAGCGGCCACATTGCGTTCTTCGCGGTCTTCAATGGTCATGATATGATCGACCATATTCTGAATATTACGCCCATACTCTGGCAGGGGTAATTTTTTACGATTCGAGTTGTAATCCATTTAAAAAATATCTAATAAACTTTTGTGTCAAACAAGGTTGTATAATTCGGTAATTCAGCTGATAATCTGAAAGTGGAGTAGATTTTCTCTGAATGCAAAGCTAAGTGAAATTATTTTGCGTACAAATTTATTTTCGAAAATCTTGATTGGTTGCATGTTATTCCATCGATTTGATGAATTATTGCACGATTTTAAGCTTCGCAAATTTAAGCAGCAATTGTTTTTGTCCTGCATTGGGGAAGAAAACTGTAGCTTTTAAATTCGGAAAACTTCCTTCGATTTGCTGAACTTTTCCTTTTCCAAAGCGCTGGTGTTCAACCATCATACCCATCTGTATATCGCGGGGATCATCGCCGTCGAAGTTTTGCGCCTGTTTTTTTGCCTGGCGTAGTTGAATAAGTTTTTGATTGATCCCTGGCTGATCAGCAGTTTGCGGGCGTCGTGCGGCCGCAGTTGGCTTGCCAAATGTTTGTTTTTGAATGGCTTTTCCTTCAGTTGGCACGTCTTCAAAATTGAATTCTTCTGTATCTGGCAGATCCAGAAATTGCTGATCAACATCGGCTATGAAGCGGCTGGGGTTACAGAAATCCAGCTTTCCCCAGCGATACCTTTGGCGGGCGAAACTTAAGTAGGCATTTTCTTCAGCCCGGGTGATGGCCACATAAAACAAGCGGCGCTCTTCTTCAAAGGCCTCTGGTGTAATGTTACCAAACTGGCTCGAAGGAAACAGATTCTCTTCAACCCCAACGATAAATACATTTTTGAATTCCAATCCCTTGGCCGAATGGATGGTCATCAGGGTGACTTTGTCCCGGTCTTCGTCTTTTTCCGAGTCCTGATCGGTGAGCAGGGCTACATCTTCCATGTAGTTGGCCAGTAAGTTGGGTTGGCCCTCTTCTTTCGCATTGATGGAGAATTCCTGGATCCCGTTCAACAATTCCTGAATATTCTCAAAACGGCTTAGCCCCTCTGGTGTCTGATCTTTGTACAAATCTTTGATGATGCTGGTTTGCGTTGCAATTTCGCTGGCCATCTCGTAGGCATCGTTCAGATCAATTTTTTCCTGAAATTGTCTGATGAGTCCCACAAACTGCATCACTTTGCTAAGTGTGCCCTTATTCAATCCCGCATGGTTGATTATAGCGCTTTGTTCAATGACTTCGAAAATGCTGACGCCTGTGGCAGTTGCTGCCTGTTCCAGTTTAGTCAGCGTAGTGGCTCCAATGCCTCGTGCAGGATAGTTGATAACCCGTTTGACAGCTTCATTATCTTTAGGGTTGATCACCACCCGGAAGTAGGAGAGCAAATCCTTTATTTCCTTGCGCTGGTAAAACGACAGGCCGCCATAAATTTTGTAAGGAATATTTCGTTTCCGCAGCGATTCCTCAAAAATCCTCGACTGCGCGTTGGTGCGGTACAGAATCGCATAATCTTCGTATCGATAGTGATTTCGCATGCGGGTTTCCGTTATTTCGTTGGCTACCAAATAGCCCTCTTCATTGTCGGTCAAGGCCGAAAAAACCTTGATCCGGTTTCCTTCTGCATTTTCAGAAAAAACACGTTTTTGAAGTTGGTGTTTATTCTTTTCAATGACGCTGTTGGCCGCATTCACAATGGTTTGGGTGGATCGGTAGTTTTGCTCCAGCTTATAAACCTGGTGTTTAGGGTAGTCTTTCTGGAAGTTCAGGATATTTTCAATCCGGGCGCCACGGAAAGAATAAATGCTTTGTGCATCGTCGCCCACCACACAGAGGTTTTGATGAGTGGCTGCCAGGTTTTTTACAATCAGGTATTGGGCAAAATTGGTATCCTGATACTCATCCACCAAGATGTAGTCAAAACGTTGCTGGTACTTCTGGAGAATTGCTTTGTTGTCGCGAAACAGGATGTTGGTTTTCAGTAACAGGTCGTCAAAATCCATGGCGCCTGACAGGAAGCAACGGCGGGCATATTCTTTGTAAATTTCGGCAATGCGCGGCATCCGGATGCTCATGTCGTATTCTCTGATCTGGGCATTGGTGGCATAAGCTGCTGGAGTAATCAGGCTGTTTTTTGCGGCGGATATCCGGCTGGAAACCACGTTGGGTTTGTACGTTTTATCATCCAGCTTAAACTCTTTTATGATCGTTTTGATCAAGCTTTTGGAATCCGCAGAATCGTATATGGTGAAATTCGAAGGATAGCCAAGAACTTCGGATTCGACCCGCAAGATACGGGCAAAAATGGAATGGAAAGTCCCCATCCAGAGGTTTTTGGCCGATTGTGAGCCGACAACTTTGGCAATCCGTTCTTTCATTTCTTTTGCAGCCTTGTTGGTAAATGTCAGCGACAAAATGCTTCCCGGCTTCGCGCCCTGTTTCAGCAGGTGGGCAATCCGGTAGGTGAGCACACGGGTTTTTCCTGAACCGGCACCAGCAATCACCAGTGAGGGGCCATCCGTGTTTTCAACTGCTTGTCTTTGGGCTTTGTTTAATTCTTCGAGGTAGTTCACAATCACAGTATTTCAAAGTCAGCTTCAAAAGTATAACCTATTTTTCTATTTTGCTGTGTCGTGCAGGCCTAGTTTTCAACAAAAAGGAATCGGGCTAAAAAATGAAACGGCGTAAAAGATAAATCAATTTTAAACGTTAATATTGTAAGGTCATATAATTCAAGCTGATTTTTAAAGATGAAATTAGAACAGACACTACCACTTGCATTTTTGTTGATTTCGTTTTCCTTTTCGTTAACTGTTGATGCTCAGATTTCTGCTGATTCCGATGCTTCAATCCCGACAGAGTATAGCGCAGGTTCGCAGGATCAAATCCACATTTTCTGTTCTGCACCCGATCAAAACGCCGGGCGACTAACCGCAACTTCGGCAAGCGGAGCGGGTGCTACGTTCGAATGGACAAGGTACAATCCGGCAACCGGCTCGTTTGATCCCTTCCTTTCCGATAATTCGGGAGCTTCAACCTCCACTATCAGCAATTTGGAAAGTGGTGCTTATCGGGTTGAAGTTACTTCGGGTGTAACAACCGAAACATACACGGCCTGGGTGATGAACAGCTGGTACACGGCAACAGCAGAGATAGTGGAATCGACCTGTGATTATTTCCAGATTCAGGCTGAGTTTGAAGAGGCTCCGTTGATCTATTACGATTTGACAACCGGAGATGAACGACAGGTGTTTAAAGATGTAAAAACACGATGGACGGCCGATGGTAACCAGGTTGCTGCAGTGCTGAGCCCACAGATTTTTTCGCCCCCGGCCCGGGATACAGAATATACTCTAATGGTTTATGACCGTTTTGAATGTCAGGTTATAGTGAGTGTTTTGTATCAAAGTGTTGTTACCGAGGCTTCTTTTACCGCTAGCCCAATCGAAGGTGAAGCACCTCTGGAAGTATCGTTTACCAGCACTTCGCTAAATGCCGATCAATACGAATGGTTTTTCTTTCGCGATCGGGATGAAATGATTTTAGAAGGACAAGATGTGGGGGTGGTACAGGACAGTATTTTGCAAACGGCCATTGATCCGAACCCGGTGTTCATCTATGAAAATTCAGGAACCTACCAGGTTAAACTGGTCACCGCCAAGTTTTCTAATGATTTAGCGTGTCGCGACACCTTTTATCTTCCTGATTTTATTGTCGCACAAACTTCACTGGTTGAAGTGCCCAATGTGTTTACGCCCAACGGCGATGGTGTGAACGATGAGTTTATTATCAAGTATCAATCTGTCAGATCAATTAACGTTCAGATTTTTAACCGTTGGGGTAAGAAAATCCATTCCTGGGAAAATAATAATGTCCAGGGATTTGACGAAACAGTTAGTGAGTCGGCTTGGGATGGTAAGATTGGAGGTAGATATGCCAGTCCGGGAGTGTATTATTACGTGGTTCAAGCCAAAGGGCGCGATGACCAAACACGGAATGCTCATGGCTTTTTTCACCTGTTCAGGGAGAAATGAGGCAAATGATGAAAGAAAGGGGGCGAGTGAAGTTAGTTTTCAGCTTGCAAAAAGGAAATTTTTCTCCGGTTGCATGTCGATGGGAGGATTTCCTGTTCTATTTTGTTTAAATTAGGCACTCAAAATAAACGCGCGCGAATTGTCATATTAAAAAAGCCAGAAAAAAACATGCCCGTTCCAATTTGCTTGTTTACTTATAATCGACTGGGAGAACTTCAACGAACTGTTGACGCCCTAAAAAGAAATTGTTTGGCTGGCAAGAGCGAGCTTTTTATTTTTTCTGATGGAGCAAAAAGTGCGGATGTAGAGCATAAAGTTGCCGAGGTCAGAAAATACCTGAAGACCATCTCTGGGTTTAAGTCTGTTTCAATTGAAGAATCGCCCATCAACCGGGGTTTAGCAAGTTCA
>TARA_R110002050_G_scaffold299569_2_pt1 | contig 11710 bp, 11 predicted proteins | sample TARA_R110002050 | Tara Oceans TARA_R110002050 (sample SAMEA4396988) | marine metagenome | biome: Polar Biome; feature: [DCM] deep chlorophyll maximum layer (ENVO:01000326); material: water (ENVO:00002006), including particulate matter (ENVO:01000060) such as... | depth 25 m
CTCAATCATGGCAGATTTAAACAGCAGTTTACCTGCAAAACGCATCAAACAAACAGGTACGGGTAACTGAAATAAACGTTTTCCAATCCCCTTTGCTATTGCATTAGTAAGCTCTTTAATAGAAACTGTTTCACCGTCAGATGCTAGAAAGGTATTACCTGCGGCGTTAGGATGCTTTGCACAAGTAATCAACAGGTCTGCTAGATTTTGAACCGCAATAAAGTCGCGCTTATTATTAGTCAAACCAAAAGGGAGAAAAGGTAATTTTTTAACTAGTTTGGTTAGCGAACCAAAGTTACCAGGTGCATTAGGGCCATAAACTAGAGTAGGTCTTACGATAACGACCTCGAGTCCTGTTTCATCGGCAATCTTCTTTAAACCAACTTCTGCATCATACTTTGATTTAGCATAAGCATTATGGGGATTGGCCTTAGATGTAATTGAAAATGGTTTATCTAAGGTAGATGTCCCATTAACACCAATAGAACTCACAAAAACAAATCGCTTAACACCGGAAAGAGATGCATGCTGAGCGAGACGAAGTGTCCCCAAGAAGTTAACCTCTCGGTAATCCTCTTTTTGAAAAGTATGTGAATGTGCTAAGCCTGCAAGGTGAATAATACTATCAATACCGTCGAAAGCATCAGCCCAATCTGTATTTGAGTTAATTCCGTTAACTTGATAGGTATCGATATAATCTGAACTATCCGCACATCTAATAACACATCGAAATTGAGTAGGGTTGATATTATATAATTGCTGACCGACAAAACCTGAAGCACCTGTTAATAAAATATTATTATTCATTTTTCGCCACTAAAACCTTAAAAGACATTAACACTAATGCGATGAAAAATAGGAAAGCTTCTTTATTATTCCTCCTACATTGGTAAGCATGTAATGATAATGACAGTAGACTCCAAAATGTATTCGTTTTAATATTTTTGATCGGCAGATCAGCTTGCTCAATGAAACTTGCTTGAGTTAATACCTTACTAAATGCATCTCCCGATAGCACAACTTTGATTCGAGACCATAGTGCAGAAAGGCCTGAATTAGCACCTACCTGATTATTAGTATGTTGCCTATAAAGCATCAAAGGTTGGGGGCCAATATACCAGTTATAACCGTGATGACGGGCATAACTATAGCAAAACCAATCATGCAGCCATAAAGATGAAATTTTTTCAGAATTGTTAATCAAAACGGCTTGAAGTGATAATGCTAAATCAATGTTAAAAACAAAAGTGCAACCGGGCCCTGCTGACTCAAAAAGATAATCAAATCGTTTTTGCGGGAAATCTTTTTTTATCAATACTTTTCGATTATCAGACCAAAAGGCAGTAACGTTACCTGAGTATGCATCAGCTTGTGCAGCTTTCATTTCAGTTATAGAGGTTGATAATTTATGAGAAAGCCAAATATCATCTTGATCAGCAAAAGCGACATAATCAAATGAAGAAAAATCTACATCAACTAATAATCTAAAAAAATTGCTTCCTGCAGAACCAAATCTCTCACCATATGGAAGAACTTTAATTTGGTCTGGGTATCTTATTTCATAATCTTTTGCAATTTTTAGAGTCGAATCAGATGATTGATCAACACTCATAAAAATTGTTACCTTGACACTATCCTGCGCCAAAATCGATTCCATTTGCTCAATTATATAGTGTTCACCATTATAGGCCGCTAGTAGAACTGCAACTTGGTAATTATTTACGTCCAAAACACTCATTAATACACTCTCAACATTAATAATACTGCATCAACACAGGCTGAATTATTTTTGATACCACATACTTTGAACCTGCTTTACTCAAATGGCCATAATCCACCGCTATGAGCGAATCATCATCCATTTTGACTAAATAGGAAAGTTGACTTTCTGAAACATTATATAAATAGGAAATACATCAACGAAAAAATTCAATAACTCTAATGAATACGCTTAAATATAGTATTCAACTTCAATAGGTACATAACTGAAAACCAGTAAAAAAACAATATGAATATAAACAACCCTAAATTTAAGTAAAACCCTTCTCGGATCATTAATCTAATAAATACTACCAAAAAGCAAATTAAAACAAGACTATGTTGAATTGAGAGTATCGATATTAACTTATGATTTAACATTAAAAATAAAAAGAAGAAAATAAGGATCAACAGCATATTACCATAGCCATAGTAAATAGCTTCTGTTAGTAAATTAGAACCTAAACCATACCCCCTAGCAATATCATTAGCCATCCATGAACCAGCAAATATGTAATTATCTAAAATCTCTGCACGTAACGGCTGTAATATACCTAAATTCAAATTAGCCGCAATTTCAATAATACCACCGAGTCCAACATAGTCGCTATTAGTTACATATAAAGGTAAAGTAATATAGGTTTCACGAAACTCACCGATGGCATTAATATACCAAGGAACTCCACCTACCACATTTTCGGAACGTAATACGCCAAGTAATAACATACCTCCTAGGAATAAAATCCCTGGTAAAATGTATAACTTACGTTTATGAATACATATGCTAATGATGATTGGCATTAAGACAATCATTGCAACTGTTCGACTACCAGAAACTAAATCCAGGACGATAATGATTAGGTTTGGTAAAAAGACTAAGTAACGTTTTGTGTGCCAGAAACAATATGTAGAAATAGGGATTAAAAGATATGCAATATTTTTGAGTTTAAAAGGATCAGTTTGTTCATTATTGTATAGGAAAGCGTTGCTAAAAGCCCCTTTAGAAATACTCATCCACAGAGCAAAAATTAGATATGAAGAAATTAGAAGCCATAGCAACTTAACCAATAATGCTGAATTATTTAATGTATTACTATTCATCCTCAAAATGTTTTTAGATGAATATATAAAATAAAAAACGGAAAGCAAACCAGAGAATATGCTAACCAACATATGAGATAATAATATATCATCGGGATCTATAGCCCAATAAAAATAATGATTAATTTCAGCAACAAAAAAAGAAGGAACGAGAAAATATAGGGTAACTAAAAGTGACGCCCAGAAAAATGGGTTTAACAACACTTTATAACCACAGAAAAGCAAGTCTTTTAGTGTCACTAAAAACCATAAAGAAAAAGCAATTACAATTAAAAACATCACTTCCCTTAAATTTATTTTTTAAATTCAAAAAACCTAAAAAATTTGAATGAAACAAAACGTATTGCTCTATAAAAAAACAATATCTCATATGGAAAATATTTTATATTAGCCTTTAAAATAAATAAATCTATTTTATGACTTACCAAAAACAACCTTTTAAAACCATGAAAATCTTTGACGTGTTTGCAATTAGAAGTAGCTACCTCTTTTAATACTACTAACTTTGCACTTTTACTTTTCCTGCTAGCATTACCAGTATGGATACGATAACCAGATACAATCTCTGGAATAAATATTAATCCGTCACACTTTAATAATCGTAAATAAAACTCTCGGTCTTCTATGACAAGATTCTCATCATATAGACCAACTTGATTATATGCTTCTCTCTTAATCAATAAAGTAGGACCTACAACTGACCACTGAAAAACTAATTCTGATACTAAATCATTTCTAAGATGATGATAATCAGCTTTATACAAATACTTCATTGCACTTGCTGCTATTATATTTGAATTTTGGTCTATGAGCTTTGCATCGCCGATTACAGCCAACTTTGTAGGATTTTTTTCGAGGGCAGTAACACGTTGTTGAATACCTTTAGGTGTCAAGAAATCATCACTAGCACATATTGAAATATACACACCAGAAGATGCCTTAATTAACCGATTTAGTGTTTTACAGACGCCCTGATTTTCTTGAGTGAATAGTTTAGCTTGGATGGATTGATTTTTATGTAACCAGCTTTTTACTTTTTCATATGAGTCATCTTTAGACCCGTCATCACAAAGGACCAATTCTATATTTGGATAGTCAAGATTTAATATTGAATCTAGGCATTCTTCTATATAATCAGAATGATTAAACACTGGAATTAAAATACTTACAAGTGGCGTCATGTTACTTGAACCTTTAATAAATGATTTCAGCTAAATTCATCCGGATCCGAGTGTTGAATTTATCAATAGTATATCTATCAAGTGCAGCTGACTGTGCCGCTATTGCAAACTCTTTTAAATGTGAGCTTTCCAATTGATCTAGTTCATCAAGCTGCCTTTCAATATCGTCAGCAGATAGTTCGATAATATAACCAGATGAACCTACATCATAACCACACTCTTTTGTTACAACAGGGATCATAGCACCGTTACCGACGGCAGTAATGACAGCTGTTGCAGTACCTTCTGAACAAGAAGGCAAAAGGACAAACCCGCATTGACTGGCGAGTGTTTTAAATTCATCATCGAAAACGTTGATAAATCCATGAACGATTGCATTGCGAGGTAACTCTAGAGCATCCAGAAACTCTTTTTCTGCGGGTGTATATCCACAAATATGTAAAGTCCAATCAGGGTGATTTTTAAATGCCTCTACAGCTAAATCTAACCCTTTATGCAATAAGCCATAACTGCCAAACCAAAGCATAGACTTTCGACACTCATCAAAATTCTTTGAATGACCAATAATTTTGGCATCTGGTCGTGGATGATAAGTTGGATCGATAGTGTACACATGATTTGCACCATGAGCGGTGAAAGTGCTCTTGGTAACATCATTTCCAATACAAATTACCGCATCGGCCATTGACGCCGCTAATCCCCATCGGGTATCGCTAGTTCGTAATGAAGAAAGAGCCATAAACGAATATTTATGATAAAAGGAAATTAAACGTTTGTAGGACTGTTCAGTGCAATGAAATGGATGCGATCCCGTTCCGTAATAAATCGTTTTAGGTGAATGATGTAAACTTATTGCTTGGTATAAAGGCAAACCTTCACCAAATACTATATCATAAGATGATATATCTAATTTTGTTAACCTATTGTTATTAACAATGTCTACACGGAATCCAATTTCATCAAAAATAGCGGCTATAGCATTTGATTCTTGATAATTTGAATGAGATAAATAATTCTTTTTATTAAAGTGATAGGTACTATAACTAAAAAGAACCTTTTTATTAAACTTACTATCAAATAAATTTATAATATCTTTCTGAAAACATAACTCATAAAAGTTCAAAAGGATTCTGTTTTTCTTAACTTTCATTTTCAATGTATTTATCATTGACATGACAGGCCCTTATTCTTGTAGAAATAAAAGTAACACAATGAAATAAGCACTGCCATGATAAAACCTGCGTAATATCCATAAACCCCAGCCATCCAACCGTAACTATCTAGATATGTATTCATAACGATATATGCTGTTAACAGAACCGACAGCCATTTAAAGAAGAAAAATAGAGCTGATTTATTTTTTATAACAAAAGCATTCAATGCAGAGTCAAAAAACACTAACGGAACAACAAAAACTAACATTTTAAACATAGCAACGGATTCGAGATAACCATCGCCATAAACAAGTACGATGAAATAATCTGATAAAAAATACATGATTGTAGCGCCTATCACTCCTGCACAGAACATTAGACCAGATAGCTTAAGTGTGTTTTTTTGAAGCTCAAGTGCGGACGCTCTATAGATTAATACTGGACCAAGAACAGCAAATATCATCGTTGATAGCGATGTTAATTGTTCTAATACACTGAATGCGGCCGAGTACAATCCAAATATTTGCTCACTTGCATTATCTTGCAATAAAAGCCGGTCTAACTTTAAAAAAAAGTTCATACATACAAGACCAAACCAAAGCTTTACACCTTCGAAAAAAAACATTTTTGCAATCTTTTTATCGAAATGACGAAAGCTCACTTTCAATGTTTTATCATATTTTTTGATGAGGTAATAACACAAACCAGACACTAACATTGTTTCAATTACAATAGGAGCAATGACTACAGCTGGATGAAGTGTAAAATAAACAAAGATTAACGTTAAAGATACTTTGGTTATTAATGAAAAAAGCCTGACCCTTGCAGTAAGGTGATAATATCCTTGGCACTCTAAGAGAAACCTAAATACACCAAGTGGTTCTGAGTAAATTAGAGTAATCGTAAGGATTAGAATGAAAGCCAACTGTGATGAGGACTCTATGTATAGCATTACATATAAAAATACACCTAGCCAGACTAAAATGGAAACCGTAAAGCGATAAATAATTGATGTGACGATAATGCTATTTTCAATGGTGCCATCAGGTTTCACTTTAGAAAAAAGCGCCTCTGCGGGACATAACCACGTTAAAGATGTTGCGACAAACAGAACAGACATCGCATATTGATATGAACCAAAGAGCTCAACACCAAAATAACGAGCCACTGCTGCAGTCGTTATTAGTGTTAATAAAATTGTCAAAACTTTTTCTGACAAAGCCCATATAAGGTTGCTTAAGTTGCTACCTGGTTTCATTTAGTTTTTCTTCTTAAACGTCTCAATGCATTTATAACAGACACTGGTGTGATTAAGAGAATAACCAGTAATAACCTTAGTTTTATAAAAGCAAAAGACAATCCATGTTCTTTTAACAACTTGAATGCTTCAGGCTTTTTTCCACTCAATGCGTTGTTAATTGCACGTTCGATGTCATATTTATGCAGATATAACATTTGTCCTGGAAGTACAGTGTCATTTGTAACTCGCTTTTTGAGACGAGTTACAAAAGGGAGTTCTGATGTAAATTTATTTGTAGTCGTTAAGCTGTTTTCAATACCGAGGTTATAGTTTGAAAGACTTATAGGCAAATAAGCAAGTAAACTGTGCTCTGCAATATGGAACCAGACTTCTTGATCTTCCCCCATAGCCTCCCCCTCAGGAAACCATTTATCGTGCTCATGGAAATAGTTCTTTTTTACAACGATTGAAGATGCACAAAAAAATGAATCTAAAGCCCAATGTTTAAAAAAATCTGTAATTAAACCACCTGAATTAGGTATATTCTCCGGAATATATGATTGTGTTTTTTGATCCATACGACATCTAAAATACGCAGTAGCACCGGCATCTACTTGCGGAAAACGCTCAAATAGACTGGACACTTCTAATAAGAAGTCATTTTCATATTCATCATCTGCATCCAAAAAAGCCACATATTGGCCTTGTGCATGCTTTATACCCATGTTTCTTGCAGAGGAAACACCGCCATTACTTTTATGCAGTATCTTTAATCTTGGGTCTGTAATATTTTCAAGTCTTGCACAAGAGTCGTCAATGGAGCCATCGTCAACGACTAATATTTCAAAATCGTTAAATGACTGCAGCAATACACTTTCAACACTGGTAAGAATGTGGTCTTGCTTGTTATAAAGCGGGATGACCACACTGAATCTAGGATTTATCATAGCGGGATGGTTCAACAATATTAATGAGTAAAATAATGCTTAATGGAATGAATTACTTCACGCACATCGGCATCTGACATCATCGGGCTAATAGGAAGGGACAATACCTGTTGATGAATTTTTTCTGTTAACGGTAAAGGTTCATGTACTATTTTACCCGCATAGGCTTGTTGATTATGAGGAGCTACAGGATAATGGATTAATGTCTGAATTGACTGCTCAGCTAAGTAAGTTGATAACGCATCTCTTTTTTCCGTCATCACTACAAATAAGTGCCATACATGTTGGTTTTCTTCATCGACTTTCGGCAATTTTATTGCACTGATGCCAGCAAGACCTTGTCTATATAACCTCGATATTTCTTGACGACGGGCAGTCTCGGCCTCTAAATGAGTCAATTTTATGCGTAAAAAAGCAGCTTGAATTTCATCAAGACGACTATTCATTCCTTGATAAAGGTTTTCGTATTTCTTATGCGAACCGTAGTTCCGTAAGGCCTTTAACGTTTGTGCTAATTCATCATCATTAGTTGTGATAGCACCGGCATCACCTAAAGCTCCTAAGTTTTTACCCGGATAAAAACTAAAACCAGCAGCATGTCCCCAATTTCCAGCTCGCTTGCCATTATGTTCAGCTCCGTGGGACTGGGCACAATCTTCTAACACTAATAAATCATGTTCTTTTGCTATCGCCATTAGTTCTGGCATTGGAGACATTTGCCCATATAAATGTACCGGCAAAATAGCCTTAGTCTTTGACGTAATAGCAGCACGAACTGAAGCAGGATCTAAGTTATATGAGTCAATATTAGGTTCAATCAATACGGGAACGAGGTCGTTTTCGGTAATAGCTAATATTGAGGCAATATAAGTATTGGCCTGTACAATAACTTCATCACCCTTTTTTAATTTACCCAACTCTATCCAAGCACGAAGAACTAAAATTAACGCATCAAGACCGTTAGCAACACCAATAGCATGCTTCGTTCCGCAATAGTTTGCAAATTCATCTTCGAACTGCGCTAATTCATTACCCATGATGTACCAACCAGAATCGATAACTCTAGCACAAGCGTCTTTTAACTCTTGCTGATACTGTGCATTTATTGCTTTTAAGTCTAAAAAATTAATCATAATATTTCTCAAGATAACGAAGGATTTTGGCTGGATTACCTACGACAACAGCATAATCAGGTACATCTTTGGTAACGACAGCACCTGCACCAACCATAGCAAATTTACCAATGGTGATACCCGGTAATAAAGTAGCATTAGCTCCTATTGAAGCATTTTCTTTAATCAATAATTTCGGAAACTCATCAGGATAAACCTTTGAACGAGGTATTTTGTCATTGGTGAAAGCAACACAAGGCCCAATAAAGACATTATCTTCTATCGTCGTTCCATCCCAAATATATACACCTGATTTAACGGTGACATTATCGCCAATCAAAACATCGTTTTCTATTAGAGTGTGTGAGCATATATTGCAATCTGTACCGATCTTTGCATTTTTTAGTACAATTGAAAATTGCCAAATTCGAGTCCCTTCGCCAATAGTAGATGATTGCACATCACTTAATGCATGAATGAACATTATGAATTACCTCTACACATTTCGATGAAGTCGTCGTAATTTCTAACATAATCACTTTCATCATAAAGCTGGTCTGCCAGCACCATTAATACGCAATCGTCAGAAAAGTTAAACATTTCTCTCCACATAAAAGATTCAATTAATAAACCTTCAGCAGGGTTATCAAGCATGACTTCGACTTTTTCACTACCATCATCCAATAGAAATTGGCAAGATCCACGTACTGCAATAGCTACTTGCTTTAACTGCTTATGAGCGTGAAACCCTCTTCTTACATCCTCTTTAGTGTTGAACATGTAATAGACTCGCTTAATTTCAAATGGAATATTATTACCTTCTTCTAAGGAAAATAATGAGCCGCGATCATCGCCATGTACTTGAAGTGATATTAGCTTAATTTGCATTTATTTTACCTTAGATAAATAAAACTGCGTTCTCAAATAGTTCTGCATTTTTATCCTTGTCAGATAAAGACACTTCGCTAGCAAGCCACTCAATATTCAAGTTTTTATCATTCCATAAGATTGCACACTCATCTTTTTGTGAGTATTTAGCAGTTGTTTTATACAAAAATTCAGCTGTCTCACTTAATGTCAAAAAACCATGAGCGAAGCCTTCTGGTATCCATAGTTGACGTTTATTTTCAGCAGAAAGAATAACTCCAACCCACTGACCAAAAGTGGATGAACTCTTGCGTATATCTACCGCGACATCGTACACTTCCCCTACAACACAGCGCACTAATTTACCTTGGGCATAAGGTGCTAATTGATAATGTAGGCCTCTTAATACTCCTTTACTGGATTTTGAGTGGTTATCTTGTATAAAGTTAACTTTATAGCCGATCGCACTTTCGAATTGTTGCTGGTTGAAGCTTTCAAAAAAGAAACCACGTTGATCACCAAAAACTTTAGGTTCAATAATTTTAACGTCTGGTATATTTGTATCAATTACCTTCATCTACAAATACTCCTCAATTCGTGTTAATGCTAATTGCCAATCACTCGCTTCTATTAAGAATGCATTTTTGATTTTTTCAGTATTTAAACGAGAGTTTGCAGGACGCTTAGCAGGAGTTGGATAATCTAGTGTTGTTATTGGATTAACTTTTATAGGCTGGACAAGAACACCTTTATCCAATGCTATTTCAAATATTTTTTCAGCAAAAGCATGCCAATTCACATGAGGAAAACCCGAATAATGGTATGTCCCATAAGCTTGATTGCCGTCAACGATTTGTTTCGCGATTGTTACAATGGCGTTTGCTATATCACCTGCATAAGTAGGGCCGCCAAATTGATCAGCTACCACACCTAAAGACTCTCTCGTTTTAGCAAGGCGTAGCATGGTTTTAACGAAATTATTACCGTGTTCACCAAAGACCCATGCTGTTCGTAATATAATATGTTTAGGACAAGCATGAGCGACTGCTTGTTCGCCAGCCAGCTTACTACGACCGTACTCACCTTGAGGTGCAGTTACATCAGACTCAGTATAGCTATCCACGCTATCGCCATCGAAAACATAATCTGTCGAGATATGGATAATAGCAGCATTGATTTTTTGAGCGGCTAAAGCCAAATTGCTTGGCCCATCACGATTGATTGCATTGGCCAATTGTCGTTCTTGTTCAGCTTTATCTACAGCCGTATAAGCAGCTGCATTAATGATGATATCAGGCTCGAACTCACTAACTATTTTACTGACTTGTATTGCATCGGTAATATCAAGCTCTTCACGGTTCAACGCTAAGAATGTTATATCTGTCTGTGCTTCGAGTAGATCTACCAAACATTTACCGACTTGGCCATTTTTACCCGTAATTAATATCCTCATATTTATAATCCATTAGCTAAACGAGCTAAGTATTGACCATAATTATTTTTCATCATTGGCTTTGCCAATTCAGTAAGTTGCCCAGAGCTTAACCACCCGTTACGCCAAGCGATCTCTTCAAGACAAGCCACTTTGAGGCCTTGTACATGTTCTATGGTTTGTACAAAAGAAGACGCTTCATGCAGACTTTCATGGGTGCCGGTATCTAACCATGCAAATCCACGACCGAGTAACTCTACATTCAAGTTTCCCTGGTGCAAATACATTTCATTTAACGTGGTTATTTCTAACTCACCACGATGTGATGGTTTAACTTGCTTTGCCATTTCCACAACACTGTTGTCGTAAAAATATAAACCCGTAACAGCATAATGTGATTTAGGTTTGGTTGGTTTTTCTTCTATCGATATTGCTTTCATATTTTTATCGAATTCAACCACACCAAATCTTTCAGGGTCTTTAACTTGATAGCCAAATACTGTTGCACCAGTTTCTCTGTTTGCAGCATTCTTCAATGTTTTACTAAAAGATTGACCATAGAAAATATTATCGCCCAAGACTAAACAAACACTGTCTTTACCGATAAATTCTTCACCAATCAAAAATGCTTGTGCTAACCCATCAGGGGACGGTTGTACTGCATACGTTAGATTTATGCCAAAATCAGAACCATCACCTAATAAACGTTTAAATCCTTCATTGTCTTCTGGCGTGGTAATAACCAATATGTCTCTAATGCCCGCAAGCATTAATGTTGACATTGGATAGTAGATCATTGGTTTGTCGTATACTGGCAATAACTGTTTTGATACACCTCTTGTGAGTGGGTATAAACGTGTTCCTGAACCGCCTGCTAAAATAATTCCCTTCATAAATCCTCTAATTTTATTCGTTACA
>TARA_R110002050_G_scaffold292280_2_pt1 | contig 11709 bp, 12 predicted proteins | sample TARA_R110002050 | Tara Oceans TARA_R110002050 (sample SAMEA4396988) | marine metagenome | biome: Polar Biome; feature: [DCM] deep chlorophyll maximum layer (ENVO:01000326); material: water (ENVO:00002006), including particulate matter (ENVO:01000060) such as... | depth 25 m
AATTAAGTGCTGGAAGTTTTGATAAAAGTGACACTGAATTTTTGGTAAATACAGGTAAATTCTTAGCATCAGTAACAGATGTCGAAAACTTAGTAGTTGGTGTGCAACAAAATCAGCCAATTTATTTAAAACAAGTGGCTAAAATTATAGATGGTCCAGAAGTGCCACAGAATTACGTGAGCTTAGGCTTTGGAAAAGGAGGTGAAAAATCAGCTGATTATAAGTCAGAATATCCTGCAGTTACTATTTCTGTTGCCAAACGAAAAGGTGCAGATGCCATGAAAATCGCGGAAGTGATTATAGACAAGGTAGACCATTTACGTAGCACGTTAATTCCAGATGATGTTCATGTAGAAATTACAAGAAACTACGGAGAAACAGCGTCTCATAAAGTGTCAGAATTACTATTACACCTTATCGGTTCTATCTTTGCAGTAACCATTGTTGTAATGTTAGCCATGGGTTGGCGAGGTGGATTGGTTGTGTTTTTATCAGTACCAATTACGTTTGCGTTAACGTTGTTGAGTTATTATATGATGGATTACACGCTAAACCGAATCACGTTATTCGCGTTAGTTTTTGTAACAGGAATTGTCGTCGATGACTCAATTATTATTGCCGAAAATATGCACAGGCATTTTAAAATGAAACGCTTGCCGTTTAAGCAAGCGGCTTTATATGCCATTAATGAAGTTGGTAACCCAACGATTTTAGCAACCTTTACTGTAATAGCTTCAGTTTTACCAATGGCTTTTGTGTCTGGTTTAATGGGACCATACATGGCACCAATGCCAATTGGAGCATCTATTGCTATGATTTTATCCTTATTTGTTGCTTTAACAATTACACCATACTTAGGGTATATTTTCTTAAGAGAAAAAGATAAAAAAGGAGCAGAAGAGAAGCCTGAAAAAGCTGTTGAAGACACGCTTATTTATAGAATTTACAACAAGTTTGAAAGACCACTTTTAGAAAGTAAAGGCAAACGTTGGTTGTTTTTATTAGGAACTTTTGCAGTATTAATGGGAACTATGGTTCTGTTTTTTACCAATTCAGTAGCAGTAAAAATGTTGCCTTTTGATAACAAGAATGAGTTTCAAGTCGTAATTGATATGCCAGAAGGGACCACCTTAGAACGTACTGGTGTTGTAGCTCAAGAGATTTCACAATACTTATCAAATAGACCAGAAGTCGTTAATTATCAAAACTATGTTGGGACGTCTGCGCCAATTACATTTAATGGTTTAGTACGTCACTATGATTTGCGTGGTGGAAGTAATATGGCAGATATTCAAGTGAATTTATTAGCCAAAGAAGACCGTTCAGCGCAGAGTCATGATATCGCTAAATTAATGCGTCCAGATATTCAGAAGATTGCAGCGAAATATAATGCCAATGTGAAGTTGGTAGAAGTGCCACCAGGACCACCAGTATTATCTACTATCGTTGCTGAAATTTATGGACCTGATTATGAAGAACAAATTAAAGTTGCAAACCACGTTCAAGATATCTTAAAGAACACAGCCGATGTGGTTGATATTGATTGGATGGTTGAAGACGACCAAATTGAATATCAATTTGACATCAACAAAGAGAAAGCCATGTTGTATGGAGTGGCACCACAGCAAATTGCATACACTATGAATATGGCTTTATCTAATAGAGCGATTACTAATTTGTACGATGAAGATGCTGTTAACCAAATTGGTTTGGTGTTAGCATTAGATGAAAAAGAGAAATCTACTATTTCCGATATTTCACAATTGAAGGTGAAATCGAAACAGGGAAATATGGTACCAATTTCGGATTTGGTTGATATATCTCAAAATATTGCAGCAAAAAGCATTTACCATAAAAATCAAAAACGTGTGGTTTATGTGATGGCAGATATGGCTGGTGAATTAGAAAGTCCTGCGTATGCTATTCTTGGTATGGAAGAAAAATTGAAAGAAATTCCATTACCACAAGGTTTTGAGATTAATGAAATGTATTTAGGTCAACCAGAGTTTGAAGATAACTATACTGTGAAATGGGATGGTGAATGGCAAATTACTTTAGAGGTATTTAGAGATTTAGGTATTGCCTTTTTAGGAGCTATTATATTGATTTATATATTAATAGTAGGATGGTTTCAAAACTTTAAAGCACCAATCGTTATGATGGTTGCGATACCATTATCCTTAATCGGGATTATTCTGGGACATTGGCTCATGGGAGCATTCTTTACTGCAACTTCTTTTATTGGAATGATTGCTTTAGCCGGAATCATGGTGAGAAACTCAGTATTACTAATTGACTTTATCAACTTAAGAACAGCAGAAGGTATACCATTAAAACAAGCTTGTATTGAAGCTGGAGCCGTTAGAACAACACCAATTTTATTAACAGCAGGAACAGTTGTCATTGGAGCCTTTGTGATTTTATTTGACCCAATTTTCCAAGGTTTGGCAATTTCATTAATGGGCGGAACTATTGTGTCAACAGTATTAACATTGTTGGTTGTTCCATTAGTGTATTACATGATAGAGAAGAAGAATTATAAGTAAGTCGAGTTTTTCCTGCAAGGTTTCCAAAACCTTGTAGGTATGAAAGATTGAAAACTAAACCTACAAGGTTGGTAAAACCTTGCAGGTTGTATAAAAATAGAAACAAATGAAATTAGTCATAGTTACAGCAGTAGAACAGTATCAAAAAGAAGTTTTGAAACTTTTCAAAAAGGCAGATATAGAAAACTTTAGTAGTTCTGAAATTGATGGTCATAAAAATGGTTCATCTTTATTAATGGCTTCTAATTGGTTTCCTGCAGAAAAAGGAGGAAACGAATCTAGCATGTTCTTTTCGTTTACAGATGAGGAACATATAGATTCTTTATTCAAAGCCATAAAAGAATTTAATGAAAATTTAGAAACTAACAATCCTATAAAAGCGATTGTAGTTCCTATTGAAAAATTTATATAAACTTAAAAATTAATTAAAATGTTAAATACATATTTTAGAGTCATCGTTGGTGTTATGGTCTTATTAAGCGTAGTGCTTTCGGTTTACGTAAGTCCAAATTGGATGTGGTTTACCGTATTTATTGGTGTCAACTTAATTCAGTCTGCTTTTACGAAATGGTGCTTGTTAGAAACTATTTTAGTGAAGCTAGGTGTTAAGAAAGAGGGTGGAAGTTGTTCTTCTTGTTAATTTTATGTTATAGAATGTAACAAATTAAATCGGTTTGCGTCCTATTAGTGTAAAATCATCAATTATGGAATCAAATTATCATACGCTTAAACGCACAGACAATCAATTATTAGTAATTACGCATTTATCTCAATTACTAACATATGCCACTGTTTTTGGTGGAATAATAGCACCATTAATTCTTTGGGCAACACAGAAAGAACAAGTTGAAGGTATGGATGCGCATGGAAAAGCTATTCTAAACTTTCAGATAAGTCTTGTTGTTTATTCATTAGTAAGTATTCCTTTAATATTTGCTCTTGGATTGGGTATTTTAATTTTAATATTAGTTGCAATTTTGGCATTTGTAATGCCAATTGTAAACGCTATAAAAGCTAGTAATGGAGAATTACCTAGCTATCCATTGTCTATTAATTTTGTTAGTTAGTTATTAAAAGAAGTGGAATTGAAAGGCTCACCAATTGGTGAGCCTTTTTTTATTCCTGCGAAGACTGGATTCTTATAAGTTATATTATTTGTATTTATTTGTAAAACAAAAAACACCCAACGCAATGGGTGTTTTTTAGAGTTAATTTTATTTATCTCTATTAAGAGATTCCTGCCTTCGCAGGAATTTGTTTATGAATTTAACATCACTGGCATAACAAGCATTGTTACATGCTCACCTTCATCTAAACCATCAATAGGTGTTAAAATACCTGCTCTGTTTGGTAAGCTCATTTCTAACTGTACGTTGTCTGAACCTAAATTATTAATCATTTCCGTTAAGAAACGTGAGTTAAAACCAATTTGCATATCGTCACCTTGGTAATCACACGTTAAACGTTCTTCAGCTTTGTTAGAGTAATCTATATCTTCAGCAGAGATATTTAATTCTGCACCAGCAATCTTCAAACGAATTTGGTGAGTCGTTTTGTTAGAGAAAATACTAACACGACGTACAGAGTTTAAAAATTGTGTTCTGTCAATTACTAATTTATTTGGATTCTCTTTAGGAATTACCGCTTCGTAATTAGGATATTTTCCATCAATTAAACGACAAATTAATACTGAGTTTTCAAAAGTAAACTTCGCATTAGATTCGTTGTATTCAACTAAAACATCATCATCACTTCCTGCTAAAATTCCTTTTAAAAGATTTAAAGGTTTTTTAGGCATAATGAATTCTGCCGTTTCAGTTGCACTTACATCGTTTCTTGTGTATTTTACCAATTTGTGAGCGTCAGTAGCTACAAAGGTTAAATTATCTTGAGAAAACTGAAAGAATACACCACTCATTACAGGTCTTAAATCATCGTTACCAGCAGCAAATATAGTTTTACTAATTGCGGTAGCTAAGATATCTCCCATTATAGTAGTTGTGCTAGCGTCTTCAATAGAAACTGCATTTGGAAATTCTGCACCATCAGCATAAGCTAAAGCATATTTACCATGATTAGAGCTAATTTCTACCGTGTTATTTTCTTCAACAACAAACGTTAAGGGCTGCTCAGGGAATGTCTTTAGAGTATCTAAAAGTAATCTTGCAGGTAAGGCGATGCTTCCTTCAGAATCACTTTCAACGTCAATAGTGGCTGACATTGTAGTTTCTAAATCACTAGCCGAAATCGTTAATTTTGATAGGCTAAGTTCAAATAAGAAATTATCTAAAATCGGAAGTGTATTACTGTTATTAATAACGCCTCCTAATACTTGAAGTTGTTTTAATAAATACGTGCTTGAAACAATGAATTTCATACTAAATATATGTGTTTAATACTTTTGGTTCGTCTTACAAAGATATCTTAATAGAAGGGTTTTATAAAACAAACTTATTAACAAAATAGGCCTAAGAATACACAATTCGTAACTAATCTATGTCAGAATTTTAAGATGCGTATTTACGTTTTCTAAAATAGTTAAAAATAAAACCAAACAAACCTAAAAGTATGAGTGGCAACGCAATATTAATAAACTGCCAAGTACCTTTGCTTTCATTTACTTTATCTGCATTTAAAAATGCTACTGTAATTTCTTTGGCTCTTATGTTTATAAGTCCCGTGTCGTCCAATAAGTAATTCACCGTATTAAGAAGAAATTCCTTGTTGCCAAAGGATTTTCCTGTGAGTTGATCAAAACCTAATTCCAGAGGTCTATTTTTTATGACTTCGTTTTTAACTACATTTCCATCAGAAATTACAACCATTTTAGTCGCAGTACTTTTAGACTTAAAATTTTTCACTTTAAAAGGCAATACACGTTTGTCGTAAACCGATGAGAATTCACCTTCTAATAAAACAGCTAAATTTTGAGAACCTAAATTATAACTTTCTTCATCTGGTGCTTGTGTTACATTATCTAAAGAAATAGTTTTTGGTGCACCTTCGGTTTTAGATTTAGGTGAACTCTGTAATAAAATAGATTTTTTAATACTGTTTTTTAATGTATCAATAGGACTCGTAAAATCAAATTTTACCAAGTTTAAATTCTTTGTAATAGGATGATTTGGGTTAGAAGCTGCTAATGGTGAATATTGCCATTGAATAGGTTGCATTTGTGCCTGACTACCTTCGCCAATAGATAACATAATAGGAGCAGAGTAGAGGTCTTTTACTAACGTAGGATTTACACGAACACCATACTTAAAGAAAAAATCGTTTAATTTTAAATCGCGCATAATTGAAACGCCAGTTCCTGTGGCGTTATACAAACTGTCTTTATCCATGATTACAGACTCTGTAAGCCAAAGGCTTTTTCCGCCATTCATAGTGTATTGATCCAGAACCAATTTTTCATTTTCAGTAAAAGCAATACTTGGTTTTGCAGAAACTATTAAATCGTATTGTTCTAAGTTATCTAAGGTCCCTTGCGGATTTGTAGCCACACTATCTAAAGTGAATTGTGCCAAATTATAATAAGGCTTTATGGTTTTTAGAAAATCGGCAATGTAAATATCATCTAACTGACCATTACCTTTTAAAATTGCGATCTTTTTTTCTTTTGCCTTAACGAGTTTACTAAATCCATCAGCAAAAGCATATTCTAAAGATTGTACTGAATTATTAATCTGTTCTGGCAAACCAAGGGTAATGCTTCGTTTTAAAAGCGGAATTTTTAAAGTTTGGTCTTTGTAACTCGCAAAAGCCCATGGAAAAATAATGTCTTGTGTTACTTTACCTGTACTGTTATCTGTATTAATAAAAGGCTCTAAACCTGCATTTGTTAACTCTTCGATATACTGTTGGCGTGTAGCTTCATCTTTTACTGGGTCAATATAATTAACGAATATTTGATTAGATTCTAATTGAAATTCATCTACAATTTGTTTTACCTCTGTTTGAAGTAATCTAAATTCTGAAGGAAAATCACCTTCTAAAAACACATCAATAACTAAAGGTGAATCTAAATCGCTAATCAATGATTTTGAAACATCAGAAAGTGTATAACGATGGTCTTTTGTTAAATCGAATCGTTGATAGACTGAACTTGATATTGCATTTACAATAACGAGTCCAACAATAATTGCGATAATATATAGTATAGATTTATTTTTTTTCATTCTCGAAGCTTATTTCTTCCTGATAAGGTTTTATGGCAATTACTTTATCATCTTTAAACGTAATTTCAACACACTCTTTTTGGTCATTAAAAGCACCAGGCTCTATTCCTGTACCGTAATTCCATTTATTAGTATTATGTGCTTTATTAGCATCATCCCAAGTGAGCCATTCTGCTTTTCCTAAAAGTGTTGTTATTTTTTCTTTAGATGCTCCAATTAGCGTATCAGATGCAATGGTGTTATCAATCATTTCGTAACGTAACGCTGGATTTTCTATCCAAGCTTCACTATCAAAGCGTTTTTGATGATGATAACTACTTATGATGTTTAAAAACGGATAAAACATAAAGAAAAACACAAAAGGTGTCAGCACTAAACTTATTAATGCAGTTAGCCATTTACGTTTGTCTACTGTATTTAAAAATAAAAATAGCAGTACAAAAACAACAATTAAGAATATGATTAATAAAGGTGTAACTATCATCTTATTGCTTTTGAATTCTAAGTTTTGTGAATAATAAGAATGCTAACGCAATACTTATAAAATAGACTAAATCTCTAGTGTCAATAACGCCACGACTCATACTGTTGTAATGTGCAGACATTCCAAGATTTTCCATATAAACAAGGTTATTAAAAAGGTTGTAATTAGATAACCCTTCAAACCCAAAATAGAAAAAGAAGCAGATAAAAACAGCAATTATAAAGGCTACAATTTGATTATCTGATAGTGTTGAAGCGAAAACACCTATTGCAGTGTATGCACCAACTAAAAATAATAAGCCAAAATAAGAACCGATGGTGCTTCCCATATCTAGATTACCTTCCGGATTTCCTAATTGAGAAATGGTATAGACATATAATAAGGTTGGAATCAAAGCCATTAAAATCAATACAAAAGCACCAAAGTATTTGCCTAATACTATTTGAAAATGTGATATAGGTTTGGTAACCAACAACTCTAACGTTCCTTGTTTTTTCTCATCGCTAAAACTACGCATAGTTACAGCTGGTACAAGGAAAATAAGAATCCAAGGTGCTAATAAGAAGAAGGATGATAAGCTGGCTAAACCATTATCTAAAATATTGAATTCGCCTTTAAAAACCCACAGAAATAAGCCGTTGAGTAATAAAAATACACCAATAACTAAATAGCCAATTGGTGAGGCGAAGAAGGTGTTTATTTCTTTTTTAAGTATTGCTAACATTGATTAAATGACTAATTAATTAAAACAAATATAGTAGCTATTATGTGCATAACTAATAACCACTTCATATATTTTGGTTTATTATAATATATAATCCCGTAAATAGGTATTTGTATTAGGGCTAAAAAATATATAAAGTTATTTATGCTATTTATAAAATTTAAAACTAAGTAAGCATAAGGAAAGATTATTTTAGTAGGAATAGTTGTTCCATGGCCAGCTCCAATAGTTATGATACTAATTAAACAAAAAGCCACTGTAAACACAAAAATATTGGCTGCTTGTATAAAAATATCATTACGATTAAATGATTTATTTTTCATAATAGCTTTCATTCCAAACTCGCCAATTTATCTACACTCCAAGCTTCAGGCTTCCCATTAAATAACGGTTTTGTTTTTGCCCAAACAGCTTTAAATAACTCAGAATGTCTATAATTATTTAAATCGTCTTCAGAATTCCAGTAACTATAAGTGAAAAAAATATTAGTGTTATTCTGATCTCTATATAATTCTAAAAACTGGCAACCATCAAAATTGCGAATCTTTTCTTTAACGGTTTCAAAATTAGTTAAGAATTCTTCAATTTTAGCAGGTTCAAAACTCAGTTTTACAATTCTTACTAACATAGTTTTAAGTTCTTACTGATATCTTTAAAATTATTAAATCTGTTTTATTCTATTAAAATCGAGCCTAATTAGGATACGTAGACTTTGTATTTATAAAATTAATAGTTACCGTATCCATGTTTTTTAATCCCATTAAAGTAGAAGCTCCTCCTACAGTTGTGCAATTACTTTTATAAACTGAAATTTCAATAAAACCAGAAGAATTAAAAACAACTAAACCAGTACCTTCAATATTTCGTTTAGATTCCTCAATTTCAAAATTTACGATATCACTATATTTATTATGAATTTTTTCAAATTTATGATTTCTAGCAAAAACTTGAAAAGCTCTACCTTTTTGAAAATTCTCAAAAAATCGTCGCTTAATATTTGTCACCACATTTCCGTAATTATCAATATAAATTACGCTACCGATAATTTGGTTTTGCTCATCGTTAACAAAAGGCACTAAATTTTTAATAGGCTTAATTGTGTTAATAACTTTTCCGATGACATCTAACGTACCACCTCTTGCAATATGGCAAGCCACTTTTACAAAAATATCTAGAACAGGGAAACTCGTCTCAACTCTATCATGTATATTAATCTCCACAATTTTTTCTGGTGCAATTTCAGAGCAAATCATACTCATAATACCATTGTTGGCACATATAAAGTAATGGTCGTCTAGTTTAACTGCAATATGCTTGTTTTCAGGGCTTAACTCAGAGTCAATACCAATTAAATGAATCGTTCCTTTGGGGAAACTACTATACGCATTCTGAATAATATATGCCGCCTCACAAATATTAAAAGGCGAAATAGAATGCGATATATCTACAATGTTTATCTCCTCAAGTTCGCTGAAAATAGCGCCTTTTGTAGCACCAACAAAGTGGTCTTTTTCTCCAAAATCAGTCGTTAAAGTGATTATAGCCATGGATTGATTGTTGATATTTTTTTAAGAATTATGATTGTAAAATTATTAGCTTTGTGTGTATACACATGTTGCACAAAATTAAGAAAAGAAAACAGATTAACAGACCAAATGAATTTTAATGTTTACTTGGTGTAATTAAAAAAAAATCACGCTTTTGAACGAACTTATCCTAGAACTCGAAGAAATTACTCCAAAAGAATTCTTCGGTGCGCAAAATGCAAATATTGAACTACTTAAAAAGTATTTCCCAAAACTTAAAATTGTAGCCAGAGGCAATAAGATTAAAGCCTATGGTGACGAAGATTTACTCGAAGAGTTTGATCGCAGAATGACCATGCTGATTAAACATTTTGCGAAGTATAATAAGTTAGATGAGAATGTTATAGAGCGTGTATTAACAAGCCATAGCAGCGATGATTATAAAACATCTGCTAAAAGTGGTGAAGTAATAGTACATGGTGTTGGCGGAAAACTCATTAAAGCCCAAACTGCAAATCAGCGAAAGTTAGTAGAGAGCATGCGTAAAAACGATATGGTTTTTGCTATAGGGCCAGCAGGTACAGGTAAAACCTATGTTGGTGTTGCATTAGCTGTTCAAGCCTTAAAAGCTAAAGAAGTTAAGCGTATTATTTTAACTCGACCTGCAGTTGAAGCCGGAGAAAATCTTGGTTTTTTACCAGGAGATTTAAAAGAGAAGTTAGATCCGTATATGCAACCTTTGTATGATGCCTTACGAGATATGATTCCGGCTGAAAAATTAGATAGCTATATCGAAAAAGGGGTTATTCAAATAGCACCTTTGGCCTTTATGCGTGGCCGTACCTTAGATCATGCTTTTGTTATTTTAGACGAAGGGCAGAATACAACGCATGCACAAATGAAGATGTTTTTAACCAGAATGGGTAAAAATGCCAAGTTTATGCTTACAGGCGATCCAGGACAAGTGGATTTACCACGTCGATCTATTTCCGGCTTAAAAGAAGCACTTTTGGTACTTAAAGATGTTGAAGGCATAGGCATGATATACCTAGACGATAAAGATGTAATTCGTCATAAATTAGTAAAGAAAGTCATAGCAGCCTATAAAAATATAGAAAATAGAGATTAATTTTTTTAGGAGCAATTTCCAGCTTTCCGCTATATCTTTTTTTAATTGACTTCTGCTTCGCTCAGTAAATTAAAAAAAGGATGTCGCTTCAATCTGGGCTAGGGCTTAACCATATTGCAATAATTAAAACAAACTAATAGCTAAAACGTAAAAGCTAACAGAGAAATGAATAATACTATAATAGATACCAATTTCAATTTTCCTAATCAAAAAAGTTTATACAAAGGAAAAGTAAGAGCCGTTTATAATATTAATGATGAGCAATTAGTAATGGTAGCAACCGATCGTTTAAGTGCTTTTGATGTGGTGATGCCAAAAGGAATTCCATATAAAGGACAAATCTTAAATCAGATTGCGACCAAAATGATGAAGGAAACTGAAGATATCGTACCAAATTGGTTGGTCGCTACACCAGATCCTAATGTCGCTGTTGGTCATTTATGCGAACCTTTTAAAGTAGAAATGGTAATTAGAGGTTATATGTCTGGCCATGCAGCTCGCGAATATAAAGCAGGCAAACGAATGCTTTGTGGAGTGCCAATGCCAGAAGGAATGAAGGAAAATGATAAATTTCCACATCCTATTATCACACCAGCTACAAAAGCAGAAATGGGTGATCATGATGAAGATATTTCTAGAGAAGATATTATAAAACGTGGTATTGTATCAGAAGAAGATTACTTGGTTTTAGAAGATTACACTAAAAAACTTTTTCAAAGAGGAACAGAAATCGCAGCAGCAAGAGGATTAATTTTAGTAGATACTAAATACGAATTTGGTAAAACTAAAGATGGTAAAATTGTACTTATAGATGAAATTCACACACCAGATTCATCACGTTATTTTTACGCAGACGGTTATCAAGACAGACAAGATAAAGGTGAGTCTCAAAAACAATTATCTAAAGAGTTTGTAAGACAGTGGTTAATTGCCAATGATTTTCAAGGCTTAGAAGGACAGAAAGTTCCTTTTATGAGTGATGAGTATATTGAATCTGTCAGTGAACGTTACATAGAATTATACGAGAATATTACAGGAGATACATTTATAAAAGCTGATGTTAATGATATACAGAGTAGGATAGAAGCTAATGTATTGGAGTATTTGAAGTAATTACATAGT
>TARA_R110002050_G_scaffold164342_4_pt1 | contig 11694 bp, 17 predicted proteins | sample TARA_R110002050 | Tara Oceans TARA_R110002050 (sample SAMEA4396988) | marine metagenome | biome: Polar Biome; feature: [DCM] deep chlorophyll maximum layer (ENVO:01000326); material: water (ENVO:00002006), including particulate matter (ENVO:01000060) such as... | depth 25 m
TTGCCCTGGAACGCAAGACAAAAAAAAGGGTAGCCTAAACTACCCTTTCTCTCAGAATATTGAGTGTTAATTAAACACCTGTAGAACCAAAGATTCCACGTGGATCTGACCACCCGTAGCTGTAACGCTCACGAGCTTTATATCTCATATTTCCGGTATTGAAGTCACCTTCCATAGCTGTTCTTAACGGACTTCTTTCGAAGTGTTTAAGACCATTAGGTGCATCAGTCATAATGAAGAATGCATCTGGATCTGTTAAGAAATGATTCACTACATATCCACCAGGAAGAGCGCTTGTGTTCCTCATAGCATTGATATCGTTGTCGGCAGTGCCTGAACGAAGTGTAGATTCTAGTATTCTGTCAGCAACAAATCTTAGTTGTGATGGAATAACTAATTTTGAACCATTTAGAGCAACAATTAAGTTTCTTTCGTCAACGAAATTACTAATATCAATTAGTGCGTTTTCAAGAGAAGTTTCATTTAAGTCAGCATTTACAGTTGGTTCATTCGCAAATGTACCGCCGTATGCTAGTGGATGAACTGTTGAACAAAGTTCGACACCGTCACCACCAGTAAATGCATTGTTAAAAGCGTTATTTAAAACGTTAGCTGCTTTAACTTGTTTTGTGTGATTCATAGACCTAGCTAGTGCTTTCGTATACCTGTTTGCAAGACGATCATAAAGATTGTCTTCCACAGCTTCCTCAGTTAAAGCAAACGCAAGTGCGATTGTTTCGTGAGTATACCTTGAGGTATAAGCTTCTGAAGCAGAGTCATATTGGACGCCTGCGCCTTCAGCTTTTTCGGCTGCACTACCGAATCCAACGAGCATTACTTCTTCTTCAAATGCTCTGTCAGAAGATTCTGTTTCAAAAATCTCCTTAGATTCGTCACCATATTTAGCATATTCAAGTCCAAATAAAGCGTTGAGGCCTGGTTCTAATTCTTTTGCGAGTTGTGCGCGTGATATAGCCATTTAAACCTCCTATACGCCAGTTGTGCCAGTGGAATACACTGAGTTGTTAATAATAACGCGAACATTAGTATTTGTAGTAGCTGGATCGTCATTTTCTGGATCCGTGCTAATTTGCAGTGCTTTTAAAGGCAGTGCTGCTGTTGTCGCGCCTGTACTTACGGCAAGTTCTACATGAGATATACCAGCTGTGTTATTTCCAACAGGGTTATTATCTACAATATCGTAATTTGCAAATAATCCTGATGTTGGGAATGCTGCGTTAGCTTGTATTTCATATACAACGGTTGGATCTGTAATAACAAAAACTTGTATGTCTGTTGTTGCTACAGGTTGTTGATAGGTGTTCGCCCAAGTAGGTGTTTGTGTAGTGGGGTTAGTATATCTAACACCATTAAAAACGCCAAGGATAAAATTTGTTTGACCTGCAGGTACTCTTCCTACTGTGCCGTTTGCTAGAGGTTCTATAAGATCCCCTTGAAAAATGCTAGTAGTGTAACCGCTTGCTAAATTAAATCTATCTTGACCGCCAGTGAAATCACCGCCGCCTACCATTTTAATCGGACGTAAACCAAAGGGGGCATCTTGATTTGCCATATTTTTTTCCTTTTAGTTGATGAAACAATAATTATTTATTGTTTCGGGGTTGACCAAATGATACTTGTGTTCTTCTTTCCGGTGCGTCTTTCGGCATCAAAGGATTACTATCCTTCATCCAGTCATTATCAACTGCTTCCATTTGCTGTCCTGACCTTGCATTATAATATGCATGTCTTTGCTCTTTAAATTCCTCTGGGAATCGAGCTAACAACAAACCTCCGAGGCCAATAATTCCTGCGTGCTTTCCGTCAGAAACCGGTAAATCAGAATCTGGATACTCATCCGCTCTTACTAATTCAAATCCTTCTTGGATTCTGCGATGGACATTAGATTTATCTTCCTGTCCTAAAGTTTCCGCTCGAATCCAACGGTGAATAAATCCGTCTGGAGCATCCGGGGCGTGCAATTTATTAGCGGGGCGCCATTGCACAGGGCGATTTGAAGCTTTTCTTGTGTCTTTTTCCCGTGAAGATCTGTCTGCTGCTTCAATAGCCACAGTTTCATCGATATTTTCATTTTTAGCCATATTTAGCTCCTATTCCCTTGTAGTTTTAATAATTCCTTTGCGTACTCTTCTTTAGGCACACCAAGTCTTTTTGCTATTTCTACTTGGGACCTTGTTAATTTAACAGATTTTGATTTTTTTGCAACTCCTCTTCCAGAATTAACTGGGGCCACAGTTGTTGGCTTACCATTAAATACTTCTCCTTGATCATATCCAGCTGTAGAAAGCCAAGGTTTTAACTGTTTATTTAATTCTTCGTAATATCCATCTGTAGAACCATCAAAACCTTTTTCAATAAGCTCATTATGAATATTCATAGCAACAGCTGTTACATTTTTATCCTCACCAAACCATGAATTTTCTTCAGCCCAGCCTGTAGCTTTTGGATCAGGGGGCGGAGCAGTAGGTTCTTGATATTGTTGAGGTTGTTTTTGTTGAGATGGTGCAACAAAATTTCGATCTTGAGGAGAAGGCCTTCTTGCCTTGCTTTTATATACTCTCAATCTTTCTTTTTCAATTTCAACTTTAGCAAGAGCAGATGTCGCTTCAGCTATTTTCATAGGATCATTTACTTCAGTAGCATCAGCTAAAGACTTTTTAGCTTGGTCTTCCTGACTTGCAACTCTTCCTTCAAACTCTACTGCATAACCTTGATTAACATTAGTGTTTGCTCTTTGCATTTCTTCAACTTTATTCTTCATTGCTTCTGCATACTGAAGGGCAGCTGATTCTCTTTCTTCAGCTTCTCTTCTTTTTCTTGTTAAAGAGTTGATTCGGTCTTGAGCGCTATTTTTTCTTTTATCTAATTCTTTTTCTGATAAAGAGTCTTTTTTTGACTCTTCAGGTTTATCAGAACCTTCTACTATATCTAAGGCATCCGAAGTTGATTCTTCTTTAGGCTCTACGTCTATTTCTACTACTTCTTCTTGTGTTTCTTCATTTTCTTGCATTGTTGTCTCCTAAAAATTTTTTACGTCAGTTGGATCAGAAACTGTTGCTAAAATTTCATCATCATTTAAAATACGAACTTCAAAGTCATCCATTTTAACTCTAGTTCCAGCGTATCTTGCTATAAGAACCCAGTCACCTTCCTTACAATAAGGACCTTCTGGAAACTTAGTCTTATCCTTATAACAACCAGGTCCTGTTTTTAAAACATAACCAGTTGATGTAGCTAAAGCTTCTTTCTCTCTTATTTGATCTGGAATATGAATGCCTCCCTCTGTTTTTTGTTTACCTTGATAAGGAACAACTAACATTCTCCACCCAGTTGGGTTAGGAAGCCTTTGTTTTAAAGATAGTTTTATTTTTGATGGATCCAAGAATCTTTGGTCAGATTTTACCCAAGCAGATTCATATCCTATATTGTCTTCGCTCTTATTTTTTTTATCTAAATAAGAATCAGGTACTAAAAGTTTTTTATTCATCATCTCCATCCAATTTTTTTAATAGTGATTGGACTTCAGATTCTACATATGCCAGGGACTGCAACTGTCCTACTACGTTTTGATATACTGACCAATCTTTTACAGCTCCAGTTTCTGCCTGTATTCTTAGATCTTCTTGCCTCTCTCTGACTAACCTAAGAACACGTTGTAAAGCGTCATAATCAAACATAACATATATATGGGGTTGTTGTTTACACTTGTCAACCAAAAACTTTTAAATGTAAACTAAGCTCTCTTTTTCTTTTTTTTCTTTTTAGATTTTCTAGCTTGACTTAACGCAATGGCTACGGCTTGCTTACCTTTGTAACCTTCTTTATTTAATTTACTAATATTACTACTTATAGTTTTTTTAGATTTACCTTTTTTTAATGGCATTATGCTTTCTTTGTGGTTTTTTTCTTTTTAGTAGTTTTTTTCTTTTTCTTTTTCTTCCAACCAGATTTCATATCTGCGTATGCTTCACGTGAAACAGTGCTGTTTTTTTTAGATCTAGATTTTCCAGATTTTTTACGTTTATTAATATTTTCTACTAAACTCATTTTAACACTTCCACCTTCTTCTTGCTTGCCTAATCCTAGAATTAGGATCATTTCTTGTCTTAGCACTACTATTTTTTAACTGACCTGCTGATCTTGCGCAATAAGATTTTCTTCTTTTTGCAGCAGCGCTTCCTTTTTTAACTTTCCCGGTAACAGCAGTTTTTAATTTAGATCCAGGGTTTTTCTTTCGATAAGCAGCAACTCCTTTCTTTGTCATACCAGCACCAGACTTAGTAGGTCTGTAGTTAGCACCTTTTCCTTTGGTAGTTTTGGCTATAGCTTTTGCCATTATTTATCCAAATATAGTTTTTCTCTTTGAACTGCAATTCTTTCTTCAGCAACTCTTGTTCTTTCTTGGATAGCTTTTTCTTGGATATCAACTCTATCTTGAGCAACTTGAGAATTAGCTTCATCAGAAACAATGTCGTGATCTAATCTTTGTTGGAACTCTTCATTCTTTCTTCCCATATCAGCTTCTCTTAAATTTATTTCTTGCTGACGAAGAGCGACTAAAGGATCAGGTCCTTCCATTGGCTCTATAGATTGAGTAAATAATTCACTTAATCCAGCAACTTCTTGAGCAGTGTATTCCTCAATCTTAGCTTGTAATTGTTCTTGAACTTCTGGTGGAATTTGACCTTGGTACTGTTGTTGCAGCTGTTGAATTTCTGGCTGCATCTTTTGCATAACCATATCTCTTGCCTTAAATGACATATGCTCATAAATATGAGACTGAATGTTTGAAACTAAATCTAAGTTTGCATTAAGAGCTGGAGTACCCATTAAAGCCATGTGAGACTTAATATGTGCATCGTGATCTTGTGGGGGAAAGGCTGTAAGTTTACCACCTTTCATTCCTATGGCATTTTCTTTAGCTGGATCAATGGGTTGAGGTTTAGCTGGCCTTGGAAGAATTTCATCTATATTTTGCAAACCTAATGAAGAATACATTCTTCTATAAGATTCATAAAGACCATTGGGTCCATGTATACCAGGATTAGACTGAACTAGCTGTAGTTCTGTTTGTGCCAAGGCAATTCTTTGTGCCATTGAAAATATATTAGGATCACTAATAGGTATAATATCTACTCGTTCATCAAAATCTGTTTGTTTTACCTGTTGATCACCATTCGATGTCATATAAGGGTAAACAGGGGGTAAATAATCACTAAATAAACGCGCAAGTAGTTTAAATTCTATTCTTTGTGCATAATGCAAACGCTTATGAATAGCTGACATTACTCGTGTTCCTTGCTCTAAATTAGCAATTGTTGTACCTACTGGAGCATTTTTATCTACTTCTTTGTATGGAAAGTCTGCTATTGCAGCAAATCCTCTACCATTTTCTTCTAAAGTTTTTAATAAACCATACAGTGTTTGTGAAGGTTCTTTAAATGGCAGTGGAATAAGAGAGTTTTGCAATGATCCACCTGGAGCATCTACATCTCTAAACTCACCAGGCTGTAGCGGAACATCATCATCTCTGATTCGTATTCCTCTAGCTTTAAAGCCAGCAGGTAAGTTTGCTAATGTACCAGCGTCAATTAACTGACGAAGGATAGATGTAGCTGAAGATGCCATACCGCCTATAATGTGTGGCAACCCAAACCCATAAAAACCTAAACCGGGGAGAAATTTGTAATGTACAAAATATTGAATAGGTTTTTTCAGGGGATCATTTTCGTAATAATTTCTCTTAATTGATAAAACATTTCCACTTGATGCATCTAAAGTTACAATATAAGGAAGTTTAATTCCTGTATTTTCACCTTTGTCATCAATATCCTCAAAACCTTCAATATCTAAAAATGTATGTACTTCATACAATTCAAATACATCATCATCATAATTGATATCTTCTATACCAGCTAATTTATCTATCTCTTCCTCAACATCACTTCTTCCGGTAAATCCAGCTCTGACATCTATATCTCTATAAAATCCAGATAGTTGTAATTTTCTTAATTCGTTTCCAGCCATTGTAAATTGTTGCGCTATTCTTTGAGCTGAAATCAAGTCAGTTGTGTTGTAGGGAACAATTAATTTTTCAGCATGAACAAATCTCGCACAAGGCCTATTCATGGTAGGATCGTAATAAACTTTCTTAAAGGCAGAACCAGACAAAGGAAGATAAAAAAGAAGTTGATCTGTTTCTGGATCATATTCTTCCATTTCACACGTTATCTGATAGTTCATAAATTCTTTTACTCTGTCAGCTTGCGCTTCTGTCTCAGCATTCTTTGCACCTAGTATCATTGTGCGAACTGGACCACCTGCTGGTAGCAATTCTTTGTAAGCCATCGCTTGGAACTTTGTTGCACTTTCTGCAAGCATAGGATGAGTAACTCCTGAAGCTCCTTGGAAAGGCTGAGATCTTTCATCGTTTCCTATTCCTAAAAGTTCTAAGCCTCTTCTGTATGCGTCTTCCCATTCTTTTCTTGAGCTTTTGTCTTCGCTTATGTGAGAAAGTATATCACTAGACATACCGTAAAGAATGCTGTCCTCAAGATGTTCTGAAATATTAGAATCAAAAGGTAGTTGAGATTTCTCTAAATCACCTTCTTCCATAGAAAATTCAAAAGAACCATCTTCCATCTCAATGCCGTCACCATTTTGAACTAGCTCTAGCATTTCTGGATCGATAGCAAGTTGATCTAACGGATTAGCTTCAATAGTTATTTCTTCTATCTCAGGACCACCGGGTCCAAACGGATCTTCAGCCATTAATTTAAATCCTTCTTATCTATCTTTGTAATTATAGACATTTGGGGGTCTGCTGTCAGGATAACCATCATAGCAGACAAAGCCGAAGATCTATACTTCTTATAATCACCGCATTGTAGAGATGATTTACATTTACATTCGCTATTTGGACTATTAAAACATAATGTCCTTGAAATAGCTTCCTCAACGGGAATAGGTTTTAAATTTCTAAATTCATCGTCTAACTCAAAAATGATATCATCATCTTCTTCCATTGCAAAGTCTGGTGTAAATTTAATTTTTACCATTTTTAGAATGTTCCAGAAAATTTACCGCCTTTAGTAGCAGCTCCCATACCTCTCATGGTACCAGCACCATTACCTTCAGGAACAGAAACAACAGTCTCTTGACCAAAAACATCTCCGCCTTTGCTCATCTTCCTTGCTTTTTTCATTCTGTTTTTTCCTTCACCTTGATCTAACTCATAGCTTGCACGATCATAAGCAAAGTCTGGGTTAACAGCTGAAGAATTAGCGATATAATCATCAGCTAGTCTTCTTCTTTCTTTATCTGAAACAAAGTCTGCTGCAGTTCCGCCCATAGCGTAACCTGTAACCATAGTTTGCCCTGTTTTATCTGCTTCAGCTTGTGCTTTCATGTATCCATCTTCATCGTATGAAAAACTTTTTTTTCCAACTCTTGGCATTTTATTCTCCTTTAATAATATTTAAACTGTGTAGGAACAATCTCTTCCTCAAAATAATCTTCAGGATGAGTAAGAAATCCTCCTTCTCTAAATCGCAGTATAGCCTGGGTTGTCGAATCTACCAAATCATCGTTATCGCCATTTGGAAAATTAGCACATTCTTCAATAACTTCATCAGCCCAATCGGCTTCAGGCGCCCATACTTTACCTGATTCAAAAAGTGGTGCGCAAGCATTAGCACGAGCTATCTTGTCTTGTCCAGCCCGTCTACCTCCTGGAGTAAAATTAAGGACAGGAATACCCATAGTTCTTAACTCTTGAGTTAAGGGAAGTCCACTTGCTTTTGCTTCAATTAAAACCATATCAGGATCATATTCCATATAACTTTCATATGCTTTTCTTTTTAATGTTGGAAACTCCCATCGTCCTTTTTCACTGTTTAAAAGACATATGGATTGCGAATCATCTTCAGCAGCCTGAAAGACACCCCATGTAGTTATAGCACTAAAGTCAGCTCTTTCTGATTTAAGGAATGCTGTATCATAAGATTGAATAATATAATCACAGTGTGGTGGATCTTCTTTTTCCCACCTCTTCCACCATTCTCTTTTTAATATTGACGCTGCGTCACTCGTTGGTTTTTGTAACCACTGAGCATTCCATTTAGCAACTGGTAGTGATGCCTTAACACCTTCTAGCTCAGACCTTTCCCAAAAACCCGGCCACAAAACACTGTCGTCTTCAAAGATAGCTGGAAATTCTATAACTTCCCATTGATCTGCACCTTTACGAGATTGTGCCTTTAAAACTTCAGCTGTTAGATCTTTTGTAGACCAACGTGTCATAACAATAACAATAGATCCACCTGGCTGTAATCTTTGTCTTGGACCAGACGTGTACCATTCATAGCATGCTTCAAAGGATGTTGATGATAAAGCGTCTTGCTCAGAGTGTGGATCATCAATAATTAACAAGTCGGCACCACGTCCTGTAATCGCTGCACCAACACCGGCAGCAAAATACTCACCACCATCGACTGTATTCCAACGACCAGCGGCTTGACTTTCTGGTGATATCTTAACTTTAGGAAAAATTTCTCTAAATTGTGGACTATGTACTAAAGCTTTACACTTACGACCAAAGCCTGTTGCAAGTTCTGTTGTATGTGTTGCTTGAATTATTTTTAACTTAGGATTAATTCCCATCATCCACGCTGGGAAAAACACACTAGCAAACTCAGACTTTGTGTGTCGAGGTGGCATATTAACAATAAGTCTTTTAGACTTACCTTTTTTCACATCTTCTAATTGTTTTGCAAATACCTTGTGATGTTCGCCTTCTATAAAGTCTGGCCACATATGTTTTACAAATGTTATAAATTCTTCTTGAGCTTGTGTTTGATAGGTTAGCCTATTAAGTCTACGTTTAAGTTGAAGTGCATACTTAGCCTCATCATCTGTAAGACCGTCAACTATCTTTGCCCAATTTTTATCAGACATTTTAATTTTTATTGTTGCGTATATACTTCATCGCTCTACCACCGAACCAAAAAGAAATAACAGTTGAAAATAATATTGCTGTTTCTTGATCCCAAGAATTTAACACAGCCTGACTTACATCAGTACCTTCTTGAATAGCAACATATACACCCAGGCCCTTAATGAACGCAAAAAGTGTAAAAAAGAAATATGTAATAACAGGACGAACCGATGCCTGAAGAGAAGAAATAAACGTAGATTTATTGTTCTTAGAGATTTCAGAAGCATGTTCATAAATAGAACGTGTCTCTTGTATATCTGCTTCGGCATCTAACTCTTTAACTTTTAACTTACTTAAAGTGTCAGCATACTTAGCTCTCGCCTCTAACATCTTTAGTTCATGCTTATTGGATTGGCCTTTCTCAAAAAAGCCTAAAATAGAAGGCAAGAAGCTTGTGCCAAAGCCAAGAGCAGAACCTAAAAGTGACAGCATAACCTACCTATTTTTTAGATTTTTTTGTATTTTCTTCTGATTTTGTTTCATTCATTACAATTGCCACAACTCCCGCTACAGCTACTATCAGCCCCAGAAGAATCTGTCCGCTTGCTACAAGTACAAGTCCGGTTAGACCCACACCGACACCTGCCCACGTGCTTGGCTCCGATATCCTTGATGGTATTGTTTTTATCAAATTTATTATCTTGTTTAACCATTCCATATTACTCTCCTATTTATCTTGTGTATGTTTGTTTTAAATCAATATTAAAAGAAGAGCAAGAAAAAAGGGACGATCTCTCGTCCCCTTGACCTTCGCATAGACAGGAAGATTTTATGCCATTACAGGACGAGTACTTTCTAAGACGTTAGAAAACACACGTCTTTGCTCCATATTTGTAGGGTTGGGATTGTATGAAATTTTTAAATTTTGATTCATGGCATTGTTGTTTTGATTATTGCCACCTAAAATTTTGTTAGTTTTCTTTTGATTGTTAGCCAAATTTGAGATTCCACCTGCTAAGTTACCCATTGGATTAGGTGGTGGGCTATAGTAACGAGGATCTGTATTTGTTATATTTTGCATCATAGGGTTTTTATTTACAGGAGGCCTAGGTTGTGCTTGAGCAATACCTTGTTGTCCAGGAACAACAGCTCCACCCATATTATATCTATTAAAATACACATCTGGCACACGTCTTCTCACTTGACCACCATTAGCTTTATAATTCATTTCATCTTGGGGTTGCGGTTGGGCCTGAGATTGCTGCATTCTTCCTATTTCTTCTTCGGCCATTCTTACTGCTTGATCTCTTGATACACCAGTTGATTGCATAATTTTATTAATCATAACTTCATACTCTGAATTTTGAAAATTATTTAAAGACGTTCCATCCATATCTCTTAGATCACCACCTTCAGGTGTTCTAAATCTCACATCACCACCTTCAGCAAAGCCAAAGTCTGACATAAAAGTAGGCGCTATCACTTGTCCTGCAAGAAAAGCACCGGGATTGGCATTCTTAATAGCATTCTGATAAGCTAAGCCAGCTATTGGAATATTAGCTATTCCCTTACTTGTCATAGCAGCTGTATCATATAGATTTTTACCGACTTCTTTTCCGGTATTTATTACATTTTTACCAAATTGTTTTGTGCCTTGTAAAAAATTATCCATACCTTGACCCCTGTATGAGGCTTCTGGATTCATGTTTTCTAAATCTAATGGATTTAATTGTCCATCGATATCGATAGGAGAAGTATTTTTTAGAGAATTTCCAGGAAGTAGATGAGCGTACTGAAGCAGAAACGCATCATCAGTATTAAAACCAGATTCGCGTCCTGATGATCTAAAGCCTATACCTGAATCAGGACCTGTTTCTCTTGTTCCCTTAACTACAATCTCTTCCATGGATTCATATATATCATTATTCCTTAAAAACACCAATTATTTTTTTGTATGGTTATTATTTGGCAGAATACTACTTCCTATAGAGAGTATATAGAAGGACGGGGCCTATATGCTCCTCCCCCCTAACCCCCGTTAAACATTGGAAAACGAGATTCGAGTCGTAGGGTACCTTGCAAAGAATAGGCATAAAAAAACCCTAGCTTTTACACTAGGGTTTAATTTACTTAGTTGATTCGTTTAATCTAATAGTACGCCGTAAGCCTTAGGCTCATATTCAATAAACCAATCGATTCCCTTGCGCACTGTATCCCAATCGCTGATATATTCAGCACCAATAACGGAATCATAAACCGCCACCGCGTCAGGCGGAATCACTATCGACTCACCGCTGAATCTATTGCTAACCTCAACGGGATCAGAATCATAAATCACACAATCAAAAGGTAATGTTCGCGCGTCCATTATGCCACCTCTTTAATTTGAAGCTTTAAAGCCTTGTGATTGTCTGAAGTGGTAGCCTTGCAATTTATAAAGATATCATTGCTCTCAATATCCTCAAGAGTACAGCCTAAATTTTCAAGAATAAAATTGCTCATTGGTTGCGCTAGTATATCGATAGTACAGCCACCGCGAGTCGTTTTAGATACTTTCACGCAAGTTTTATGCTTGTTTAGTGAATGCTTGAGTCGATAGTCTTTATCGAGTCGTTGACCCTCTCTAATCTTTCTTTCAGCAGATTCAAGGATAATTGAGTCACCTCGCGTGAATCGATAATAAACCTCGTTAGCACCGAATCCGTTTGGCTCTAGAAATAAAGCATTTTGCATCCATA
>TARA_R110002050_G_scaffold187116_4_pt1 | contig 11688 bp, 11 predicted proteins | sample TARA_R110002050 | Tara Oceans TARA_R110002050 (sample SAMEA4396988) | marine metagenome | biome: Polar Biome; feature: [DCM] deep chlorophyll maximum layer (ENVO:01000326); material: water (ENVO:00002006), including particulate matter (ENVO:01000060) such as... | depth 25 m
TAATGATGTTCGATTGTCTTACAAAATTCCTTCAAAGTTGATTAAAGAGGCGACAATTCGTTTATTAGTCAACAATGTTTTTAGTGAAAACTATGCTTCAAACGGGTATACCTACTCTTATATTTTTGGAGAAACAATTACTGAAAACTTTGTTTATCCTCAGGCTTTTAGAAACTATTTAGTGAGTTTGAATTTGAAGTTTTAAAACCCACAACGACAAGATGAAGTAAAAAGGATATTGGTAGTTGGTAACCAATCCTTCAACTGTTCTTCTATGTTAGTTGGCAAAGGATTTCCCTGAAGGTTGAGTGTTTTCAAGTCTTGAAGCGCCTCAATTTCTTTAGGGATTTTTTTTAAGTTGTTTTGCTTTAAATTTAAATCACGAAGACTTTTCATTTGAGCCATTTCCTCAGGAATTTCCCGAATATTATTTTTACTTAAATCCAGCTTTCGGAGCTTCTTTAGCTCATTAATATTGAAAGGAATAATTGAAAAATCATTTTTTGAAAGATTTAATTCCTCTAGATTTGTCAAAGTGCCTAATAAAGGTGACAGAAGGGAAATTTTATTTTTGCTCAAATCCAATGTTATCAAATTAGAAAAGTTGTTGAGTTCTTCGGGTAAATCCGTCAATTTACCTTTACTCAAATCTAAATGATAAACCATATCGGGGTTTTCATTTGCTGCAGAAAGAGAAGTAAAAACATAATCAAAATCTCCCTTGCTTTGTGCATTAATGGATAATGGTACTAACAGAAGAAAAACAACTATTAAGATAAAATTCTTTCGCATTTCACTTTGTCTTTTTTCATTTCAGCAATAAGTTCTTCTTTGCTGTTAAATTTCTTTTCATCTCGAATTCGTTGAATTAGTTCCAACTGAATCGCCTGACCATAAATATCCTGGTTAAAGTCAAAAATATTCACTTCAATTGAGAGTTGCCCGTTACCTGAATTTATTGTAGGTCGCCTACCAATGTTTAACATTCCGCGGTATTTTTGATTATTCAATCTCACTTTTACAGCGTAAATTCCCTCAGCAGGAATTAATTTATATTCATTTTGGATATCGATATTGGCAGTTGGATAGCCCAATTCACGCCCTACCTTGTTGCCATGAACCACAACTCCTGTTAACTGAAAATTATGTCCCAAATAAGTTGTTGCAGTTTTCACATCTCCATCCAACAAAGCCTTTCTAATTTTTGTAGAACTCACATTTACATCATCAATGTCTTTTGCAGAAATTTCTTCCACCTCAAATCCATAAAGCGAACTAAACTCTTTAAGGTGTTCGAAAGAGCCTTCTCTATTTCTACCAAAATGATGGTCGTATCCTATGACCAGTCTTTGGGTACCAATTTTCTCAACCAAAATATTTCGCACAAACTCCAATGAAGTTGTTCTAGAAAAATCTTTAGTGAATGGATGAATAATTAAATGATCTAATCCTGTTTTTCGAAGTAACTCAATCTTTTCCTCAATCGTAGTGATTAATTTCAAATCGCAATCTTCTTGTAAAACCATGCGTGGATGTGGGTAAAAAGTAAGGATAACGCTTTCTCCTTTAACTTTCTTTGCTACTTCATTTAATCTAGAGATAATGCTTTGATGACCGATATGAACGCCATCGAAAGTACCTGTTGTAACAACGGCATCTGAAATTTTATCAAATTTATCAATCCCTTTATAAATCTTCACTAAGCGATCATCTAATTTAGTAAGCTGTCGATTTTTCTACTCTTATTTTATTAAGTCTTCAAAATTAGCAAAATTGAAACTGAATTTGAGTCCAATTTATGCTGTTTGATTTGCTTCAAATTCTAAAAACAACTGCATTCATTCAAAAAATAGGGTTTAAAAATTTAAGCAAGAGCAATTAAAAATAATAATTAATTTATAATCAATTATTTAATCGCAAAAATAACTTACTAATTCCACAAATAAAATCGATTAAAGTTTTTTCAATTAAATAAAAAAAGCCCTACTTTTGCACCCAAATTTGCAAGCGATTTATTTATCCAAATAAAAAATAAAAAATGTCAACAAATTCCGGAAAAATTACACAAATCATTGGCCCAGTAATCGACGTTAGTTTCGAGGGTAAAAATGCTCAACTTCCCGCCATTTTAGATGCACTAGAAGTAACAAAATCTAATGGAGAGAAAGTAATATTAGAAACACAAACTCACATTGGACAAGATACTGTTAGAACCATTTCAATGGATTCAACTGAAGGTTTGAGTAGAGGTGCAATTGTTATTGCAACTGGCTCTCCAATCAAAATGCCGATTGGCGATGATATTAAAGGAAGATTATTCAATGTAATTGGTGATGCAATTGATGGAATTGGAAACTTGCCTAAAGAAAATGGTTCTTCAATTCACCGTGATCCACCAAAATTTGAGGATTTATCTACAGCAACTGAAGTACTTTTTACAGGTATTAAAGTAATTGATTTGATTGAGCCTTATGCAAAAGGTGGTAAAATTGGTTTATTTGGTGGTGCAGGTGTTGGTAAAACAGTATTGATTCAAGAATTGATTAACAACATTGCTAAAGGACATGGTGGATTATCTGTATTTGCAGGTGTTGGAGAGAGAACTCGTGAAGGAAACGACTTAATGCGTGAAATGTTAGAATCTGGCATTGTTAAGTATGGTGATAAATTCATGGAGTCGATGGAAAAAGGCGGATGGGATTTAGCAAGTGTTGACAAAGAAAAATTAAAAGAATCAAAAGCTTCATTTGTATTCGGACAGATGAATGAGCCTCCAGGAGCAAGAGCTAGAGTTGCCCTTTCAGGTTTGACTTTGGCAGAATATTTCCGCGACGGTGATAAAAGTGAAGAAGGACAACAAGGAAAAGATATTCTTTTCTTTATCGATAATATTTTTAGATTTACACAAGCTGGTTCTGAGGTATCAGCACTATTAGGTCGTATGCCATCTGCTGTTGGTTACCAACCTACTTTGGCAACTGAAATGGGTGCCATGCAAGAGCGAATTACTTCAACGAAATCTGGATCGATTACTTCTGTACAGGCAGTATATGTTCCTGCGGATGATTTAACTGACCCTGCTCCAGCTACAACTTTTGCTCACTTAGATGCAACAACTGTACTTTCTAGGAAAATTGCTGAATTAGGGATTTATCCTGCTGTTGATCCATTGGATTCAACTTCAAGAATTCTTACTCCAGACATCGTTGGAAAAGAACATTACAACACTGCTCAAAGAGTGAAAGAAATTTTACAACGATACAAAGAATTGCAAGACATTATTGCTATTTTGGGAATGGATGAATTATCTGAAGAAGATAAACTAGTTGTTCACAGAGCAAGAAGAGTTCAGCGTTTCTTATCTCAACCTTTCCATGTTGCTGAGCAATTTACAGGTTTGAAAGGAGTGTTGGTTGATATTCAAGATACAATTAAAGGCTTTAACATGATTATGGATGGTGAGGTTGATAAATACCCTGAAGCTGCTTTTAACTTAAAAGGAAGCATTGAGGAAGTGATTGAAGCCGGTGAAAAAATGTTAGCTGAAAATAAATAATACTTCGATTAATCAATACTTTATTTTTATTGATTAGATGTATAAAAACGTAACCCATGTATATAGAAATCATAACTCCTGATCGCAACATTTTTAGTGGAGAAATTGAATCTGGAATTTTTCCTGGTTCTGACGGTTTTTTTGGTGTTCAAGAAAATCACGCACCCATGGTTGCTACCTTGAAAGAAGGAAAAATTAAATTATACACCTCCAACCAAGAAGAAACTTTTGAGGTAAAAGGTGGTGTATTAGAAATTAGTCACAACAAGGTGATTGTACTCGCTGACTAATTAAATTTACAAAATAGTAACTAAAAAAGCCACGCTAATGCGTGGCTTTTTTGTTTCTATCAATTTTGAAATAAGAAGATTCTAATCAACTAGAAGATTCGTAGTCTTTTGAATCGTTTTGATGACGATGTACCAAAGGATTGAAGCTGCAAACGCTATGATCCAATACAAGTCCATTTTAAATGGCTCTCCGAATTGCATGTAGCTTTCAATGAGCATAAAAACGAAAGTCACAAGGAATAAATTCAATAATCCGGCTTTCTCTTGCCTAATTACTTTTGTCCAATTAAAGGCATGTTCAGATTTTTTCCACTGACTGAATTTTGGAAAAATAGCCGGAGTATTTTTAGCCCAATTTACATACTCATCACCGTATTTATCAATTAAAAATTCTTCTTCGGCATACATAATCCGTTCATAATACATCCAGTAAATAAAGATGAATGCGAAAATAAACCATGGTTCTTGTGTAAAACCAGCAATACCTAGCCACATAAAGAAATTTCCAATATACAAAGGATGTCTGCAAATTGAGTACATGCCTGTTTTATTGACAGTGTCTGCGACTTGACCAACTACAGTATTTCTTCCAGAAGTATTTTTTGCTGAAAAACCAACAGCATGAACCCGAATAAAAAACCCTAATAAGCAAACTACCAAGCAAATTAAATGATAAACCTCAACTTGTCGATTCATCAACACCTCGTGGTTATATTCATTGTAAATATAGACTCCCAAACCAAAAACTATAATAATTAAAGGCAGGTAACTTCTATTTTTAAATAGAAAATCACCTTGTTTTCTTAACTCGACTCTTAATGCCATTTAGTGTGTTTTATTAGCCAGCGAAAATAAATTAAATTTTAGAAAGATGATGTACAAATCAGCAAAATAAGAAGGTTAAACCGATTTACTTCAAATCCTCTAAGGCGTTGTCAATTAATTGAGCTAAATACATCTTATGCGCTTTACTGGAAATGTTTCCTGTTGAATTGGCAGTCATACCTTTTATCTGCTTTAAGTTATAAAGCATCATTGACTGAACAGTCGGTAAGTAGTTCTTTTTATTGTTTTCACTGAGTGCATCAATCAGCATTTCAGTATAAGCCACTTGCAAATTTTGTCTAAACGTATTTATATTCCCTGAAATATCCAATTTGAAAATTGCTGTATTCAAATCAGTCATCATCGTAGCTAGCGAATATTCATTGCCATACAATTCAGAATCAACAATTCGCTGAGTTGTTGAAGGATGAAGTAAATGACTCAAAACATTTTTCTGAATACTTAAAATTTGAGAATGAACTTTAGGATCTTCAGAGTTCGCAAAAAAACCAAATCCCCTTCTTTGTAATTGAAGGTAATTAAATAACTCATTCGGTAAATCAAAGGCATTTGGAGCAAATAAATGTTTGTTAAGTGCATTCATTGCTGTTTTTTGTTTCTCAAGCTCCACCGGAATAAATGGTTTGCTTGCACCCTCTTGTCCAATAAAAGCTCGATCTACGTAAACTCCTCCAATGTATCTTGAAATCGTGTTTACTGAACTCATTTGTTGTGCCAATAAAACACTGTAAGAAGTTCGAATATAGTGATGAGAATTGCCTTTACTCGCTTCTAAGTTTTTAGCTAATAAATTTCTAGCTACGTCTTGAGCAAGGTCGATTCGCTCAATTGCATAGGTGATTGGATCATCACTTAAATCACTTACATTCACACGTGGGTCTATCCCTTTTCCTGGACTTCGCATATCATCTGCATCATTTCCAAATAGGAGTTCAGGCTGTGTAGATCTTGCCAAATGAACCATTCGCTCCTCTTCTGATTGAAAATCACGGTAGGCAAATTCAATTGCCCAATCATCATAAGTTCCAGGTGTCATCGACCAATAATGTCCTTGTTTGCTTCTATCTTTTGAGACATTCACCAAAGGATAATCCATAACCGAAGCGGATAAACCTGTTTTTGCAGTCAAAATAGTATCATTGATTGAAGCGAGTGGAATTGCATGTGTCGCTTTCATGTTGTGATTTAATCCAAGGGTATGCCCCATTTCATGTAAAATCAGGTAATGTAAAAATTCATTGATGATTTTACTTTTGTCAAAATCGGTTTGATCTAGTGAAAGACTTGTTAAACCTGCAAAAAGATTGTTGAATTGAGCATATTCGGCTGCATGACAAAGATGAGCTGCATCATTATAACTAGCTTCAAAATCAAACTTTAAATCATCAAAACCATTTGGTTCAAAAATATTTTCAGTACGGAGGTTATTGGTTAGGGAAATAAACTCCAACATGATATCTGCGCCTAAAATCTGTCCCGTTCTTGGGTTCACAAAACTTGGCCCGTAACCACCAAAAGGAGGTCTAGGAGAAGAAGTCCACCTTAACACATTGTAACGAATATCGCCAGCATCCCATTCAGCATCATCGGGTTGTTGTTTAATTACAATGGCATCTTTAAATCCTGCTTTTTCAAATGTGAGATTCCACCTTTCTCCTGCAGATTTAATAATGGGTCTAATTTCTAGAGGTGTTGTGTTTTCCATCCACCATATAATTGGTTCAACTGGTTCAGAAATTTCAGCATCAGGATTTTTCTTTTTTAAATTCCATCGATGAACCAAATCACGGTAAGGTGTTGGACTTTTAGATGTTTTATCATCTACCTTAGTTGTAAAATAACCAACTCGTGGATCATCCAATAAAGGTTCATAGTCATTGTCAGGCATTTCAATCAAACTGTGAAATACCTTAATGCCTATATTCTTTGCATTGGTTGCAGCTTCTGACCCTCGATTCAATACACTTTCTTGTGAATAAACATAGTATATTTCTAAATCTGTGTTCTTAGGGTAGTTTCTAATTCCTAATACTTTGGTTTTATCTTTATCTAATTTCCCCAAACTAAAACTTGTTGGAGAAGCTTTTGGATGTTTTGCCGGTTTGATTGTTGTAAAAGTTTCTTTCAAGAAAAGTTCTTCTGCATCAACAAGGTATAAACCATTAGTGGTGTCAATTCCTTCAATTTTAAGACTCGCTAATACACTTTCATTGATGTTTGCATTTGCTGCTTTAGCCAGTGGACTTTCAGGATCAAAATAGTAAGAGGTATTTTGTTCTATAAATTCGATGCGATCAAAAAATTTCTGAATTCTAATGACTTTTGAACCTTTGTAGGAACCTCTGAATGCGCCTGCTTCGAGTAATCCATCGGCAATCTGATTGAAGTAAATGTACTCTTTACCCAAATGATTTTCTGAAAGCTCCATTTTAATAGAACCATTTGTGCTGTCTTGATAAATGGTAAACAGCCCTTCTTGTTTAATGGATTTTTTTGTTAACTCACTGATTTTCTTTGGAGCAGTAGCATCCTTTTTGACTTCTGTTTTCTCTTTTGAATCTTTCATTTTCTTCTTTTTTTGAGCTGCTAGGGGTTGGCTAAAGAAAAGTAATAGCAAGAGAGAAAATACACCTGCACTTTTAAAACATCTATTCATATCATCTAATTTTAAAAAACGAAAGCTAGTTATTTTTTTGTAAATAGCTAATATTCATTAAGTGCAACATCAAAAAAAGCTGAAAAATTAAAATGAAATTGGCGGATCTAAACCAATATGATGATAAGAATATTACTTTCGATATTCTTAGTAGATCTCATGGCTTTTTTCTCTTTATCACTAAGAGAAAATATTGAGAACTAGGTGAAACTTTTGTTTGTAGTTAGTTTTTATACCATTATAGCTATTTAATGTTGCTACAAAATTTCTTAAAGTATAATACCGATGTACCTGCCTGCCAGACAGGCGGGGATTTTAAGGAGCATTTTTTACTAAACGAATGATTAAATTTAACAGCATTTTCTAAGTACAATGCCGATAGCATATACGTATTATGCGACAACCTGAAATCACAATCGGTATTACGCCATTTTTTAAACCACCAAGACCACGAAGAAAAGGCACAAAGAACACAAGGGAATTAAGAAAAAATCACGACATAAGTATGCTAAGAAAAAGTAACAATAAAGTAAATATTGGAATTGATTCAACTTAGAACACTAATCTCCTTGTGTTCTTTGTGTAAACTTTGTGAAACTTGTGGTTATTCACTTAAGTATAATTTTAAGTTCAAAATGTCATAAATTACCATTTATCACTCTTTTAATGCCATTTTTCAATAAATCAACATTGAAATTAATCAACAATCCTAATTTACATTCACTTAGTTTTAAATAAGTTAATATTTGAGCTAAATGTACTTCGTTTAATGCTTCAACTGCTTTAATTTCAATAACAAACTTATCTTCAATCAAAATATCTATTCTATACCCTATTTCAAGTATTACTTCTTCATAAATCAATGGTTGAGACTTTTCTGTTTCCACCTTCAATCCACATTTTATCAGCTCGTATGCTAAACAAGCCTGATAACTAGATTCCAACAAACCTGGACCCAATGTTCTATGTACCTTTATTGCAGATTCAACAACTATTTTTGAAATTTCATTTTCTGTCATTTCAAGCTATGTAAAGTCATTTTTTGTATATGTTTTTCTTTATAGACTATATTTTCCTACTTTTAGATATTCACTTTATCAGCAAAATAAACGATAAGAAAAAAAGGAAAGTTACTCATTCTTTTAAAGTTTTACTTATCCTTATATCTAATAATGAGCTCTATATCCTTTATTAATAAAATTCTACTTTGCTTTTGCTTTTTAACTTTCACGATTGGACAAGCGATTGCACAACAAAGACCATGGCCCATTGAAAAAGTGAGACCAGTTATTGATTCAGTTAAAATGGAAGCTGATCGATTGTATCATTTACTAACTATTAAAAATAAAAGCTTTGAGTTATACTTCAATCAGCCAACTACCAATGATTATAAAATTAAGCATCTAATTCTGCAAGACAATGACACTAATTGTGTGCTCTTAATCAATGATAATCAGCTAGTAGTTGCCTGCTATTGCTTTAAGGGAGCAAATTCAGATCCTTTTTCTTCAAAAAAAGAATCTCGCAATCTATCAGAAAACGAGCAACTATTTTTCCAAGCAAAATCAGAAGCAATACTAGAAGCACAAAAAGCAAAGTATGAAATTCAAAGTCATGAAGAATGCGCTGTAGAATTCATTTTTCACCCAAATTCAAATGGCTACACACTTTATGCACTTTCAGTTCCGCTAGTTGACAGTATACTCCCTTGGGGCAATGATTTACTTTTTCTATTTGACTTTGAACTAAAACTACTTTCATGGAATAAATATCACAAATTTCACATGTATAACATTAGAGCTAAAGACAATCCGCCGAATTCAACTTTATATATGATTTTTTCTCCAGTAATTAAAAATGTAAATGATTTTAAACCTATCATTCCTTACATAGCAAAATTCCATTTATACCATCATAACCTTAGACTTACGGAATTTTTTCTTTCAATAAATAAAAGAAAAATGAAATACGATGCTCTCAACAATGAAATAGCGATTGAGCTTTTTCCTATTGAAAAAGAATAAGTCATTGTGCTCTTTGAAACCTCATTTGACTTGTCTAAACATAAACTTCTTTAATGTCAAACTCTTTACAATTGAATGTTTAAAAGAAAAAAATGATAATTATTTATACTTCTTAATGTTTGAGATTAACAGGAAAGCTTACTTTTATTTTTTAACTAATTTCAAAAAACCGAAATGTCAAAAGATCCATCTTATTACGTACCCAAAGACTTAAAAAAGTTTAGTCAAATCTCTGAATTTGAACCCAAATTAGCTGAAAAATTCTTTGATTGGTACGGAGAAGTTTTTAAAGCAGGTGCTTTGAGTGAAAGAGAAAAGTCACTAATAGCTTTAGCCGTTGCACATGCTGTACAATGCCCATATTGCATTGATGCCTACACTGAAGAATCCATGAAAAAAGGCGCTTCTGAAGCCATGATGATGGAAGCAGTTCATGTTTCAGGCGCCATTCGTGGAGGTGCATCCATGGTTCACGGTGTTCAAATGATGAACAAAGCCAAAAAGCTTTCCATGTAGACCATTCATAAATAATAAAATTCTCTTTTCATTGAAGTCACTAAAATCTAGAAAAAACCAATTATCTGAAACTGAAAGGCAGTTAGCTATTCTAAATGGGAAACTTTTTCAAGAAGAGCTACCCACTTTTAAAGAAAAAATAGCGCAAATTGGTGAGCCTATTTTAAAGCCAAATCAAATTGAAATTTTACAAATTAATTTGGGTTATATGTGCAATCAAGTCTGTAAGCATTGCCATGTAGACGCAGGTCCTGATCGAAAGGAAATCATGAGTAAAGAACATTTGCAAAAAAGCATGGAAATTTTACAAAAACATGAAATTTCTACCGTTGACCTCACAGGCGGAGCTCCTGAGATGAATCCCCATTTTAGATGGTTTGTTGAAAAAGCTTATGAAATTGGTGTGAAAGAAATCATTGTGCGATCAAATTTGACAATCATTTTAGCCAATAAAAAATACCGTGATCTTCCTGATTTTTTCAAAAAACACAAGGTACATTTAGTTTCATCCCTCCCTTTTTACGAAAAGAAAAAAACCGATGCTCAAAGAGGTGAAGGAGTTTTTGATAAATCAATTCAAGCATTAAAAATGCTAAATGATGTTGGATATGGAAATAAAGAAAGTGGTTTACTTCTAGATTTAGTTTATAATCCTGTTGGCGCTTTTTTACCTGGCAATCAATTGGAATTAGAAGCGGAGTATAAACGAAAGCTTAAGGCAGATTTCAACATTGATTTTAATTCACTTTTCACCATTACCAATTTACCGATCAGTAGGTATTTAGATTATTTATTGGCTAGCGACAATTTTGAAGACTACATGGAAAAATTGGTGGAAGCATTTAATCCTTCTGCTTTAAATGGGGTGATGTGTAAGAATACCTTGTCTGTTGATTGGGAAGGTTATCTATATGATTGTGATTTTAATCAAATGCTGGCTTTAAAAGTTGACAGTCTAAAATCTCAACACCTCAATGATTTTGATTTGGACTTGTTAAATCAAAGAGAAATAGTTGTAAATCAGCATTGTTATGGTTGTACCGCGGGAGCAGGATCCTCTTGTCAAGGTAGTTTGGTTTAGGTATTTCAAAAAAAAGCAGTTGCCAATTGGCAACTGCTTTAAAAAATTTAAATCAGATCAAATCTAATTACTTTACCATCATCACCTTTCTCATTTGCCATTTGTTATCTACATCTTGCAAACGAATAAAATATAGTCCATTGTTTAAATCTGAAAAATCTAGGCTAAAATTCAATTGATTTTGCATGGTTTCAGAACGTAATAATTGTCCGTTCATGTTATAAACTTCAAGTGCTTGAATTGCATTATTTGATTTTATAAAATTTGCTACCCAGACGAACAACCAATCATTTTACTAGCTTTTATCTTTTTCTGTTTGTATTTTTTGTAAAGGCAAAAAAGGTCTAATTATTAACCGTGTTCCTCGATCATATGTGAAATAGTTCCAAATCCAATTGGTGAGTACAACTAATTTACTGCGAAAGCCAATTATCGAAACTAGATGAACAAACATCCAAACAAACCAAGCAAAGAAACCACCGAAATGCAGGTTATTCGGTAAATCTACAACTGCTTTATTTCTTCCAATTGTAGCCATACTTCCCTTATCGAAGTACTTAAAAGGCTTCAATGCTTTATCAGGATTATTAACTAAACTCAATAAGTTTTTAGCTAAATTTTCACCTTGTTGCATGGCAACAGGAGCCAACATGGGGTGCCCTTTTGGAAAATCCTTTTCTTCCATGTAAGCGATATCTCCTACAGCATAAATATTATCA